>Ga0181556_1003146_pt1 | contig 14475 bp, 16 predicted proteins | sample 011ome_14_FD_148651 | JGI IMG/M metagenome (GOLD analysis project Ga0181556, IMG submission 148651) | Coastal salt marsh microbial communities from the Groves Creek Marsh, Skidaway Island, Georgia - 011505AT metaG (spades assembly) | ecosystem: Environmental > Aquatic > Marine > Intertidal zone... | reverse complement strand
AGGCGTCAGCCGCGGCTTTCCAGGTCAGTTGGTCGTCGTCGTTGCGCTTGCGCTTGGTGCGGCCGAGCACTTGTCGGCAAAAAAACTGCCAGTACGTGTCGCTCGCGCCCGATAAAGAGCGGTACGAGTACAGGCGCAGGCGGTTTCTCCAGCTGCGGGGACGGTAGCTGTCGAAGCGCCGCAGCGCAGCGGTGAGCCAGGCGCGCGATACGGTGGTGACGGCGTCGCGAAAAGGCAAAAACGATTGAATGGCATACACACAGTCAAAAGGCAGCATGTGGCTACGCGTGGAAACCATAAATACTCTCTTGTAAAAAACTATTTAAAGGATTATATTTAATATATGATTATGCGACGACGTTTGTCGCGGCGTTACATAGAAAACGAGCGGGCCAAACAGCGCAGAAGACTCTGTTTGCGATATGTGTTTTTTATCGTCATGAGGTTGTCTCTGGTGTGGCGCGTGGCGCAATTTATATGGCCCTACGTCGGCCGATTGTTTTCACGTCACTAACACGTGCACTGTAAGAGCAATGCGGAGCAGGAAGCAGACGTGCCAGACGCACAATCGCGCTGGAGCTGGTCAACATCCACGGAGCCATCATTCGCGGCATCGGCGTAATTACAATATCCGTATGGGACGACATCCAATACGATGTCCTGGTTAGTGAGCGTAAAGTATCGGTCCCAGTATTGACCGGTGCCGCAATTTTCAAGAACTATAGAGTCTGCGCCTTGCTCGAAATTTGTATAGTCGGTTGGCGACGGTGATCTGTAATTGCGGAACTTGTACTTGTATGTTCCTGGGTCCAGTGATAAAGTCACCGTCCATGTGTTATCGCCATCGTCATCTGTCATTGCAGACCCTGGATTTCCGAAATCCCCGCCAGAAAGATGCACGCCCTCAGGAACCACATCAATGTATGTCATATCAACTTGAAACGTGACGTCATATTTCGTAGGTGTTACATAGTCACTGCCGTCCCAGGGGGTTTCGATGTCTTCTTGGTCGCCAAATTCGTCTCGCCATACGATTTCATAGTCGTCTCCGTTTTTCTGGAATACGCGCACGTAGTCGATTTCCATCGCGCTTTCTACAAAACTACTAGAGATGTCGGATGCAATCGCCACATTCAACAACAAAAATTGTGGGGCGTTGAACGGCCAAGTCAGGTCATCTTTGACGGTGGGGTTGTACTCGTAGTGTACCACTCCATCCACGGCAAAGATAATACGGTCTGCGTCCCAGTCCATGCTGTAAGTATGTAAGTGACTCGATACAGTGCCTATACTTTGCCCACCGTAGTTGATGGTAGCGCCAGAGGACGACAGCGTGTGCAGAGCGCTCTGTACGACATTCTGGTTGGTACCCCAGTGCTCCATAATGTCAATTTCGCCGCACGCGGGCCATGCAGTGGTGCCGAAACCCTGGGTTTGCCAGTACGCCCCGGCTTCGTTAATGTTTTTGCCTAATGTCCAAATGGCGGGCCATGTGCCTTTGCCCGTCGGCAGTTTGGCGCGCACTTCCACGACGCCGTATGTAAACGCAAATTTGGAATTCAAGCGCGCAGAAGTGTACTGCTTTGTTACGAGTTGGTCTGTGTAGGTTTCTTTCTTGGCTACGATTTTGAGCGTGCCGCCGCTCACGTAGGAATTGGCGTCTTCATCCGTGTAATGCTGTCGCTCGTTATTGAACCAAGTACCACCGTCGGGTAGTTGTGTTTGGTGAAACCATTTACTGGAATCAACGGTAGAATATTCGTCCGGAAGGGAGTAGTCGGTATTGACGTTACCCGTGTCTCCCGTGTCTCCAAGGTTTTCCGTGCCAGTGTGGCCGCATATCAATTCGACATTGTCAATATTTACAGAACCAGTGTCCGCGCCCATATCGAAAAACACGCGCATATTCCCACCGCCGAACCCCTGACCGACGCCGTCGCTTTTAGCAGACAAATGCATCACAATTGTCTGTGAGGAAGCACCAACATAAACCGTGGGAGCATGATTTAAGTGAGGGCTAGAAGACTGGCCAATACCTGCAACCATTGTACGGCCATCACCGCTTACATCAAATGACAACGTGTAGTCGGCACCCGACACAAGAGTAACACTCTGCTGTAGATTTACATCCCATGGATTTCCAGCTGTGCCGACATTAGCCTGGTTAACACCACCGACCGGGTTATAAGCATTGCCAGACCAAGTCGTTGGTGTAATTTCGTCAAATGTACCATCAGTTACAAGGTTAACAGAATTATCACAGACGCTGTCGCTACCGCCGTCGCTACCGCCGACGGCGATTTCACCATTCACGCCCACGTCTGTAATGGTCACTGCGACGTCTCTCTCAACAATAAACATGACGAGAGAGCTGAACGTATTTTCGCCCTGTTGCGGAATCTCCACGGTGTACCCTGTCGGCGTTGCGCCAGAGACCGTGACAAACGCTGTATCGTAGGCTGGGTCGACATTGGGATACGGGTTGTACTCGAGTCGGAATCGCACGTCCGCGGAGCCGCCGGACGCGACGCTGCCCATAAACGTGATGCTGCCCGCCTCGGTGAATCGAAGCGGATACAGGCCTGTGTTATCGTTGGAAAATCCGGCATAATTCTCCGCACCTGAGGGGAAGGTGAACGTGTTGCCGTCTACGGTGGTACCGTCAAACGCTCCTGAAAAATCTGCCGCAGGTACTACATTGAAAGTTCCTATCATCCCCGAATGTGCATAGCAGAAATACGTTAATGTATCACCCGAAAAATCGGAAGGTATGGTGACTGTCAGTTCTTCGCCGTTTACAATGGAGGCTGCAGCTGCAGCGCCAGCGCCTACGGCCCCGCCGCTTCCTGTACTGACAACCGTTATCTCGGTATTCGGCTGCTTCCAGGCATCGCCTATATTAAACGCGTGGCCGTCGTCTGTGCGGATAAATGTGTAGGTGGACCCTTTGACGAGGGTCACTTGTTCCGAAGCTCCACCTGAAGAATACGAGAAGATATAATGCGGGCTCGTAAATGGGTCGCCGTTGAGTCTCACATAGATGTCTGTTGCCGCGGCGAGATGACCTAGCATCGCAAGAAGAAATAATGCCCACATGTTTTTTTTTAAAGAAGCGTGACTATTTATACTGTGTTTTTATCGTGTCTTCTATTTCCAATATCCGGCGAGACCTTCTGGTGGTGGCGCCGTAAACGGGCCACCGAGGGTACTTAAAGCGACGCGGCGCGGACAAAATGTTGCGCCGAAATATTCGCATCACTCGCATTCGACGTCTCTTGGACAGGGAACGCGCCAAGGAGCGAGAAAGACAGCGCGTCTACCACAATAACTTTCCCGTCAATACGGAACGCTTAACGAAGTGGCACGCGCGTCGCAAGCCCTCCTGGCCCTTTCTTTTGTAGCGGGCGTTCTTTTTTGATGATTTCGCGGACGCAATCTCGCACGCAATAGGTGTGTCCGAACGGTGGTTTGAACACCCACTTGTAGGCGTTGCATTTCTGGCGACATTCGTCGTGGTACAATTCTAGCAGGGCTTTGGACGGTTTCATTCGTGTCTGCGGGCCAACTTATATAGCAGAATATAAAAGCCTGGTTCATACACGCAAAAGATGGAATGTGCACAAGACGTCAAGCGGGCCGTGTTCAAGAGTGGAAAAGACGCGTATTTCGTAGACGTCGGCAAACGCTACAAAGGCACGTTCCGGGCGCGCGAAGAGGCCGAAAAGGAGGTACGTAAAATACTTCAAGAACGCTGCGTAGAAATAAAACGTAAAGTACTTTTGTATTAAATAAATGCTGTAATATCAATGCCTTTGAGTCCGGCGGCCACGACGTATCCGTGCCCGAATGGGTGCGTCACGTCGTCAATCTTGCTCTTGAGGAGCTCCAGCGTCACCTCGTGGCAGCTGACGCCCCCTCCGGGCGTGCGCGGACCGTCAAAGTCCATGACGACGACGTCTTCACCGCGCTCGACGCGCGCGCGCAGCTCTGAAAAACTAGAGGTCTTGCGCATCAGGGCATCGTATTCGGGCACGTAGACCTCCTTTCTCGAGGCGTTATAGTCGCGTTCGACGCCGTCATAGTTCGAGTGGAGCACGCGCTTGCCTTTTCCCGGTGGATAGCGTCGTTTTCCTTTCGTTTGGCGACGCCACCAGTCCTGGGACTTGTCGAACGAGATGCCCTCCCAAACCTTGCCTCCCTGCCAATAATTTTCAAAGCAGTGGTGCCCCTTGTAGTTGGACTCGGACATGGGCGAGAAGTCTTGGCGCGTTCGGGACGTTTTGGACTGCGCGGAGGTCACATTGACAAGTAGAGCACCGTCCGGTCGTTTTGCCCATGCCCCGCGCATGTTCATCGACCCAATAAAGACTTTACCGACGGTGCGGCTCTTTTTTGTAGGACGCTGCATCGGAAATGAATGGTTCTGAGAATTTTCCGAGTTCTATTTTGAATAGCTATATTTTCAATAGGGTGGAAATGAATGGTTCCGAGAATTTTCCGAGTTCTTTTTTTATTAAATTTAGTGCATCCTATGCCGCCATAGGATACAACCGTGATGGAACTAAATTATGACTAAAATCGTAAGCGTAGACTAATACGTATTATTCGTATAAAAAGGGCAACTTCAAAATAAAAGATGATTTGTTTTTTGTTTGTCATGCTGATGGGGTTTGCTCGTGGCGATTTTGCGGTCATTGGCGACTGGGGACGCGGCGGTACGGCCGGTCAGCGGCGTGTCGCCGAGGCGCTTCGACGCGAGGCGCCGGATTTTGTGGTGAGCACGGGGGACAATTTTTATTCCGTGGGCATCGAGAGCGCCAACGAGGGTCGAACGCACGAGTGGGTCGACGTGTACAATGCATCAGTGCCGTGGTACGTATGCCTCGGCAACCACGACTATCTTGGCAACGCAGCCGCCCAGGTGGACATGACGCGCGTGTACAACCACTGGTACATGCCCGACCGTTTTTACAACGTGCGCCACGGCGACGTCGAATTGTTTGTGATGGACACGACTCCGTGGGAACCCGTCAACTATGTTGTACGACACTTTGGAAGTCGTGTGCGCCACTGGGAAGACTTGGACGCGCAAATGCTTCGCGTACCGGAGCAGACCGCGTGGTTAACCTCGGCGTTGGCCGCCTCGACGGCGCCGCGCAAGTTTATCGTGGGACACCACCCGCTGTGGACGTACGGATGGCACGCCAATGCCCCCGCGGCCATGAAAGACGTCGTGACGCGTCTGATGCGCGAGCACGGCGTCGAGGCGTACTTGTGCGGCCACGACCACAATTTACAGCACATTGTGTCGGACGAGGGTGTGGAGCAGTACTTGTCGGGGGCGGGCTCGTCTCGCTATCCGCTGCGCAAAAAGGTCGACGACCGTTTGCGATTTGCATCGACGGAGCGCGGGTTTTTGATGGTGAGAGACGACGGCACCTACGATTTTATAGGAGAAAACGGAGCGACATTATCCTAAAACGTATGTACGAAATCGTTTTTTGCGCCTAGCTGGGGGCGGCCCGACACACTGCTTCGTTTCCAAAATCTGTACTGTGACGCCCTTTTTCAGCACATATTCAGAGTATCCGTCCTTTGCAAACATGAACACACCGTTGCAGTCTGGGAGTTTGGTAAAAACGGCGGTGTAGAACTGGTTATCCAAATCGGAGTCGACGGAGGCTGTCTTTCGCAGCCAGTGGTCAAAATCAGCACCAAACATGCCCGACTCGGGCGCGTCTTCTTCCGGCAATGACCTCAAATCGACGATGTTGGAAGGACATAAAATTTTCCACTTGAATCTGCCGTGCTTTTCCACCATGAGTCGTTCGAACGTCGGACCGTGCGATGCAGGGTCGAATGCATAAAAATATGTCATCTTTTCCAATATGTCATCTTTTCCAATGTGTAATTGCCTGGCGCGCGGTTATGGCGGGAATAGTGATACAGAATGCTTGCTTCGCCCAGGCCGATGGAATTGTCACGTGTACGGCGTCGTTGCATCTGCGCGTCGATTTCGTCGATGTTTTGAAAGTTTGTGAGGGCCATGTTTTTACAGCGGGTGGGACTTATATAGGTGTGTAATTAAATTAAATGGTCTTTTATGATGGTAATATGTTTTTGACAGTTTCTGACGTACACGGCCATGCACGCAAAGACGATGACGACAAAGGCCAGCATGACGATGAAACGACTGGTGATTTTGGCATTGGTCATGTCGCTGTGCGACTCCATCTTCTTGCTAAACGTGTCGTGTGACTCTGTGAACATGCGCTGACCCTGTCTGACGCGACTTTCCATGCGAAAGCTGTCGTGCGACAAATCCATGACTGTCTTCTCCAGCTCGGCGACACGCCGTTCCAATTGCTTGAGTGTGTCTACATTGACGCCTTGTTTTCTGTAGAGGCGCGGTTCGGTGTATTTCACGGCCACGATGTCCTGTTGCAGGCCAGAATGCGAACTGGCGCGTAGCTTCAAGTGTGTACGATTCACGTGTTGGCGCAGTTCCATGCGAAAGCAATTTCGAAATTGTGACGCTTTGTGGCCGGCATAATCGACGATGACAAAGGTCGTGTCGAGGTCAACCAGAGGTTCGAGCGAGACGCGCAGCCACATGGGCTTGCTTTTTGTGTGTGCAAAGACTCCCATGCATTTGTTTTGCTCGGACGTGATGCGATTGTTGTGAATGTCCACGTCGAATATTTTTTCGTTGGAATCCGTGTCGTAAAAGGCGATGCCGAGGATGGAATCCTTTCGGCTTGTGCGGCGCGCCGCGTAGGTTCGGTCAAACTGAATAAACGTCACGTTGGGAACTGCAAACGGTTGTTGCGACCAATCGCACCGGCTCTCGACGATGCCTGCCTTGGAGGGCGTCATGCGAATGCGGTCGGGCAGCACGGCGGCTGGCGACTCGCAACGTATGCCGTCAAAGGCGGCCTGTGTAGCCACGAAAGACAAGAGTACACATATACATCGAAACAACATTTGTAGTAAAAACACACTGTCATTTATATCCATTACTGTAAATCCTACATGACCACACAGCTTTCTTTCGACGACTTGACAGAGGTGAGATTGAGGGCATGTGTCTGGCCATCGAGCCGTGTCGACACGTTAAACTCTGTTGTGTTGGCACTCGGTACGGTGCCCGTGATATGCGCGTGCAGCACATTTTGTTCTGTCCTGGGGATGCTCCCGCCCTCGTACGTCTTCTCTGTGAGTAGTAAACACGCGGAGGGGTTGTTTCGCGAGACGCGAATGGCGCGTACTTCGAGCGGTTGCCTGTCCTCTTCTTCTTCTCCGGTGTAATGTATGGTCCCTCCTTGGACAACTTGCCAGTGGTCGTGTGTCTTGATGGCCGACATTTTTTTTGTGTATGTGCGTCGCTTATATAGTTCTAGACCTTGTTTGGCGCCGATGGTCGAGAAGTGATTGTGGGGGTTTGGCCCAACGGCGCGCCCAGAGTCGAGACCACCATGGCCAGCACACAAAGGTATGGTAGCCGCTATCCGATTCGCGGCAACTCTGCCGCGCACAGTGCTCCGAATTTGCAAAATAATCGCGATGAATGCCACACCACATGCACCTCATATTATGGTAAAGGTCTGGCGTGTTTAAATACTGGCACCTGCATTATACAGGACACGCCGGCGACGTTTGGGCGCCGGGTGATTGTAGCGATAAAAGCTCATGCCTGTGCGTGTCGTCTCGGGGCCTTTGGGCGTCCACTCGTACGCCGTAAAATCGGACGGCGGGCCTTGAAACATTTTAATGCGAAATCCCTTTTCCGACGTGTGAATGCACTTGTCAAACTCGCCCTGCGTCGGTTCAGGGCCTTTAATCTCGATAAACGTCGACGACTCGGGCAGCCAAAAGTCCGGCGTGTACTCTTGCTCGCGCGACAGGCGAATCGTCGCCGGCTCGTACACGGCACGAATGCCCGCGTCCGAAAAGGCCTTTTCCCACTGTTGCTCGAGACGCGAACGCATCCCACCGTGGTCATCCGTGCGAAACAGCTCGATGTCGCCATCGTCGACGTACTCGAGCTGAAACACGCGCCTCGATTTGCCTCCCGTGCAACGATAGCGGCCCCAGTAGTAGGTGTCCGGACCGCACCCGAAGGACAGTACGTGTATAGGGTCTCCTTTGTATACGAGCGCGTTGTCGCGGCGCGTGCGTGGATTGACAGACACGACGGCGTTCTGTACCCCCACTGTGTTGTGCCAGGTGCGATTGTTAGTGTTGAATTTAATCGAAAAGGCGGCACCCTCGCGAACGTCGATGCATTTCTTCGAGGCGTGCAGGTGTTGTTTGGCGGCGTGTGGTAGAGTAATAGGGCGTTGCATAGTTTTTGGTTGTATGTACACAATATACTTTTTAGAAAGAATATGCGCATCATTTATGTTTATTTTGTAAGACAATTTGTGGTGAGATGCCCATGGCCATGAGTTCCTGGCACAAAAGTTTGCCGGCGTACGGCATGGGTACATTAAACACGTCTTTGGAGTGGCATTTGTGGCAAAAGTCTTCGCCGCCCGGGCCTTTGACGACAGTACCAATCATGCCGCAGTGCTCACACAGTGGTGCGTCGTACGCGTCGGACGAAACCATCATGCGCTCGTGCAACACCGCGCTGGCGCCGTGGCTAACGCCACAATCGCGCTCCATCTCTCCCCAGCGCAACCCGCCCCCGTTGGCGCGCCCCTCGGTCGGCTGGCGCGTAAGTCCGACGATTTTACCCTTGGCACGCGCGTGCATTTTGTCGTCCACCATGTGTTTAAGTCTTTGATAGTACGTGGGGCCAATGAAGACTCTTCCTTTGAGGCGTTTGCCGGTATAGGGATGGTACATGACCTCTTTACCGTCCTCGGAGAACCCGGCGCGCTTCAACATGCTGCTGATTTCTTCCACCGGCTTGTGCGAAAATGCCGTGGCGTCCATCCGCTGTCCCGTCAATGCCGCAACTTTCGACGCCAGACACTCCATCACGTGGCCAATCGTCATGCGAGACGGAATTGCGTGAGGATTTACAATAATATCCGGGACGATGCCCTCTGCAGTGAACGGGAGGTCTTCTTGGTTGTAAAGCATGCCAATCGTGCCCTTTTGACCGTGTCGCGATGAAAATTTGTCACCGATTTTGGGAATGCGCGTCTCTCGAATGCGCGTTTTGACGGTTTGGCCACCGGAGGCGTTCTGAAACATGATGGTCGAGTCGGCGACGCCTTTGGCCTTTTTGTTTTTGACGAGCGTGGGTATTTTCTGTCCGGCCGTCACGCTGCAAAAGACGGCATCGCCTTTGTCGATGATGGTGTTGGGCGCCGGAAGACCGTCGTTGTCCAACTTGTCGGTCGTATTGCCGTACGTCTGCTGTTTTTTAAATTCCTTTTTGGCAGTGTTGCGCGTGGACGAGTTGGACGCCGTGTAGGTTCGATAGGTCGTCGACCGCCCGAATCCGCGGTCGATGGCCGCTTTATTGAAGAGCAGCGAGTCTTCTTGGTTGTATCCGCCAAAGCAGCAAATGGCCACAATGGCGTTGCCTCCTGCGGCCAAGTCGTCACCGCAGAGTGCTTTTGCGACGGACGTTGTCGCGAGCGGTTTTTGAGGGTAATGTAAAATATGGCCGTTCGTATCGAATCGCGCTGCGAAATTGGACGCGTAGACGCCCATGGCTTGCTTGCCCATCGCTGCCTGGTAGGTGTTTCTAGGGGACTGGTTGTGGTCGGGGTAGGGAATCGTCGATGCAAGCGTTCCTAATATCAGCGTAGCTGAAAGCTCGCAATGCGTGTTATCGGGTTGCAATTCGTCCGGTGTGAGTGCAATGATGGCGTGTTCTTGCTCGTAGATGGAGAGATTTTCAATGACGCCCAACGAAAATAAATCGTCCCAACGGAGGCGACCACCGATTAAATCTTTTTTTTGGGCATCTGTGATGGCCAAGCGCCCGTCGCGCACGACATAGACGGGTCTGGAAAGTCGACCTGCGTCAGACCAAATATGTAGATGGTTGTTGTCGACAGCGACGCAGGTGTCTGAGGAGATAGTACGCGAGCGCCGCGCCTCGCGCAGCGCCGAGGCACACTCGTGGAGTTGCTGTGTAAAACCGACGGGAGCCCCGTTGTGAAAGACAATGTGTGCACCAGAGTCGCACAAAAACGGCTTTAAACGCTCGTGAATAGGCGCCTGCTCGCACTTGGTCGTAATGTACGCGGACAGTGCCAATTGTTTGACAAGGCCACAAGGGCCACCTTCGGGCGTTTCACTGGGACATAGATAACCCCACTGGTTACCGTACAAGAGACGCGGTGCAATAATTTTTTGCGTGCTGTCAATGCCGGTGTCGACGCGTCGAAGCTGCGAAATGCACGAAATGTACGTGTTGCGGTTAAGCATCTGGGACACGCCGACACGCCCCGCGTACGACGACGATTTAATCTTCCAATTTCCGGTGGCAAGGGCATATTTGATGCCGTCCGTGATGTGCTGCGGTTGAATCAAGCGCTCGGGGCGTATGGTTTTGTTTTTGTCGGCGAGAACTTGCGCATCGCGGCGCACGTTGCCGAGCATTTGGAAAAATAGGTGTGAGAACAAGGTGCCGAGCATGGCACCGGCGGTATCGAGACGTTTGGCACGCACGTGGTCGCGGTCGTGGTATTCGTTGTCGTCGGGACCCCTGTCGGCTTTGAGACACCGAATGTATTCGGCCCACTGCAGACACATCTGCAGACACTTCATCGAATAGTCTTGGCCAATGTGGGGGTACACGACTTGATTGAGAAAACGGTCGACGTCCTCCACGTATTCGGCAAGCCACTGCAGCGCCGTCTCCTGCGTCGTCGCCACCGAGGCATCGCCGATGGTCTCAATCACGTCCGTGGGCTCAATGAAACGGTGAAGCATGTCTTCGGTGCCGCCAAGTGCTCGATATAGAATCAAAATGGGTATTTCGGCGTTGACACCCGCAAATGTGGCACGGAAGGGCGTGGAGCCGAATTTGCGCACGGTGATGCGAAATGTACTGTTGCGATGTGTGGTGGGGTTTTGTTCGGAATGAAAGATGCAGTCGTTGGGTCCAAAGCAAAAGATAATGTTGGGCGAGATTCTTTCTTGGACGACCAATGTTTTTTCTCGCCCGTTGACGATAAAGTACCCGCCTGGGTCGTGGGGGCATTCGTTGTGTTCGTAGTTGTCGGCGGTGCGCATGGCGCACAGGCTGGACCGCACCATGACGGGCATGCGCGCCAGGTATATTTTTTGTTTTACTTTGGACGTCGTTTGGCCCGATGTATCTGTGTAGGTATGGTGCACGTCTACGTACATGGGCACCGAGTACATGAAATCGCGCACCCGTGCCTCCATGGGCGTGATTCTGCGAATGTTGTTGTCCTTTTCGATGACCGACGGGATGCCGTAGGTGACGTTTTGAAGCCGAATGGTGTGGGTTCCACCAGAAAAAAGCTGCGGCGTCACCGTAATCGGCCGATGTCCATCGACGACTTCATGCACGATGCGCGACACAAAATCGTCATACGAGTGTAACGCCTGACGTGTCAGCGACACGTCGCGAAACAAACAGTCCACCACAGTCTTCACCATCTTTTACAAGTATACAATACTGACACTTTGTATTAAACATATGATTTTTATATGATAAATAGTTCTATCGGTTCGTGTAGTTGTGTGTGTTCCGACACACCAAAGGGTCCTTGGTTTTTGCGCGTCCACTTGTATATGAGCCAATCGACACAGTGTGACAGCGAGCAGCACATCGACCGCTCCCACTGCAGCCACGTGTGGCCGCCTTTCGGGGTACGTCCGATAAGCACAACACCTCTGACGGCCGACACTTCTATCGTGGGGTCCAACGACGGGTGGTTGGACCAGCGTTCGCGCCCTTTAGGGGCCCATTCGTGGTATAGACACCCGTAGTCTTTTAAAACGACAAAAGCTCCTCGCCGTATGTCGTCCTCGTCAAATATGGTGGAGGTCCGTTGCCGCAGTGTCGCGACGGGGTCCATGCGTGTGGTTCAAGCGGGCGCCTTTATAGCGTACATTCATGAGGATAGGGTTTACCGTCAAACCCGTGGGCACCTACTTGACGAAGAGCGGACAGTCGTCCGGGTATTGGTGTCGGCACCGACTCGTCGCCGTACCAAATGACATAGGCGCCGTACGCATAACCCAGCCAGATGCGGTCAAGATGCTCTTCATAGACTCGCGTCGGCGGCCCGCTGTTGTGACAGGTCCATTCTGCGACGCGCCACTTGTGTGTCTCGTTGTTGTAAAGACGTTCTCCGTCCGCAAGTTGCATGCTGTTTTCCCAGTAACGCACGCCGACCTGGTCAAACCACAGACCTAGCGTGACGTCAAATCCTTCTTTGCGCAACACGCGCGGCGCGGACCACGGGTGTACGTGCACGAGGCCGTCGCAATGCGTGTGCACGCCCGCGTGCGGCCATAATTTCGTGTAGGCTACGTCCCCGGGCACCGTGCACGCGCCCGATTTATGTTCGTACGGTTCGTATTCGACGGGGTCGCGGTCGTGTTCGGCGTGGACGCGTGGGCGGCCGTTGACCCAAATGCTCGCATCCATGTGAATATGGTCACCCACGAGCGGCCGCACGGCTGTTTCCCAGCGCGTGGACAGTGGCCAATCCCAAAAGATGTGTGACGTCGACGGGGTGACTGTGTATCGACGTTCGCGTCCCACGTATCCGATGAGTACACCGTGCGACACGGGAATGTGCCATCGTAAGGCCATGCGTCGGAAAACGTCACGCGTCAACGCGGTGGGTATGGCCCAGTCGTGGCGTCCTATGGGAATAAGAAGACACCATAACGTCGTGGCAAAAAACGCCACGGAGCATGCGCAAACCACCCAGAAGTGATTCATATTTGAGACGGCGGACGGTACTTAAATAGCCTGTGTACTATCCCGAATGGGTTCCAACCTATCACGAACATGGTACATTTACTCTCGAAATGCGGACGATAAGTGGAGTGAAACACCAGTGGCGTCCACACTGGCTCGCGAAGACGATATACACTATCACATAGGCCGCTTCAAACACGTAGTGTTTCAAATGGCGCTGAAACGGCTCGAATCCGTTCAAAAGGTCTACCTGTATCGCGGCTGGCGGATTGCCAAGGCTCACCGCGACAGACATTGTTTGGAGTTGGAATTTTACAACGAAGAGTATGCGAACGCGTGGTGGGATGCCGAAGAGCAGCCCGTGGACACGGGCGGAACGTTCACGCGGGCCTTTTCTCGCCTATGGACATATCGCGACGAGCCGGGTGGTCGTTTCATTCGTTATGATTTTCAGGCGAGGGATTGACAATCTTTTGTAGGTTGATGTCCCGGCGCCAGTACATGTTGGCGACTGGCATTTGCATCATGCTAAAGGGCAGTTCGTCTTCGCAGGCAATTTCAAGGTCCAGTTTAAGCTGCACGGATTGCACAGTGGATGGTCCGTTGGACATGCGTTTTTTGTTGTATGAGCCCAAGTCGCTTTTGACATAAATGGTCAGTTCGTTCGTATTCGAAATGTCGAGAGACCAAATCCCGGATTTCATTTCGGCCCACGAGACCGAGGGGTCCGACCAACGTATCTCGACATGAAATGGTGCGTCAATGTTGAAACGTGCACTTTCTGTCGCCGACGCGGGCAATGTCCACTCCACGTGGCTGTGCGTGGGCCCGTAGGTTACCAATTGCAACCATTCGTGGAACCAAGAACCAATATTGGAGGCGTTTGACTCGATGGCGCCGCGCATATGTGCCGCATCGAGCGGTTGCACGCGCATCGAAGTGGTCGAATCGGTGGGACATAGCTTGACATGAATTTCAAGTCCCGTGCAATTGACAAACGTGAGGCGCGTGTTACAGTTTAGAATAGACATACATTTTCATGGAATAAAGGGATACTTAAATATTAATATTTGGGAAATTAAATCTCGCGAATGGCAAGATAGTTCTTCATGTCCTCTACAGTCACCGTGTCGCGCTTGGCCACCGCGGCCACCATGTTCGCGCCCTTGAACACACGAGTAATCTCGTCTTCGGCGGCTTCCTGGAGCGCGTCAATCGCATCCGCGTTGAAACGCAGACGTTCCGTCGACAAGTCCATGGCAAACTGCTGCACGCAGCGCTTGAACGTGGTCTGGGGCAAAAGGTGAGTCTGCTGCTCCTGAAGCTGAGTTACCTCGCGCTGAAAACGGCGCTCCTTGCGAGTCATCTTGGGCGCAGATGTAGATTTTGTCGATATTTTGGCAGATGCGGGTGTAGTTGAGGCGGCAGACATGTTTGGTATTTTATTTCTACCCTTTATACCGCCATTTCATTGTTTTGTTGGATTATGTACAACATGTTCTCTGAGAGGGTTCCCTAACCGAAATTTCGAGGATTGGAGCAACCGGCTCGTGAGGAAGTTGCATTTTTTGCAACACGTATTGGAGGCACGCCTTCATGTGTCG
>Ga0181556_1003141_pt1 | contig 14484 bp, 15 predicted proteins | sample 011ome_14_FD_148651 | JGI IMG/M metagenome (GOLD analysis project Ga0181556, IMG submission 148651) | Coastal salt marsh microbial communities from the Groves Creek Marsh, Skidaway Island, Georgia - 011505AT metaG (spades assembly) | ecosystem: Environmental > Aquatic > Marine > Intertidal zone... | reverse complement strand
CCCAACCTTCAGGAGCCTCAAAAATGCCGAACAGGAACTTGCAGTCCGTAGTCAGTAAGCGACCTCTGGTAATTGGCAGCCCCCAAATGACAGTACTGGAAGCGGCGCAGTCGATGAAAGCCAAAGGGGTCGGGTCCGTGGTGGTCGAATCCGACGGTGCTCTGGTGGGTATTTTTACTGAGCGCGATTTAATGAACCGGGTGGTGGCTGCCGAACTGGACGTGGCGACGACTGTACTTGACACTGTAATGACCCGTGACGTGGTCGGCCTGGAGTCTGACAAGCCTTTGTCGCACGCACTGCATCTGATGCATCAGCATGGTTTCCGTCATGTGCCGGTGCTTGAGCAGGGTCGGCCGGTGGGCATGGTGTCGTCGCGTGATGCCCTGGGCATTGAATGGCAGCAGTTTGAGCGTGAGCTCAAGATTGCTGATGACATTGCGGAGATTCTGGCTTAAAGCCGCATCGCTTAAAGCAGAAAAGGATCCCGCGGGATCCTTTTCTGTTTGCTACCGACCGTGACGTCTTAGTTCTGTTCAGGCAGTACGATATTCACTTCCAGAACTTCGTAGTTACCTTTCTTTTCCATCGACACTTTGATGTCGTCAGCGTTAACGTGCACATACTTGGAGATGACGGCCACCAGCTCCTGTTGCATGGCCGGCAGGAAATCTGCCGAGGGCTTGCCGTCGTCGATACGCTCACGGGCAATAATCAGCTGCAGGCGTTCTTTGGCCATATTGGCCGTTTTGGGTTTGGCGCCAAAAATGAGGGAGAGCAGGGACATCGCTTAGCCTCCGAACAGACGCTTGAAGAGACCGGGCTTCTCGTACGAGACAAAGCGCAGCGGGGCATCTTCACCGAGGAAGCGGGCGATGACGTCCTTGTAGGCTTCGGCCACTTCGGACTGTTCGATATGGATCGCCGGGGTACCCTGATTCGATGCGTGCAGCACCGACTCGGATTCTGGAATGACACCGATGATGGGCACGCGCAGGATTTCCTGAACGTCCTTGTACGACAGCATCTCACCGTCTTCCACGCGCTTCGGTGAATAACGGGTCACCAGCAGATGTTCTTTAACGGGTTCGCCGCCGGCTTGAGCGCGCTTGGATTTGGCTTGCAGGATGCCCAGAATGCGATCCGAGTCACGCACGGAAGATACTTCCGGGTTGGTCACGATAATGGCTTCATCGGCAAAGGTGAGGGCCATGACGGCACCGCGTTCGATACCGGCTGGCGAATCACAGATGACGTATTCAAAGCCCATGTGTTCCAGATCCTTCAGAACCTTTTCGACACCTTCTTCAGTGAGGGCGTCTTTGTCGCGCGTTTGCGACGCGGGCAGTACGAACAGGTTTTCGCAATGTTTGTCTTTAATGAGCGCCTGATTGAGCGTGGCCTCACCGGAAATGACATTAACCAGATCGTAAACGACGCGGCGCTCACAGCCCATGATCAGGTCCAGGTTGCGCAGACCCACATCAAAGTCGATGACAGCGGTTTTAAAACCGCGCATGGCCAGACCGCTGGCGAAAGAGGCGCTGGTCGTCGTCTTGCCGACGCCGCCTTTACCTGAAGTTACGACAACAATACGAGTCACATCTGCTCCCAGCACGAGATAGTAAAAATTTTGCTAATTTTAGCTGATTCAGCCCGCCTAATGGGCCAATGGTGATTAATCGACGCGAAGAATATCGATTTCCAGGCGCGATTTGAGGCCTGTGTTGGCTGAAATAGCCGGCTCTTGCGCTAAACGCACCTGTACCGGCTGATTGGCCAGTTTGGCGGGTACGCCGTCTTCAAAAGTCCGATAGATGCCAGCAATCGATACCAACTCGGCAGCAAACACCGTAGTGAGAATGCGTGCCTGGGCATTGCCACGGGCACCCGCTAAGGCACGGCCGCGCAACGGCGCATACACATGGATGTTGCCATCGGCGATGACCTCGGCGCCGGGGTTGACGGCGGCCAGAATCACCAGATCGCCACCACGTGCGTAAACCTGTTGGCCGGAGCGTAGCGGACGGTCAATGATCAAGGTGCCGGGATTGTCCAGCAGGCTTTCTTCCGGTTCGGATTTATCCGGTCCAGCGCTGCCAACGGGGGCGGTTTCAGGTGCCGGTTTTTTACGCAGGCTGGCGGGAATCTTGTCGAGTTCTGGATCGGGTGCGGAGGCTTTTTTGGCAACGGGCGCTGGTTTGGCGGAGCGTCCGGCACTGAGTGCCAGCAAGGGTAGGCCAGCTCTGGCGGCGGATGCCGTCAGGTCCGGGTTGGCCCGAGTGACGCCCAGAACGCGCAGTCCGTGGCTGGTCAGGAGCTGTACGATCAGCGACCAGGCGATGTCTTCCGGCCAGGTGATGACCTGGCTGAGATCCAGAACCGCCAAATCATCATCAAAAAAAGCCCCTTCACCAAACAGCGTACTACCCGCGTTGGTGAGTTCTTGGAGGTCCAGGCTGCGTAGGGTGATGGCTAATACGGGTAGCGTCGTGCCCTTAAATTCAATCAGGGCGATGTCGCTGTTGTTGGCAGTATCGTGCGTCATAGTGGTTATGCAGTAAAAAATCGTTCGGCAATGCCTGCGGGCAGCGGCACCCCGGTGCTCCGGGCACGTTTGAGGAGCGTCCAGTAATACCGGTAAGCGGCCCGGTCCTGCAATTTGCCGTTATGGCGGATCGGGCCCCAGTCGGCATCGGCCGCGGCACTGACGATTTCTGCCGCATCCTGCACTTCGGAGAAATCCGGGCTCATGGCATCCAGAATCGGGCGAATCTGCACCGGGTGAATACTCCACATGCGCAGGTAACCGAACTCCTGGCGCGCGCGCTCGGCATCGCGACGGATGTATTCCAGATCCGATAGTTCGGTAGTCACATTGTGCGACGGGACTTTGCCGTGGCCGAGTGCGGCGCTGGCAATTTCCAGTTTGGCACGGCGCACCAGCGGGTGATCAAACTGCCCCGGGCTCTTCATGGCGCTCCCCGGAATAGCGCCGAAGTGACCCGAGACAAAATCCATGAGACCGAAGTCTAGGGATTCGATGCCGTCGAGTGCGGCGATGTCCCACACGTCGTGCAGGGCGCCGTGCGTTTCGATGAGCACGTGTGCCGGGATGGCACGCGCAATGCCGTGCTGCTGTTCGACGGCACGGAGTTCCTTGAGGAACAGTACGACGTCTTCAATGCCACGCGGCTTGGGTAGGGTGATGAACGGCAATTTGTTGCCGGCGCCACCGACCAAAATGTTAAGATCGTCTTTCCAGTGTTCATGGGTCACATCATGAATGCGCGCACCGACCCGGCTGAATTGGTTATCGCTGGAATTGATCATGGCGACGCACAGTTCGGCGTGCGCCTTCTCGTTGCCGGCAGCGGCCCCGTCTTCGCAATCGCAGGTGATATCCATGGCCAGTGGGCCGTATTCGGCAGCGATATCGGCTTGTAACGCCATCGCTTTCTTCATCAATTTTTCTGAACCGCAGTAATGGTCTACGGCCGGCAGCATCGGAAAAGGTTTTTCGCCGGGAAACAATACGTCGTCAGGTGTCAGGGCGGGGTTGGTCGCAGCTTGCGTCATGATCGGTGACTCTTCGAAATCGGGTAAAAACGGGGAATAACGTTAATCCAAGAGGATAAAGCAAAAGGGCCACGCAAGCGTGACCCTTTGAGCTGTGCAATCAGAAAATCTGATTACAGCATCGAAGCAACCGCTTCCTTCTCGTCGGTCAGTTCCTTCAGTGTCAGCGCAATCTTACCCTTCGAGTACTCATCGATTTCCAGGCCCTTGATCAGGGTGAACTTGCCGCCCTTGCACTCACAGGGGAAACCGAAGACGATGCCTTCAGGAATGCCGTAGCCGTTGTCGGCTGGTGCAGGAATACCCATGGTGACCCACTGGTCTGAACCCAGGTGCCAGTCGTGGATGTGATCGATGGCGGCGTTGGCGGCCGAAGCAGCCGACGACAGACCACGGGCATCGATAATAGCGGCGCCGCGCTTGCCAACGGTGGGCAGGAACACATCGTTGTTCCAGGCTGCATCGTTGATCAGGTCTTTGACGCTGTCGCCGTTCGACGTACAGAAGCGGTAGTCGGCGTACATCGATGGCGAGTGGTTACCCCACACAACCAGTTTTTGCAGCGACGACACGGGACGACCAGATTTCTGGGCCAGTTGGGTCAGTGCACGGTTGTGATCCAGACGCAGCATGCCGTGGTAGTTGTTCGGGTTGGTACGGCCAACCTTACGGGCAGCAGCGCCAGCAATCAGGGCGTTGGTGTTGCAGGGGTTGCCTACGACCAGTACCTTGACGTCTTCCTTGGCGTTCTTGGCAATGGCTTCGCCCTGAACGGTGAAGATAGCGCCGTTGGCTTGCAGCAGATCGGCACGTTCCATGCCTGGGCCGCGCGGACGGGCGCCAACCAGCAGGCAGACGTCGGCGTCTTTGAAGGCAACATTCGGGTCATCGGTGGCAACCATGCCAGCCAACAATGGGAATGCACAGTCGTCCAGCTCCATCATGACGCCTTGCACAGCCTTCTGGGCTTGTGGCAGGTCGAGCAGTTGAAGAATGACGGGCTGATCCTTGCCCAGCATTTCGCCGGAAGCAATACGGAACAGCAGGCTATAACCGATCTGACCAGCGGCGCCGGTGACGGCGACGCGCATAGGCGCTTTGGACATGAGTAGACTCCTCGAAATTTTTGAAGTTTGGATGAAACTTTTCGATGGTAGTGGGGAGGTGGAGCGCTGTCAATGCGCAAAGCAACCAAATCTGTGCTGAAATACCGTTATGTCTTCTCATGCATCCGTGCCGGCATTTCGGCCACTCTATCGCCAGATACAAGATCTGATTGTGCAAGCCCTTGCCGACAAGGAATGGCTGCCCGGGGAAATGATTCCTAGTGAGATGGATCTGGCCGCGCGTTTTGAAGTCAGTCAGGGGACAGTGCGTCGCGCCATTGATGAACTGGCGGCCGAGAATCTGCTGGTGCGTCGCCAGGGTAAAGGCACGTTTGTCGCCACGCACGCTGATCCGCGGGCTTTTTTCCGGTTTCTGCGGTTGGTGCCGGATGAGGGCGGTGTGCCGCGCTCGCGCAGTGAACCGCTGGAGTGCCAGACACTCCGTGCCGGGCAGGAAGTCGCCAAAGCGTTGTCGATTCCGTATGGGGACCCGGTGATTCAGCTGCGCCGGATTCTGCGTTTAGATAGCAAGCCGATGGTGGTTGACGAAATTTATTTGCCGGCGGATCTGTTCCCGGATCTGACACTGGATCAGCTCAAGGCATCGGATCGATCGCTTTATACCTTGTTTGAGTCTTTGTTTGGTGTGCGCATGGTTCGGGCAGAAGAGAAGATTCGTGCGGTCGCTGCTGATCCAGTCGCCGCGCAGCTGCTTGATCTGGAAGTGGGCACCCCATTGCTCAGCGTCGAACGCACCGCGTTTACCTATGGGGATCGTGCCGCCGAATGGCGTCGCGGTTTGTATTCCACGGTAAATCATCACTATTTCAATGAGTTGGGTTAAAACAATGCGTTGATACGCCGCACTAATTTTGTGCGGCAGCTTGTTCGATTAAAAAAAGCTTAAGAAAACCCGTTGCAGGGGGCTTCCAAGGTTCACAGCTTCAGCTACAATCACACGCTCTAGGTAGTCTTGATCGAAGGAAAACACATGACAGAGTTAGCCATCAAGAAGAAGCAGCGTCCAAAGAATCTGGACCTGAAAACGATCCGTCTGCCCCTGCCGGGCAAAGTCTCCATCCTGCATCGCGTTAGTGGCGTTGGCCTATTTCTGTGCCTTCCGCTCATTCTGGCGCTGTTCCAGTGGAGCCTGAGTGACGGTGGTTTTGAATGCGTTCAAGCCGTTGTAGCAAACCCGATTGGCAAGCTCGTCTTGTTGGGTCTGATCTGGGCTTATCTGCATCATTTCTGTGCGGGCATCCGCTTTCTGCTGCTCGACTGGCATATCGGCATTGATCTGCCATCTGCCCGCAAGTCGGCCGGCCTGGTGCTGATCGTCAGCCTGACGCTCACCGCTGTTATTGGGGGGACTCTGCTGTGGTAATGAAACGTAATGTTGTCGGGGCCCACTACGGCCTCACTACCTGGATCGCCCAGCGCGCTACGGCGGTGCTGATGGCTATTTATACCGTCATCTTCCTGGTTGCCGTGCTGGTTGTTCAGCCGGGTACCGCCGATGCCTGGCGCGGTATCTTCGCCAACGGCTTCATGAAGTTCGTGACGTTCCTGTTCTTCCTGAGCCTCTTTTACCACGCATGGATTGGTATCCGTGACCTGTGGATGGACTACATTAAGCCGACCGGCGTTCGTCTGTCGCTGCATGTCCTGACTATCGCTGTGCTAATCGGCTACGCCGGTTGGGCCAGCAAGATTCTGTGGAGCCTGTAAAGATGAGCATCCCTGTACATAAGTATGATGTTGTAATCGTTGGTGCCGGTGGTTCTGGTTTGCGCGCTGCGCTCCAGGTCGCTGAGGCTGGTCTGAAGACCGCAGTGCTGACCAAAGTGTTCCCGACCCGTTCGCACACCGTTGCGGCGCAGGGTGGCGTTGCTGCCCCGCTGGGTAACGTGAACGAAGACCACTGGATGTGGCACATGTACGACACCGTTAAGGGTTCGGACTGGCTGGGCGACCAAGATGCCATCGAATTCATGGTGCGTAAAGCCACCGAGTGTGTCGTTGAACTTGAACACTACGGTATGCCATTTGACCGTCTGGACAACGGCAAGATTTATCAGCGTCCGTTCGGCGGTCACTCGCAGAACTTTGGCGAAAAGCCGGTGAACCGTTCCTGTGCTGCCGCTGACCGTACCGGTCACGCCATGCTGCACGCCATGTATCAGCGTAACGTGCGTGCCAACACCCAGTTCTTCGTGGAGTGGATGGCGCTGGATCTGATTCGTGATGATTCGGGTGCCGTGATCGGTGTGACTGCGCTGGATATGGAAACCGGCGAAGTGTCGATTTTCCACGCCAAGGCTGTGGTCTTCGCCACCGGCGGTGCAGGTCGTATTTATGCCTCGTCGACCAATGCCTTCATCAATACGGGTGACGGTCTGGGTATGGCTGTGCGTGCCGGTATTCCGCTGGAAGACATGGAATTCTGGCAGTTCCACCCAACCGGTGTGGCCGGTGCGGGTGTGCTGATTACCGAAGGTGTGCGCGGTGAGGGCGGTATCCTCCGTAACGCCGATGGCGAGCGTTTCATGGAACGTTATGCCCCGAACCTGAAGGATCTGGCTTCACGCGATATCGTTTCGCGCGCTATGGCGACCGAAATCAAAGAAGGCCGTGGCTGTGGTCCGAACAAGGACTACGTCCTGCTCGACATTACCCACCTGCCGCCAGAGACGATCATGAAGCGTCTGCCCGGTATCCGTGAAATTGCGATTGAATTCGCCGGTGTGGATCCGATCCAGACGCCGATTCCGGTGGTGCCGACCTGTCACTATCAGATGGGTGGTATTCCGACGAACTATCGTGGTGAAGTGGTTGTGCCGCAGAACGGTAACCACAGCACACCAGTTACGGGCTTTTATGCGGCGGGTGAGTGTGCCTGTGCGTCGGTGCACGGCGCCAACCGCCTGGGTACGAACTCGCTGCTTGATCTGCTGGTCTTTGGTAAGTCGGCGGGTGAATCGGTGGTTGAAGCGATCAAAAATGGTTTGCCACTGCGTCCACTGCCAGATAACGCTGCTGCGGCATCGCTGGCTCGCGTTAAGCGTATCGATGCACAGGAAAACGGTGAAAGCATGTATGACGTGCGCGCCGCGATGCAGCGTGTGATGCAGGCCAATGCCGGCGTGTTCCGTTTTGGCGAAGACATGAAGCAGGGCGTCAAGGATATTCTGGAAATTGCCGAGCGCGTCAAGAAGGTTGGCATCAAGGACAAGTCGATGGTGTTCAACACGGCACGTGTCGAAGCCCTGGAACTGGAAAACCTGATCGAAGTCGCTAAGGCCACCATGATCTCCGCCGAAAACCGCAAGGAGTCGCGCGGCGCCCACGTACGTGACGATGCACCGGATACGCCGGAACATCCGAACGGCCGTGACGATCCTAATTGGCTCAAGCACACCCTGTGGTTCGGCAGTGACAACCACATTGAGTACAAGCCAGTGAATCTGACGCCGCTGACGGCCCCGTCGGTTGAGCTGAAGACGCGTACCTACTAATCCGGAGGATAGAAATATGACTATGCGTACTGTGCATTTCAAGGTGTACCGCTACGATCCGGACAAGGACGACGCGCCGTACATGCAAGACATTTCGGTAGAGCTCGAAGCCAGCGACAAGAAGCTGCTCGACGCGCTGATCAAACTGAAAGCCAAGGACGATCTGATTTCGTTCCGCTGATCAAACTGAAGGCCAAGGACGATCTGATTTCGTTCCGTCGTTCGTGCCGTGAAGGCGTTTGTGGCTCCGATGCCATGAACATCAACGGTAAGAACGGTCTGGCCTGTCTGACCGACGTCGATAGCCTGAAGCAGCCGATTGTGCTGCGTCCGCTACCGGGTCTGCCCGTCATTCGCGATCTGATCGTTGATATGACGCAGTTCTTCAAGCAATATCACTCGATCAAGCCGTACCTGATCAACAACGATCCGGCGCCAGAGCGTGAGCGTCTGCAATCGCCAGAAGATCGTGAAGAGCTGAATGGTCTGTACGAGTGCATTCTGTGCGCCTGCTGCTCGACTTCGTGCCCGTCGTTCTGGTGGAATCCGGACAAGTTTGTCGGCCCGGCCGGTCTGCTGGCCGCATACCGCTTTATCGCCGATACGCGCGATCAGGCCACGAACGAGCGTCTGGACAACCTGGATGATCCGTACCGTCTGTTCCGTTGCCATACCATCATGAACTGTGTTGATGTCTGTCCGAAGGGTCTGAACCCGACGAAGGCCATCGGCAAGATCAAAGACATGATGGTGCGTCGCGCCGTTTAAGCGCGAATTATCGAACAAGGAAGCGGCTCAGTATGGAACTCCATGAACTCAACAAGTTGCGTTGGCACTGTACGCGTCGCGCGCTACTTGAGCTGGATATCACGCTCGGCCGCTTTCTCGATAACGGCTTTAATCAGCTGACGGAATCCCAGGTGAAAACCTTTGTCGACCTGGTGGCCATGGAAGATCATGACCTCTGGGCGCTCCTTAGTGGCAAGGTCGATGCAGAAGATCCTGCGGAAATCGAAGTCATTGCGGCTATCCGTAAGCACTGAGTAAGGCTCGCCGTTTACGTTGTCAACATGTGCCAGCGTTAGTGGCAAAAAAGAATTGCAAGCTGTAGCGACCGTCACGTGTCACTGTCTATCACCTCATTTTTTTGGGACGATTCAAATGAGCGAACGTAAAGCCACACTCCAGATTACAGGTCAGGAAGCCGTTGATTTTCCGATTATGGTCGGTACGCATGGTAACGATGTTATCGACATCCGTTCCCTGGGCGGCAAGACCGGTCTGTTTACCTATGATTCCGGCTTCCTGTCGACTGCCAGCTGCCAGTCGAAGGTGACCTACATTGACGGTGATAAGGGTGAGCTGCTCTATCGCGGCTACCCCATCGAACAACTGGCCGAACAGTGCAACTTCCTGGAAGTGGCCTATCTGCTGAAGAATGGCGAATTGCCAAACAAGCAGCAAAAAGTGGGTTTTGAAGACACGATCAAGAATCACACCATGGTTCATGACCAGATCACGCGCTTCTTTAACGGTTTCCGTCGCGATGCGCACCCAATGGCTGTGATGGTCGGTGTGGTCGGTGCGCTGTCTGCCTTCTATCACCACGGTGAAGATTATTCGAAGCCTGAAGTGCGTAGCGTTGCCTTCAATCGCATCATCGCCAAGATGCCGACGATTGTTGCCATGACCTACAAGTATTCGATGGGTCAGCCGTTCATGTACCCACGCAATGATCTGGATTACACCTCGAACTTCATGCAAATGATGTTCGGCACCCCGTGCGAAGAGTACAAGCCGAATCCGGTGCTGGTGCGTGCACTGGACATCATCTTTACGCTGCATGCCGATCACGAGCAGAATGCTTCGACCTCGACCGTGCGTCTGGCCGGTTCGTCGGGTGCCAACCCGTTTGCTACGATGGCAGCCGGTATTGCCTGTCTGTGGGGTCCGGCACACGGCGGCGCCAATGAAGCTTGCTTGAACATGCTGGAAGAAATCGGCGACGTGTCGCGCGTGCCTGAATTCATTGCCCGCGCCAAGGACAAGAACGATAGCTTCAAGCTGATGGGCTTCGGTCACCGCGTCTACAAGAACTTCGACCCACGCGCCAAGCTGATGCGTAAGGTCTGCTACGACGTGCTGACGGAAATGGGTCTGGAAAACGACCGTCTGTTCAAGCTGGCCATGGAATTGGAAAAGATTGCGCTGGAAGATCCTTACTTCGTCGAGAAGAAGCTCTACCCGAACGTGGACTTCTACTCGGGTATCGTGCAAAAGGCACTGGGTATTCCAACCGATATGTTCACCTGTATCTTCGCCCTGGCACGTACGGTCGGCTGGATGACGCAGTGGGAAGAAATGATTACCGATCCGGAATACAAGATCGGCCGTCCACGTCAGCTGTACATCGGTGCAGCCCGTCGTGATGTGTCTGCGCTCGACAAGCGTAGCTAATCATTAATCGTCTGTGATACTCCGGAAGGGGGCGGCTAGGCCGCCCTTTTCCACAATAAGCGGCGTGTGCAGTTGCAGCATTTGCTTAAAAGAATTCAGTCGTTGCGTAGTCAACACACCAGGGGACGAGAGCCTGCGGGTTCTCAAAACTTATAAGATCAACCGAAAACGGTGACAAACATGATGAAGGAAAAATTCGGGAACTCCTACCTGTTCGGTGGTAACGCCCCGTTCGTGGAAGAACTGTACGAAGCTTGGCTGGAAAATGCCGCTTCTGTACCGGAATCCTGGAATCAGTATTTTGCAGATCTGGCACGTCAGCCAGGTGCTGTTGCCCGTGACGTTGCCCATGCACCGGTCATTGCTGCGTTTGAAGCGCTGGGCAAAAACGGCGGCTTCCGTCCGACGGCTGCAGTTGCTGGCGGTGATGTACAAAAGAGCATGGCCGTTGAACAGCTGATCAATGCCTACCGCTTTAATGGTCACCAACGTGCTGATCTGGATCCGCTGAAGCGTGATCTGCGTCCGCAAATCGCGGACCTGGATCCGAAGACATACGGTCTGACCGACGCCGATATGTCGCGCAGCTTCGACACCGGTGATTTCAAGGTGGGATCGGGTCAGACGGCACCGCTCAACCAGATTATTGACGCCCTGAAGCAGACGTATTGCCACCATGTGGGTGTCGAATACATGTACATGACTTCTTACGAAGAGAAGAAATGGCTACAGGCACGTATCGAACCGAATCGTGGCCAAGCGGCCTACTCGGCAGAAGAAAAGAAACGTTTCCTAGAGCGCCTGACGGCTGCTGAAACTCTGGAGCGTTACCTGCATACCCGTTATGTTGGACAGAAGCGCTTCTCGCTGGAAGGTGGCGAAGCCCTGATTCTGTCGATGGATGAACTGATCCGCGTCTCTGGCAACATGGGCGCCAAAGAAATCGTTATCGGCATGGCGCACCGTGGTCGTCTGAACGTGCTGGTTAACACCCTGGGCAAACCGCCTTCAGTCTTGTTTGCCGAATTTGAAGGCAAGAAGAAGGTTGACCTCGGCTCGGGTGACGTGAAGTACCACATGGGTTATTCGTCGGATGTTGGTACGCCAGGCGGCCCCGTGCACCTGACGCTGGCATTCAACCCGTCGCACCTAGAAATCGTTAACCCGGTGGTTGAGGGCTCGGTGTTTGCCCGTCAGTTCCGCATCGGCGAAAATGGCAAGAACGAAATCATTCCTGTACTGATCCACGGCGATGCCGCTGTAATCGGTCAGGGCTGTAACCAGGAAATGCTCAACTTTGCGCAGACACGCGGTTACGGTACGGGCGGTACGATTCACATCGTCGTGAATAACCAGATTGGTTTCACGACCTCAGATCCACGTGACTACCGTTCCGGTTTCTACTGTACCGATATCTTCAAGATGTCGGATTCGCCAATCTTCCACGTCAATGGTGATGATGCCGAAGCGGTGGCGATGGTGACGCGTTTGGCGGTTGAATACCGTCAGACCTTTAAGAAAGATGTCGTCATTGATATCTTCTGCTTCCGTAAACTGGGTCACAACGAGCAAGATGAGCCGATGGTCACCCAGCCGCTCATGTACAAGAAAGTTGCCGCACACCCGGGTAGCCGCAAGGTTTATGCCGACCAACTGATTGCCGCAGGGGTGGTTGCTCCTGATGCACCGGATGGCATTATCAAGAGCTTCCGTGAGCATCTGGATCGCGGTGAATTGCTGTCCAACCCAGTGATTTCTGACTATAAGCGTAAGAATGCCCAAGACTGGCGTCCGTTTTCGAGCAAGCAGTACATCGAAACGGCCAACACCAAGGTGCCTGCCAAGGAACTGAAGCGTTTGGGTCTGAAGCTGGCCGAGCTGCCCGAAGGCTTTGTGCCGCATTCGCGCGTTAAGAAAATTATCGACGATCGTCGTGCCATGGCTGAAGGCAAGCTGCCGGTCGATTGGGGCATGGGCGAGAACCTGGCCTACGCTACCTTGCTGGCTGAAGGTTATGGCATCCGTATTTCTGGTGAAGACGTTGGTCGCGGTACCTTCTTCCACCGTCATGCCACCATTCACGATCAGAATCGCGAAAGCTGGGATGCGGGGAGCTATCAACCATTGGCCCATCTGCAGGCGGATCAGGGTTCATTCCAGTGTTACGAATCGGTGCTGTCCGAAGAGTCCGTGCTGGCTTTCGAATATGGTTATGCCACCGCTGAGCCGAACCAGCTGGTCGTTTGGGAAGCCCAGTTTGGTGACTTCGTGAACGGTGCACAAGTAGTCGTTGACCAGTTCATCGCCTCGGGTGAAACCAAATGGGGTCGTGGCTGTGGTTTGGTCATGCTGCTGCCACACGGTTACGAAGGTCAGGGACCGGAGCACTCTTCGGCCCGTCCGGAACGTTTCATTCAGCTGTGCGCTGAAATGAACATGGAAGTGTGTGTGCCATCGAACGCCAGCCAGATCTACCATGTGCTGCGTCGTCAAATGGTGCGCAAACAGCGTAAGCCGCTGGTCATCATGTCGCCGAAGTCGCTGCTGCGTAACAAGGATGCCAGCTGCTCGATGGATGAACTGTCGAAGGGTGAGTTCCAGCGCGTGATTGGCGAAGTAGACGATCTGAACCCAGCCAAGGTGACCCGTGTCATCCTGTGCTCGGGCAAGGTTTACTACGACCTGCTCAATGCTCGCCGTGAGCAGAAAGCAGATCACATCGCCATCGTCCGTATCGAACAACTCTATCCGTTCCCGGAAGAGTCGTTCAAGAACGAACTGGCGAAGTTCCCGAAGGCCACCGAAATCGTCTGGTGCCAGGAAGAGCCGCGTAACCAGGGTTTCTGGTACTGGTTCGCTTCCCGTCAGCATCTGGCCCGTTCGATGGGTCCGAAACAACACCTGCTCCTCGTGTCACGTCCGGCAGCTGCATCGCCAGCCGTGGGCTATCTGGCCAAGCACAATGAGCAACACAAAACTTTGATCGAGTCCGCTCTGGGCAAGATCGAGTATTAAAAACCATAAGAGTCCGTGGAGAGAACAATGGCAATTATCGACGTCAAAGTCCCGCAACTGTCTGAATCGGTCGCCGAGGCCACCCTGGTGTCCTGGCACAAGAAGGAAGGCGAAGCCGTTTCCCGCGATGAGAATCTCATCGATATCGAAACCGATAAGGTTGTGCTGGAATTGCCCGCCCCGGATGGCGGCGTAATCGTTAAGCTGATCAAAGGCAATGGCGATACCGTTGTATCCGGTGAAGTGATCGCTCAGATCGACACGGCAGCCACCGCATCGGCACCGGCTCCTGCAGCTGCTGCTGCCCCCGCCGCCGCGCCTGCACCGGTTGCCGCACCGGCCGCTGCCGCTGCTGCACCCGCTGGCACCGCTAGCCCAGCTGCGCGCAAGATCCTGGAAGAAAAGGGTATTGCTGCCGCTGACGTAACCGGTACCGCACGCGGTGGCCGTGTATCCAAAGAAGACGCCGTGGCTGCCCAGCCGAAGGCTGCTGCCGCTGTGGCGCCGATCGCTCTGGGTGACCGTTCGGAGCAACGTGTGCCGATGTCGCGCCTGCGTGCCCGCATCGCTGAGCGTCTGCTGCAATCGAAGAACGAAAACGCCATCCTGACTACGTTCAATGAAGTGAACATGGGCCCGATCATGGCGCTGCGTAAGCAGTACGGTGAGAAGTTCGAAAAGACCCATGGCGTTCGTCTGGGCTTTATGGGTTTCTTCGTCAAGGCTGCTTGTGCTGCCCTGCAGAAGTTCCCGATCCTGAATGCCTCAGTGGACGGTAATGACATCGTTTACCACGGCTTCATCGACATCGG
>Ga0181556_1003138_pt1 | contig 14493 bp, 8 predicted proteins | sample 011ome_14_FD_148651 | JGI IMG/M metagenome (GOLD analysis project Ga0181556, IMG submission 148651) | Coastal salt marsh microbial communities from the Groves Creek Marsh, Skidaway Island, Georgia - 011505AT metaG (spades assembly) | ecosystem: Environmental > Aquatic > Marine > Intertidal zone >... | reverse complement strand
CTCGGCGGATGATCTCTTCTCTGCCCAACGCGTACCGCTCACCCATTCGTCCTCGCACAACGCGCGATACTGCTGAAGGTTTCAGAAGGTCTCTCGTGTGGTTCTTCATTCGTGCGCGAGACGACAGAGTGCGTTTGACTTTTTTTAGTCTGAGGAAAAAACTCGTCAAACATTTTTCCCCGCCGTTGGGATTTTATCCGGAATCTGTTTGGTGTTGTTGTTGTTGTGTGCGTGCGTGTCTTTCATTCGGAACGCACCGTTCTCCGGAAAGGTCTCTCTGTCTTCTCGCCAAACAACAACGCACTCGTTTGACTGTTTTTCGTTGGGCTTTTTCTCGCGCTGAGTGAGGAGGAGTTGTGCGCGCGAGTAAAGCGCGAGGAAAATCATCATCGCGAGCCTTCTCTTCAACGACGACGACGTGAACGTTTCTTCTCCCGAGCGCGCGAGAAGAGATGAAAGGATTTCTTTCGAAACTCAATCTCCGCGGACGAAAGCAGAACGACGACGATGCGGCAGACGAGAACAACACCAACAACACCAACAGACAAAAGAGGAAGCAACGAAAAACTGCACAAAAAATCCGCGAGAAACAAGCGCACGCGATAGAACGAAGCGCGAACAGCGTGCGAGCGATATCAGGTTTGGCGAGTGGGAGCATGCGTTTACTCCCGAATAAAAACGGCAAGAAACCAATCAGCACGAAAACGAACGTGCAAGGTATGGTTGTCGGGTTAGCCGCGCTCGGGGTGGCGCGGAGTATGGCGGAGCGTTCAGTCGTCGCGAAGAAGAAGAAGAAGAGGAAAGAAGGAGTGAGTAGCGAAGAAGAAGAAGAGGAAGAAGATGAAGAAGAAGAGAAAAGAGCGAGGCGCACAACAAACGGGACGACGGTAAAGTTCGCGGCGATGATGGCGACGTTTATAGTCAAACCAGTCACCTTCACCGGCGCGTTCGTGTTGCGAGAGGTGTATCGAAGCGCGTTGGCGTTGTTAGGGGAGACGAATAAGGACGATGGGTCTTCTTCTTCTTTGAAGAATAGCGGCGGCGAGTCCGTGTTAATGACGCCCCCGTTGACTCCAAAAACACCCAGGAGTAGTCGACAGAGCGTGAATTCGAGTCACGACGACGACGAGGATGAGGATGTAGGAAAGAGTGCGAGCGACGCTACAAAAGGTGATACCAATAAATGTTGCTCCAACTGCGGCGTGAAAATAGCCAACGCGTTGCGATGCGCGAGGTGTCGACAAACGTGCTACTGCTCCCAAGAGTGTCAAAAGAGCGAGTGGAACGAGCACAAGAAAACGTGCGTTCCATCGCCCGAGTTGTTGGAAAACACTCGACGAGCGAACGAGGAAGTGCGCGAAGCGACTGTGAACTGGGACGGCACGTTCCAAGCGTCGACGAGTTTGTTCCAAGCGGTGAAACATTTGACGAAATTCGCGAAAAGATGTGGCGATGCGAAAAGTAGCGGCGACGCGTTGTGGATTTCGCTCATATTGTTTGCGAACGAAATCGATTCATATGGAGAAATTAAACGGGAAGATGGGTGGCGAGACGTTACGTTCGATCAGCATTTGGAGACGTGCGAAGCGGCGGCGAGAATTGTCATGCGCTCGGAATTTTTAGAAGGCAGTAGTAACGAAGGTGATAGTAATAGCGATTCCGAAGAAGCCAGAAAGGCAAAGAAAGCGCGCGCGCGAGCGTTGGCGCGTTTAGCTTTGGGTACGTGCGCGCTTCGCGGCGCCAAGAGGAGCACGAAAATCGCTTTGGAAAATTTTTACGACGCTCGCGAAGACGCCGTGAGATGTAAGTGTCCGTTCTTAGCCGCGGAGGCGTGTCGACGGATATGTTCCGCGCACTTGCACACGGGGAACTTTTCGTCGGCGTCGATTGCAATTCAGCAAGCCGTCGAGTTTGCAAAGCTAGTCGCAGAGAAGCAGAAGAAGGAGAATGCTACCAACGAAACGACGACGATGTATTACTACTATCGTTTGTTTCACGCGGATATTCACGAAAGTCTCGAAGTGTGCGTTTGGCTCGAGCACTTAAAGTCGTCGCGAGAATATTTCGGTAAAAACAATACCACGCCTCGCGAACCGAGCGAGCGCGCGCATTTCTTAGCAAAAGATGATTCCTACCTCGAAAAGAAGAGAGCGTCTAATTTGAAAACCGTCGCCATCGGGGAAGCGTTGCTGAAACGCGAGGAGTTAGAAAACGGCGACAACGAGAAGAGCGAGCGCGTCAAGCAAACGGTCTATTTTATTCTCGCAGAGACGTATCACGAACTCAACGAGACGAAGAAGTGCGAAGCGTGCGTGCAAAAAATCCATGGAGGAGCAGGAAATGCTTTCAAATGTGCCTATTGCGACGAGCGCGTCGTTCTCTCAATCGGAGAAGAGATGGATGAAGGTCAAGGGACTTCTGTTTTACCTTGGCAAATGGAATATCGCACGTGCATAAATCCTCGCTCGCCGCATATTTTCCACACCAAGTGCGCGCACGGATTGAAAGCGCCGCATCGGAAGAAACACGAAGCATGCGCGTGTTGCCAACTTTGCGTGAACGAGAAGAATTTTGAATTTTGAAAGAAGAAAATCTCTTCTTTTTTATTCAGAGCGCGACATGACGCAACTCACGCAAACACCCACGAAAAGGTACGCGCGTGATAATCTACAGACCACATTGTTCGGCATCGCTTCGTTTCTTTCTCTTTCTTTCTCTCTTTCTCTCTTCCCGTCTCCCTTTGACGATTGGACTATATATACATTCGCTGACCTCGCGTTATTTTGTTTGTATTCTATTTATAGCAGCGCCTCCCGAACCGGTTCTTCAGCGTCTTTGGAACTCCGCAACGGCCGTCTCGTCGCCATCGCGCACCACATACCAAAGACAGGATACAAGGCGATAAATTCGTACGGGCACAAACCGCGTTTCGTTTCGGAAACGACATCAAAAACCGCGCAAAAAGCGTGTTTTGCCGCACCCGCGAAGAAAACGACGTCCAAGCCGCTTCAAAAATACCACCCATGGGCGGCGCGCAATCGCCCAAAACAGTTCACCGAAAACGTCGTCGGTCGTCGTTTCGGGTTCACCTCCACGAGCGCATCGAGTAAAGAAACCTACCGAGGCTCCAGTCAGGTCTGTTTAGGCGACAAGAGTATCAAAAACACCTTCCAAACGACCAATCGAGCGTTCCAACAAGTCTCCGTGAACTCGCGCTCGTCCAAGGAGAAAAGCTTAGCGATGATGACCAATCAAGGCATAGCCTCGGACGTGGCCAAGCGTTTACACGCGAAGTTAATGCCGAAACCAGAACTCGAGACGACTTTTTAACAGTAGTACTGTGATGTGTATGTGTATACTTAGAACTACAAATGAGCTAATGTTGAGTGCGCATGTGGTACCTTAAACTTTGAGCGTAACGATACCTCTTCTCGCAAACATCGCATTTGTACGGTTTCTCGTTCGTGTGAATACGCATGTGCTTTGTCAAACTACTAGAATCACGAAAAGCTTTATCACAAAAATCGCACTCGTACGGTTTCTCGTTCGTGTGAATGCGCGTGTGGTATTTTAAACCATTAGAATAACGAAAACGCTTCTCGCAAACATCGCATTTGTACGGTTTCTCTTTCGTATGCGTACGCATGTGTTTGGCCAAGTAGGATGGATATCGAAACACCTTCTCGCACACATCGCACTCGTGCCCTCTCTTTCTCTTCGCTCCTTTCCTAACAGTTATCTCTTCTTCTTCTTCTTCTTCTTCTTCTTCTTCTTCTTCTTTTTGTATCTGATGATGATTTGCCTCGAAATCATCATCCTCGTCAGGAATTCTCGAACACAACACCAAAGGTTCTTCTTTCTCTCCCTTCAAAACCGTCCTCGCGTTCACCGCTCTTTTCGGATGTGGATTCTTTCTTCGTCCCATGGTATTATCAGTGCGCGAGACTGTAAAAGAGAGTCGTGTGAGGTTGAAGAATAACGCATCGCATGTGTGATGTGATCAGAGAGGAAGAGGAAAAAAAAGAAATTGAAAAAATGGCAGTCAAGCGCAAAACAAAGGAGGCGTTGAAAAATATCTAAAATCCATCCATCTCTCCTGTTTTAACTGTAAAAGAAGATACCAAAAACTACAGAAAAAGAATAAAACTGTCGCACTCCTGAAAAAGAAACCTTTGCGCGGAAGTATCGCGCTACGAAAAGAGCGCGCGACAAAAAACCAGACTTGGACGTGCGCTTTCGTTGTTCAAAGAGAGCGCACGTCTTCGTCGTCCACTGAAGAAAGACGCGGTAAAGTTTTTCGCGTTTGGGAGAAGAGATTTTAGTTCGAAAATCTCCCTTCTGCTGACGAATTTCCCGAAAAAAAAGTCAGAGATCGAGAGATATGTTCGCGTCGTCGCGTAAAGCTTTACCTTTGCTCTCGTGGTTTTTGTTCATCTTCATCGCGTTTCATCACGCGTGTCAGAAAGCACACGCGATGAAAGAATCCACCACGATTTCTCTCTCCTCGCAAACGCAGAAGCACGATATGTTTGACACCTTTGGATTCGACTCGAAATCGAGCTCGATGACGTTTCAGAAATTAAAAATGAAAATTTTAGGCGGAGAAGACTCCGCGACGCCCGCGCGGCTTCCAAAAGTCTACCTGAGTTTGTGTCCTTTGAATGAAAACGCAAACTTGGCGAACGAGGCATCTGCAAGCGATGCGAACGGCGCTTGGTGCGAAGTAAGCGTGGGGAAGTTGAACGAGACGAACGCGTGTCGATTCGTGGCGTTCGCCGGAGAGGAGGAGGAGGAGGAGGAGGAAGAAGAAGAGGAGGCGATAGGAGAACGACGAAGGAGAAGCGGTAGGAGAAGAAGTTTACTCACTGGCGGCGCGTATGGCGATGGTGATGACGGGAATGTGGTGTTTGAAAAAGAATACGCGCCGATGCAAATCAAAGTGAACGAAAAGAAAGTGTACGACATCGCCTTTTTCACGTGCGATTCAAAAGGTACAACGATTGAAATAGACGTCGCATACGAGACTTTAAACGGTGGGAAACACCACTTAAGCACCGAGTGGCAACCAGTAGTGAGCGTCTTTTTGTACATTTTGTTGTGTTACGTGATTTTCTTCATGTTGCAATTGACGCACACGATGTCGATGTGCGCTATATATCGCAGTCAATCCGTCATATCCGCGTTGCACTACGCAATGTGGACGACACAAGTTATGCGAATGATACATGTGAGTATATCCTTTAATCATTTCAATTACATCGACGTAAATGGGACTGTAAATGATTCTTTTTATCATGGCGTTATCATCTGTTCGAGTTTGAAGGAAATGACGTTTTGGACGTTGTTACTCGCCATCGGCGGCGGTTGGCGAGTGACGTCAAATCGAGCGTCGAGAGAGCGGAAGATCATCGGTGGTGTGACTATGTTTATGATATTCACAACTAATCTAGTCGGTCAGATGAATTTAGGCATACGAACGGTCTATTTCGTTTACGCTTTGACGTATTGTGGCGTCATATCAATGACATTGTATGTGAGCTCGAAAACCATACGAACGTTGCACGAGCAACTCGAGATTTTTCGACGATCTGGGGCAACCGAGGAAGAAGTTGCCAGAGCGCCCGTGAGAACGAAAGAACGAATGTACCAGACATTTTACGTCGCGTTTATTGTGTTTTGCGGACTCAAAATTATGAACCAGATTCTTTCCACGTATTTCGAACGCGACCACGCTTGGGTGCAATTATTCTTCTCGGAGTTTATCGATATGATGCTGTGGTGTTTCTTGCTCATTCTCTTCAGGCCAAAAGACCAGACGTACACGACGTCTTTCCCGGCGAATGGGTTCGATCCTTTTGGGTTCGATGCTTCAGTTCGAGCCGCAGAAATGGGCGTTCATCCGCGAGAAGGTCTCACGTATCTTCCTGACATTTACGTCGCTGAGGTATCGGCGGCTTCAAAAATCGAAAGAGAATTTCTTCACCGAACTAGAAATGATGATGACGTCGTGGTCGCCGGAATAGCATCGGACCAATCGTCCGACTCTGGCGGAGCCTCTCGATCATCCACATCTGTGGATTCTATCGAATTATCCGCTCGAGGCGTGATGTCAAAATCCGCCCCCGCGGAGGAATCTTCCACCTCCACTCTGAGTTCTCTCGCCGACGGTGGGGCCGACGTCGAACAAGGCCTCGCATCCCAACAACATCAGAGCATCAGAGCTCGAATGAACGTCTACGTCATCGAAAACCCACCGACGACAAAAGGAGACGGTGCCCCGCTTTCAGAATCCATCGCTTTAGCCATTAAAATCGACGACATCGAAGCGCACCGCGCGCTAGAGAAACGAGAGAGAAGCGTAAATGAAGCCTCCGCCGCCGCCGCGGTATTAGATGAAGAACAAGAAGGGCACGCAGCAGCCGAGTAGAAGTCAAAACGAGAAAACGATCAAAATGTACTGTTATTTATATTTGTAGATTCTAACTGTTGTATTTACGTGCTATTTATTATTTAGATGGTTGTGTGAAGTTGCTTTCCCCTCTTAAAAAGCTGCGCAATTTTATAGAAAAAAGATTTTCACCTCACGAAGAAGTAAAGAGCGAGGGAGCGCGCGTAAGAGAGAGAGATTGGCATCATGAATTCGCGAGGGAGGGAAGACGACAAGAACAACGGCGAGAAGGACTCATCCTCCGTCCACTGGGGGAAAAGAAGGTTCGAGAACGGGGAAGAAAAAATCACGCAAAATCACAAACGAAAATTACGCAAAGAAACGCCGTCGTACCACGGCGGCGTGGACGATGTCACGCGACAACGCATCGAAGACCGAAAGAAGAAACAACCCGGACACAACAGAGGGATCGAATCTTTAAACGAAAAACGGCACGGACGAGGAGGAAAAGGAGAAGGGCGGTTTGATAATAGGAACAGAAAGAGCGGCGGGAACGGTTTACGAGGATTCGAAGACGAAGAAGACGACGGAGAGTGGGAAGAGACGCCGGCGAGACGAGCAAGGGATAGCGGGAACGAGACGCCGTCTTTGAGGCACCTCGACGATTCCAACGAAGACGACGATTCTTGGACGAATAAAGCAAAGATGGGATCGATTAGCCAACCGAGCGGCGGCGGGAATAGAAGGAGCGGGAATAGCAACAGTTCGCATAAGTTTTCCATGCGCTTCGAGGCGGACGACGACGACGACGACGATTCGGTCGCAAAGAACGTGGTAAAAGCGACGCCTTTGACGGCGACGCCGTCTTGGAAGTCCAACGAGTGGATGATGGAGAAGATTACGAAGAATCAAAATCAATTCGTCAAAGAAGGAGATAAACTCACGGTTGTCGAAAACGAAGACTCGCTGGACGTGCTGGAGAATCAACGGATGGAAGAAGAGGCGAGGGAGGAGAATCGATTCGGGAATACAAACAAAGATTTAGATCGCGCGTGGTACGACGACGACGAAGGTGGGGGTGGACACGGCGACGCCTTCGATCCGTTCGGAGAAAAAACAGACGTGAAGTCAAAAGAACGCTTCGAGAGGAAACAGTTGGAGTACGCGAAACGGTTAACCAGAGCGGACGGGTCGTTGATGACGCTGGCGAATTCCGCGCGATTTTCACAAATTCATAAAGACCACGCGACGTGGGAAGAAAACAGAATGTTAACGTCTGGCGTCGCTCGCGTGAAAGAAATCGATTTGATGGCGCAAGACGAAGATTTCGGCGAAGAGAAGGCGATTTTGTTAGTGCACGATACGAAGCCGCCGTTTTTGCAAGGGAAAAGAGCCTTCGCGAAAGCGCAAGAGGCGTCGTTGCCAGTGAAAGATCAAACGAGCGACATGGCGATGATTGCGAGGAAAGGGTCCAACTTAGTTAAAGAAGTTCGAATGAAAAGGGACGAGAATAAAAGTCGCGATCGGTTTTGGGACGTGAAAAACTCGAAAATCGGCGACATCACCGGAACGACAAACGAAGAAGACAAAATCGCGGAAGAACAAAAGATGAAAGAAGATGAGGAAATGCGCAAGCGTGGGGAGAAGAATGACGTTATTGGTAAAGACGGCGAGATTGATTTCAAAGCGGATTCAAAGTTTGCGGACGCGATGAAGGAAAAATCTGAAGCCCAATCGGATTTCGCCAAGTCAAAAACGATGAAAGAACAGAGAGAATTTTTACCCGTGCATAAGTGTAAAGCAGATTTAATGTCGGTGATTCGCGAGAATCAAATTGTTGTCGTCGTTGGTGAGACTGGATCGGGGAAAACCACGCAAATGACGCAGTACATGCACGAGGCCGGGTACACCACGTTTGGTATGGTTGGGTGCACGCAGCCGAGACGAGTAGCCGCGATGTCTGTAGCGAAGAGAGTTTCCGAGGAATTCGGGTGCGAACTAGGTCGAGAAGTTGGGTACGCGATTCGTTTTGAAGATTGCACGAGTTCAGATACAATTATCAAGTACATGACTGATGGCGTCTTGCTGAGAGAAACGCTCAGAGATTCCGATTTGGACGAGTATTCCGCGATTATCATGGACGAAGCGCACGAGAGAAGTTTGCACACGGATGTACTTTTCGGTATTTTGAAGAAAGTTGTCGCGAGGCGAAGAGATTTCAAGTTAATTGTTACGTCAGCGACGCTAAACGCGTCGAGATTTTCGGATTTTTTCGGTAACGTTCCAGTATTTAACATTCCTGGCCGAACGTTTCCAGTTGAAATCATGTACAGTAAAACGCCCGTGGAAGATTACGTGGAAGGCGCCGTGAAACAAGCGTTGGCTATTCACATGTCTTACCCTCCCGGTGACATTTTGCTTTTCATGACTGGCCAAGAAGAAATTGAAACCGCATGTTACGCGTTGGAGGAACGAATCGCTGAGCTCGAAGCAGACGCCGAAGGGCAGACGAAAATCCCTCCGTTGGCTGTGTTGCCGATTTATTCGCAACTGCCTTCGGATTTACAAGCGAAGATTTTTCAGTCCGCGGCGAAAGGGCATCGTAAGTGCATCGTTTCTACGAATATTGCGGAAACGTCGTTGACGCTAGATGGCGTGAAATACGTCGTCGATACGGGTTACTGTAAGTTGAGTGTGTATAATCCTCGAGTAGGTATGAACGCGTTGCAAGTGTTCCCGTGTTCTCAAGCGGCGGTGAATCAACGTTCGGGAAGAGCCGGGAGAACCGGTCCCGGAATAACCTATCGCTTATACACGGAAATGGCGTACAAATACGAGCTCTTGTCGACGACTGTTCCGGAAATTCAACGGACGAACCTCGGCAACGTCGTTTTGCTCTTGAAATCGCTCAACATTGAAAATCTGTTAGATTTCGATTTCATGGATCCGCCGCCGAAGGAAAACATTTTGAACTCAATGTACCAGCTATGGATTCTCGGTGCGTTGGATAACGTCGGCGGCTTGACAAAACTTGGTTCGAAAATGGTCGAGTTCCCCGTCGATCCTCCATTAGCCGCGACTTTGTTGAAAGCCGAATCGCTCGGGTGTTCCAACGAAATCTTAACCGTCATTTCTATGCTCTCCGTCCCTTCCGTTTTCTTTCGCCCGAAAGATCGCGAAGAAGAGTCCGACGCCATGCGCGAAAAATTTTTCGTTCCAGAAAGCGACCATTTAACGCTTTTAAACGTCTATCAGCAATGGAAAACGAACGGTTATCGCAACGATTGGTGCAACAAGCATTACATTCAAGGTAAAGGCATGAAGAAAGCGAGAGAAGTACGCGCGCAGCTCGCGGATATCATGAAGTCGCAAAAGGTGCAGTTGACCACGTGCGGCTCGGATTGGGATGTCTGCCGACGCGCTTTGTGCGCGTCGTATTTCCATCAAGCCGGTCGTTTACGTGGTATCGGCGAATATGTGAACTGCCGAAACGGTATGCCGTGTCATTTGCACCCTTCCTCTGCGTTGTACGGATTAGGTTACACTCCCGATTACGTGTGCTACCATGAAATCGTAATGACGAGTAAGGAATACATGCAATGCGTGACGGCAGTGGAGCCAGAGTGGTTGGGAGAATTCGGGCCCATATTTTACACGCTGAAGAAATCACACTCGTCGTTGGCGCAATCGAAAGCGAAGCAAAGAGAAGAGAAGGAGAAGATGAAGATGGAAATGAAGCAGAAAAAAGAGCTCGAAAACGCAGAGAAGAGGAAAATCCAGGAAAAGATGGAGGCGAAGATTGAGAGAGAGTCGAGAAAGATCGTCACGCCAGGAGGAACTGGTTTACGCGCGAGTGGTGCGTCGTCTTCTATTTCCGGTGGTGGCTCGAAGTTTCGAACGCCGTCCTCGAAACGGCCCGGAACGGGTGGGAAGACGCCGAGACGTTTCGGGTTGTAACGCATTGACGCATTCGTATAAATATTTTAGAAATTGTAGAAAGCAGTACGTAGTTAAAAGTTTTAGTAGGAAAAGTAAACAACGCTGAAGCTAAATATTAATATATATAAATCTATGCGGAAACGCTCAACCGTTTCAAGTGTTCCATGAACACTTGCAAACTCACGTCGTCGGTGAAGATTACATCGCTTCCACCGGCGTGTCCGTACGGCGAGCCTTGCGAATTGTGCGTCGCGGACGGGTTCAATTTAGCTAACAAAAATCTCGCCTGCGACCCGTTTTGATCGCAATCGACCAATCTAGGTACCGGGAACCGTTGGTTTAAGATGTAATTCGCATCTTCTTGCGGCATTTTTAACAACTCTGCGAACGCTTTGTGTTCTTCTTGTTCTTGATATTTCGCCTTGCGCCATTGCGCAATGGTGGAGCCGTGGAAAACGACGACGGAGAAGTACGCGTCTAAGAGTAAGATTCTATCCGGCGCGACCGAACAGACGTCCAACAATACCGGTTCAGGAGGCCCATTGAAGGAATACGCGGTCAATGTCGGTTGAATCATGACTAAAGAATTCAACACGTTTTCGCGCCATAACACTACTCGAAAATACGCGGTTTCGTCCGGCGAGTTGTTGAACACTTGCACGAATTGCGATCGACGCAAGTTGAACATAAACTGCGGAAATAAAGAGAACTGCGGAGCTAACTGGAAAGAGTGCGGATCTTCTTTCCTATACTCGCCAAAGCGTTGACACGCGCCTATTAATTTTCTATCTAACCACCTCGTCGCAGCTGGGCCGTCCATCTCGTCGTCTTGTTCCATTTTCCACGTCAATTGTCGAGCGATCAACACAGCCGCGGCTTCTTGGTCGAAACCCATGGAGATTTCCGGAATGTTTTGCCCGCTCGTCCATCTGCGAGTGGTGGTGATGACTCTCAATCGAGTTTCACCGGTCGGTAACGTTGACGTGCAGTGAAACTGTAAGAAAAACTGAGGCGCGCTTTGATATTGTTGCTGCTGACCGTAGGGGTTTTGACCGTACCCGCCTCCACTAGCTCCGTCTGGCTTCTCTTTCGCGACCTCAAAAAACACCGCCAAAGTCGTGTTCCTAGTCAGCGCGCACATCTTCCAAGCGGTTGTTCCTCCATACCCAATGCTCACATCCGCGACATTTCCTAAATGTCGTCTCGCCGTATCCAACGCCGCGCACGGACCGACGCATCCCGCAACCTTCACGTCTCTCGAGGTGATCACTTCGAAAATTCCATTCGAATGCACTTTTAGCGGCGTCACTTCGTCCGAGGACGACGAAACGCTTTCTGGACTTGGTTCTGGTTTGTTTTGACTCCCGTATAATTTCACAAACGATTTCTTGAACACCACGTGCGAGAACGATTCGGCTAAAACAACCGCCCCGCCGGTTTTTTGCGCGCACCCTTTCATTTCGGCTAATCCAACCTGATCGAGCGCGCACGCAAACACGTCTAAAGAGTGGCCATTCGCGCACAACTGAGTCGCAATCGCGTCGTATTTTTTCTTTGCTTTTGTAAATAAAGGCGCTTTATCTTGCGCGATATCTTTGTGCGATCGAGTCGCATTTTCCAAAGCTTTCGGCACGATGTTACCCGGACCCTCTGTACACGGCCCGCCAACGAACAAGCACGCGCGTGCCGGGTGACCGGAAGGACATCCTAAAGACAACAGCGTGGATGCGACGGCTAACGCGGTCCCCGTGGCACGATTATGTCGACTTTGTGGCAACGGCGCGAACGGGTCTCTCGCCAACTCTTCTAAAATCGCCGAGAACGTAAACTCGCACTCAGACAAAGGCACTAAAAACGACGAAGCTGGATTCGTTTGTTGATACGGTTGTTGTTGTTGTTGTTGTTGTTGCGTGTTTGGATTTTGATTCTGACTCTGATATTGTTGTTGTTGCGGTCCACCCCCACCTCTCGAAAATGTCAACTGATCCCTAATCTGCGCGGACGTGTGCTCCTTCCCGCCTCTAAACACGTACGATTTCGGACAGTCCGCAAACTGCAGCTCGTGCACGTGCACGTGCGTCCCGAACGATATCAACCCGACTAAAGAATCTTCCGGCAGCAAACTCAGCGCTTGCGTCAAGCTCGCTTTTAAACTCGCCAACTCTTCATCCGACACGCACACGTCCACCAGGAACAAATACGCCGGCGGCGGCGTCACTTTGTTCGGGTTGATCGTATAATCAATCACCAGATAATTCGGAAACAACTCCGCGGGTAAGTTCTGCTCGGTAATCCCCGCGTAATGCGGCGGAAAATTGTTCCTCGCGTGGCAAAACGGGCACACGAACAGTTTCGAGTTGAAGTCGATTTGCGCGTAGGGGTTCAAACACGCCGCGCACGCTTTACACCGCACCGGTTCGTAAGGCACAACCTAAAGCGTATCGAGAGAAGACGAATTGTATAAAGTCAGAAAAGAACAGAAACGTACGCGTTACGACCAAAAATATGCGCGAGAAAGAGAAAAAGAGAGAGGTATTCATCGGATGTCGATGCGCGCTCTTTTTGCTCTTTTTGTCCGTTTCCTCCCTCTTCTTGGAGGAAATTGGATCCAATTCAATCCGCTCTTGAGATTGTTCTCATAGAGTGAGAGACAGAGAGAGAGCGAGCGCGAGAAGACCGAAACGCGACGCGCATCATCGCACGACGAAACAGCACTCTCTCGCGGGAATAAAGAAATACCGATCTTGATATTCTCATCGTCTTAAAAATGTCTTAAAAACGTACCGGCACGTCCTCGATGTGTTTCAGCGGCGTCACGAGCGCGCCTAAAGGGACGACGCATTTCTGCGCCGATTGGCGATCGTCCGGCCACGCGTTCAGGGAGAATCGAACGCCGTCTTTGTTTTCCAGGTCCGACCAACTCGTCGTCGTCATTATTACGCGTCTTCTCTTTGATGCGTCTTCTTTAAGTTGTCTTTATTCGTGCAACGATTAATTTTGAAGCTTCACTCGAGAAACAGGTGCCTTAATTAAACGGACCAAAAATAAGCAAAAAACGGTTCAATTTACAGACAGAAAAAAAATACACCAAGAGTTGGTTGACATTAAGAAGAAGAAGAAGAAGAAGAAGAATGGGGAAAAAGTTATCTGGAGCGCAGAAGAGGAAGAAGAAGAGGGAAAAGGAAGAGGCTGTTGAACGGGCGAGAGCGGATGTGGAGCGTTTGAAGCTTGGACCGACGAAGATATGGACGGGATTGGTGGTGCATCACAAGGATGTGTTTGTATCGCATGTGCTTCCGAAATTGAATAGGAATGATCGGTTTTTCTTTTCAAAGGTGAATAGTGAGAGTGAAGATGTGCTTGCGTACGCCGGGGTAGACGTATCGGGAGTTAATGTTACGGAATGTTCATCCATCTCGACGTTGGAATGGGCGTGGAATCACTATCCCTGGGGAAAGAAAGATGGAAGAGTGATAGATCAAACCTTGTTTTGCGTGCAAGTTGCTGCAACGAACAAACTCGAGTTCCTCAAGTGGGCGAGAGAAGAGAAACATTGCGAGTGGGATAAGTGGACGATTAAAGTGGCAGTAGTTATAGATAATCTCGAGATGCTGAAATACTGCTTCTCTAATAATTGCCCGTATGATGAAGAAGAGTCGTGCATTCACGCTGCTGCAGATGGAAAGCTAGACTGTGTTCGATTTCTTTTCGACAAAGTGAAACCTTCAAGAGAGACGGAAGAAAAAGCGGCACGTCAGGCAGCAGGAAAGGGTCGCATAGACATCTTGAGATATTTCATTGAAGAACGAAAGATACCTGATGTGGTAATGATCGCCTGTGTGGCAACTGTTATGCAAAGTGAGGCCGAATCGATTGCCTCAAATACTTAGTCGAAGAGGCGAAAGTGCCTATTGACTACTGGCAACTCGTCGCGGGAGCTCGTTGCTACGAACACCTCGAGTGCTTACACTACTTGCAAGAAAAAGGGTGCCCAGAACCAACGGACGAACAATACGCTATGATTGTCGAGATCATAGAAAGGAAGCAAGGCTCTTAGAAGAATTGAGGCAGCAATACCGGCGGAAGACTGATACAGAGAGAGAGAGTATGTCATACATTTTTACCTCAAAGTCCTCAACAGACCACACAAAATAAAACACAACAAA
>Ga0181556_1003128_pt1 | contig 14530 bp, 4 predicted proteins | sample 011ome_14_FD_148651 | JGI IMG/M metagenome (GOLD analysis project Ga0181556, IMG submission 148651) | Coastal salt marsh microbial communities from the Groves Creek Marsh, Skidaway Island, Georgia - 011505AT metaG (spades assembly) | ecosystem: Environmental > Aquatic > Marine > Intertidal zone >... | reverse complement strand
TTCACACCTTGATCTCCTTGTGCTCCCGTTGCTCCTTGTGCACCTGTATCACCTTTCACACCTTGATCTCCTTGCGCTCCTTGTGCTCCTGTATCACCTTTTACACCTCGATCTCCTTGTGCTCCTGTTACTCCTTGTGCTCCTGTATCACCTTGCGCTCCTGTCCCTCCTTGTGCTCCTGTAGGTCCTTTATCGCCTTTATTTCCATTTGTTACAAAACTCATAAGTAAATCATCTCCATTTACTAGTGGTGAAGGTGCCGACGATGATTGATAATTTACATCAATTATAGCATTACCATTATCAAATATAATATTAATTATTTGAAACAATATATAGTCTGCAGTATTAAATTTTTCACTCATGCGAAGAAAACCCTTTGGAGATGATGTAACTAATTGAATAGTTGTTAAAAAATTTGTTATATCATTTCCAGAATCATCATTTACACTCATATAAACCATATTTGAATTTATTTGAGTTGCATCATTTATTCTAGTTATACCATTAGATAAAGGGTTTGTAGGAGGATCAATACTTGATCCATCAAATGTATAATCAAATGTTGCACCTCCGAAATTTCCATCAGCACCCTGTGCTCCTGTATCTCCCTTTACTCCTTGATCCCCTTGGGCGCCATTTGTACCTTGTGCTCCTGTTGCTCCTTGTGCTCCTGTATCACCTTTTACACCTTGCGCTCCTTGATCCCCTTGGGCGCCATTTGTACCTTGTGCTCCTGTATCACCTTTTACGCCTTGATCTCCTTGTGCTCCTGTTGCTCCTTGTGCTCCTGTATCACCTTTTACACCTTGATCGCCTTGTGCACCTTGACCTCCTTGTAATCCAGTTGCTCCTTGTGCTCCTGTATCACCTTTTACACCTTGATCACCTTGTGCACCTTGATTACCTTGTGCACCTTGATCACCTTGTGCACCATGTAATCCATCATCCCCTTGTGCTCCTGTATCACCTTTTGCACCTTGCGCTCCTTGATCCCCTTGGGCACCATTTGCACCTTGTGCCCCTGTATCACCTATCACACCTTGTGCTCCCGTTGCACCTTGTGCTCCTGTATCACCTTTTGCACCTTGATCGCCTTGTGCACCTTGACCTCCTTGTAATCCAGTTGCTCCTTGTGCTCCTGTATCACCTTTTACACCTTGATCACCTTGTGCACCTTGTGCACCTTGACCACCTTGTGCACCTTGATCACCTTGTGCACCATGTAATCCATCATCCCCTTGTGCTCCTGTATCGCCTTTTTCACCCTTTGCACCTTGTGCTCCTGTTGCACCTTGTGCTCCTGTATCACCTTTCACACCTTGATCTCCTTGCGCTCCTGTTGCACCTTGCGCTCCTGTATCACCTTTCACACCTTTATCTCCTTGCGCTCCTGTTGCACCTTGTGCACCATTCAATCCATCATCACCTTGTGCTCCCGTTGCACCCTGTGCGCCTGTATCACCATTTACACCTTGATCTCCTTGTGCACCTGTATCACCCTTTACACCTTGAGCTCCTTGTGCACCTGTATCACCCTTTACACCTTGATCTCCTTGTGTTCCTTGCGCGCCTGTATCACCTTTATCTCCCTTTGTCCCTTGTGCACCTGTTGTACCTTGTGCACCTGTTTCACCTATATCACCTTTTACACCTTGATCGCCTTGTGCACCTTGACCTCCTTGTAATCCAGTTGCTCCTTGTGCTCCTTGTGCTCCTGTATCACCTTTTACACCTTGATCTCCTTGTGTTCCTTGCGCGCCTTGAGCACCTTGTAATCCGGTTAAACCATCATCGCCTTGAGCTCCTTGATCACCTTTAACGCCTTGTGCTCCCGAAACACCTTGTGCTCCTTCTGGACCTGTTAGTCCTTGAGATCCTTGAGCACCTGTTGCTCCTTGAGCACCTGTATCTCCACGATCTCCTTTAGTTCCTTGTGCTCCAGTTGCTCCTTGTGCTCCTTGATCACCAATAACACCTGCTACTCCTTGTGCTCCTGTATCACCTTTTATACCTTGATCACCTTGTGCACCGGTTGCACCTTGTGTACCACTAGTAGATAATGCTAAATAGTAATTATCACCATCTTCAACAACTGGATTACTTCCATTGTTTATTAATTTTATATCAAATGTATAGTAGTTCGAATCTGGTGTAATATTTACTACACTATAATTTGCAAAATCCTTTATATTTAAATTATTTTGTAATGATAATATATCTGAAATATTTATTGACGCCAACCATGTAGATAAGTCTATAGAATTACTATCTATTATATTAACAAGTAATTTTGTACTATTATATGCTCCATTATTATTTAATAATATTTCTCCTGTTATGGGTGGATTATTAGTACTTTCATATCTCCATAAACCTGAATTTGAAGGCGCGCCACTAGGAATTGGCGGTTCTAAACTATTGTATGTAACTTTATTTACAGATATATCACCCAACATTGATAAATTACCACTACCATCTATAATCGGTGAATTATCTATTAAATCTTCATTTAATGCTCTTATACCTCGAACTGTACTTTCTGGTGTAACTATAGAAGGAGTTCCAACTAAATTATAACTACTCATTATATTGTATATAGTTAAAATATTTTTTATATACAATAAATACTTAAATTTGCGTTTTATTATGTTAATTTCAAAAATAATGTCCCTTCTACAACTATTTCATCTGCAGTGCCTCCCTGATTTTGAATTGCAATACCAATATAGTCTCCTTGATTAATTGCTATAGTTGGTGAAAATGTTTGATTGGCTGACCCCGCCGTCGGCGGAGTACCTATAGTAAGAATTGTGTCTGCACCACCAGTAGTGTAATTCATTGCAAGTATTCGTCCACTCCCTCCTGAAGTTGGGTTTGTATAGTTATAATTAATAGCAGCACAATATATTTCTCCTGGTTGAGGCATATATGCTCCATATGTCCATATACTCGCATTAGAAATAAATCCGGTTGGTATCTGCATTGCACTACCACTAGCTGACGCAAACGCACCACTTCCATGTGGTAAAATAGGAACACCTATAATACTATTAGTTACATCTAGAGTGAAAGGTTGTATGTTATACAAACCCCCTCCTGGTATTTTGCAATAATCAGAAAAAAAACTTACTGTACTGTTTATTGGACCTGATCCGCCTGATCCTCCATCTGTACCAGCTGGTATAAAGTTGACACTTACTAATTCATTATTTATATAAGGAGTTCCTATTGCACCTATACCATTCGTTAATTGGATAATGTAATGTGGTCCACCCGTAGTAGTAAATGATACATTAGTAACATCAAAAGTTAAAAAATCATGATTATGATTCGTTTTAAATTGAAGAAATCCTCTTGTACCAGGATTATTTCCAAAACTATTCCAACTATTTATGAAATTACCAACGACATTTCCATTTGCTACTTCTACACTTAAATAAGCTACTGTAGAAGCGCTTTGATTTGCATTATTTAATCTAATTGACCCAAAACTTATTGGAGATCCCGCTGGAGTTATTGTTTCTTCATCAAAATTATAATCTAATCCGGCATTCATTCCTCCATTTACCAATCCAATACCATATTCTAATATAGTAAAAGTTGAAGATGCAGATCCATTATTAACAAATTCAACACTTAATCTTATAATTGGTGGGTATGTTGATGAAACAACCCATTCAGGCTGTTTAGTTAATCTATATGTTGCATAATTATTTTCAGTATATTGAACGGTTAATACATCTCCCGTATTAAATAATCCAAACCAACCGGTTGCTATATAATTGCCTACACTAGTGGATGGTCCAGTTCCTATAATATTTCCATTTCTATCCACTGGATTAATCTCTATTGTAGTAGTATTAGATAAACTATTACTAGATGATACACTATCAAATGATGTAAATTGTCCTGAGGTAAATGCAGAAAAATTACTAGACCCCCATAACCAATTTGAAGAATTTAATGTATCTCCTGTTGGTCCTGTAGGTCCTACTGCTCCTATTGATGCAACAGGTCTTGAATTAACTTCATTAGTACTATTATTAAATACTAATAAATCATCTGATGTTAAACTTTGTGTAGGTAAAGCATTAAATCTTTGTTCGCTCATATTTATTTTATCCTTATCAAAAAAAAACTTTCCATTGTACCACGGCATAATATTATATATATTCACTATAAAATTATGTATATTATAACGGGCTTGATAAAGAAAGATTCGTGCTAAATCCAGCTATTCCTTGCCAATTAGATATATTATTTGAAATACCACTACTTGCTGCAAATGGCTCATAAATAATATTATATTCAAATGGTAGAGGATATGTTAACGGATATTCATATGTTCCACTAAAAGGATCAGGAGGGTTGCCAATCATCCATTCATTATAGTCTAAATCTACTATATCTGAAGGGCTTCTAAATAAAGACAATGCTAAATATATTGGCCTACCTGCTACAACTTCTACACGTTTTCTGAAACTAATTGGAAAACTATAATTCGTCCCTGGCCGTGTGTCTATACCTGTAGGTCCTTGCAGAGGACTAGGAACAAAGCTTTCTCCATATCCAAATCTGCCACTATTACTTTGAGATTGCGCATCTAAATTTGAGTATGAAATTATCAAATCCCCGAATTCTGGTTTATCCTTATCTATTTGACCAGTAGAGTCAGCGGATACACCTACATTCTCCATTGTAAAATCCTCTATTCCAGACAACGGTGGATTACCACCACCGATAGATTTCTCACTATGAAACTGTCCAAACAATGCAAAGTCTTCAACTGAAGGAGTGCCAGTGTTAAACTTATCCCATTTACATGTAATATTTAAAACAAAATTTGCTTCAGCAATATATGTACCATCTTCTAAAACATTCAAGCTTAGATCTACTGCCTGTAAACCTGTTGTAAGATCAAGTCTACAAGTGCTATTACATAAGAAATAACACCTTGGGTCTAACGGGTGAGGCATAGAAGGCCCTCCTGGCCACTGATAGTTTGGATTTGAACCAGTTGGATCGTAATCGAACGGACCAGCAACATTACGAGGTAATGCTTCAAAATTATTTACTCCTGTACCTTGCGCAAAATATATAACCTGTGTCTCTGCACTATACACACCACATAAAGTATTATGAGGATGATTAATATTTCCACATACCCAACTATAATAACCTATATTTGCATAATTAGGTCCGAAATATGGGCCGGCTTGAGTTCTAATTAAATTACTACTTATTTGAGATTGCCATCCACATGCAGTACCTTTACTACCCTGCCATAAAAGAGTTGAATCTGCCCTAATTGCTTCATCATAAATTAATCCTGCGACACCGGTTGCCCCAGTTGCTCCGGTTGCCCCAGTTGCTCCGGTCGCCCCTGTAGGTCCGGTTGCCCCTGTTGCGCCTGTAGGTCCAGTTGCCCCTGTTGCTCCAGTAGGTCCGGTTGCTCCTGTAGCACCTGTAGGTCCGGTTGCTCCTGTAGCACCTGTAGGGCCAGTTGCTCCTGTAGCTCCTGTAGGGCCAGTTGCTCCTGTAGGGCCAGTTGCTCCTGTAGCACCTGTAGCACCTGTAGGTCCGGTTGCTCCTGTAGCACCTGTAGGGCCAGTTGCTCCAACTACAGTGGCTAATTGTCTAATTTCAACTTCTAAATCATTATTTAATACTAAAAAATCATCTGATAAAGGATTATTTGGTTGTGGTATATTAAATCTCAATTGATTAACTAATGCTTTATCTCTCTGATAATAAAATTTTCCATCTTTCCAAGGCATAATATTATATATAATCAATATAAAATTATGTATTTTATAACGGTGTAATAGATAAATTAGTACTAAACCCTCTTTGCCCTTGCCATTCAGCAAGCGACGGTTGTGCTGGCGTATATGTAATATAATATCTAAATGGTAAAGGATGTGATAAGTTAATAGTATGATCTTGACCTCCATTACCGTCTTGTGTCCATTTATTCCATATATTGGTATCTATTTCACTAGGACATCTAATCAATGTGAGTCCTAAATACAATGGTGTTTCTGGATTATTTGGTAATTGTACTGGTTTTCGAAATGTTACTGGAAAACTATAACTAGTAGATGCTGATAGATCAGGAGGATTGGCTCCACTCCATGAAATATTCCTTCCAAAAGAAGTTTCTGACAAAGTATCTAGATTACTATGAGACAGTAATAAGTCTCCATTATAACTACCATCTAAGGTAAAAGTTGGTGATTCAGATAATCCCACATTTTTCATATTCCAATTACTTCTACCCAGATCCCCATCCGGCACACTACCACCACCAGGAGGATTACCAAGACTAATATCTGTATGAAATTGTCCATATAGCGAAAACCCTTCAAAACTAGTTGATATATCAGATTCATTTACAACATTTAATACAAAATTCGCTTCTGCCATAAAAATTCCGGAAATATCGGAAATACATGATAAATCTGTTGCTATTCCAGTTGGACTTTGCAATGGAGCGCCACGATTACAAATAAAGAAACATCTAGGATCCATTAAAGTTTTACCAGATAAATTATCACTACTATTTAGGTGGTCCCACGAATAATTTCCAGCAGTATTTTGATCAGGATCAAAATGGAATGGACCTATTGTATTCAATGCTAATGTCCCCAAATTAATGCTGGGTGCAGGATTATTATTATATGTAAAAAATATAGCTGGACCACCTAGAGTAGTATTAGCAGTATACACGCCCGCTATAGTGGTTTGTGGAGAATTATTAGCGCCACAAATCCAACTATAATAACCAATATCTGCATATTCTAAGTTATTAACATAAGGATAATTATTAGAGTTGTCACTTCTTACAATATTAGTTTCATTTTCCCATGTCACTGCATTCGACTTTATAGGTGCAATATCAAATATAGTACCAGGTCCGGTTGCCCCCGTTGCTCCTGTAGGTCCGGTTGCTCCAGTAGGACCAGTTGCGCCAGTTGCCCCCGTTGCTCCTGTAGGACCGGTTGCTCCTGTAGGTCCAGTCAATCCTGTAGGTCCAGTAGATCCAGTCGATCCTGTTGCTCCTGTAGGTCCTGTTGTTCCAGTTGCACCTGTTGCTCCTGTAGGTCCAGTTGATCCGGTTGCTCCAGTTGCTCCTGTTGCTCCAGTTGCACCTGTTGCACCTGTTGCACCTGTAGGTCCAGTAGATCCGGTTGCTCCAGTTGCTCCTGTTGATCCTGTAGGTCCTGTTACACCAGTAGCTCCTGTTGCTCCAGTTGCTCCAGTGGGACCAGTAGATCCAGTTGCTCCTGTAGATCCGGTTGCACCAGTTGCTCCTGTAGATCCGGTTACACCTGTTGCTCCTGTAGGTCCTGTTGCTCCAGTTGCACCTGTTGCTCCTGTAGGTCCTGTTGCTCCAGTTGCACCTGTTGCTCCTGTAGGTCCAGTTGATCCGGTTGCTCCAGTTGCTCCAGTTGCACCTGTTGCACCTGTTGCACCTGTAGGTCCAGTAGATCCGGTTGCTCCAGTTGCTCCTGTTGATCCTGTAGGTCCTGTTACACCAGTAGCTCCTGTTGCTCCAGTTGCTCCAGTGGGACCAGTAGATCCAGTTGCTCCTGTAGATCCGGTTGCACCAGTTGCTCCTGTAGATCCGGTTGCACCTGTAGGTCCAGTTGCTCCAGTTGCTCCAGTTGCTCCAGTGGGACCAGTAGATCCAGTTGCTCCTGTAGGACCAGTTGATCCTGTTGCTCCTGTAGGGCCAGTTGATCCAGTTGCACCTGTGGGACCGGTTGCCCCCGTTGCTCCAGTAGGTCCTGTTGATCCTGTTGCTCCAGTTGCTCCTGTAGGTCCAGTTGATCCGGTTGCTCCTGTAGGACCAGTCGATCCAGTTGCACCTGTTGCTCCGGTTGCTCCGGTTGCACCTGTAGGTCCAGTTGATCCTGTTGCGCCAGTTGATCCTGTTGCGCCAGTTGCTCCTGTAGGTCCAGTTGATCCGGTTGCACCAGTTGATCCGGTGGGACCAGTAGATCCAGTTGCTCCTGTAGATCCTGTTGCTCCTGTAGGGCCAGTTGCTCCTGTAGGACCAGTTGATCCTGTTGCACCTGTAGGTCCAGTTGCTCCTGTAGGACCAGTTGATCCTGTTGCACCTGTAGGTCCAGTTGATCCTGTTGCACCAGTACTACCTGTTGCTCCTGTAGGACCAGTTGCTCCAGTTGATCCTGTTGCTCCTGTAGGACCAGTTGATCCTGTTGCTCCTGTTGCACCTGTAGGTCCAGTTGCTCCGGTTGCACCAGTACTACCTGTTGCACCTGTAGGTCCAGTTGATCCTGTTGCTCCTGTGGGACCGGTTGATCCTGTTGCTCCAGTTGATCCTGTTGATCCGGTTGCTCCAGTGGGACCAGTCGATCCAGTTGCTCCTGTAGGTCCAGTTGCTCCTGTTGCTCCGGTTGCACCAGTTGCTCCAGTTGCTCCAGTTGCTCCAGTGGGACCAGTCGATCCAGTTGCTCCGGTGGGACCAGTCGATCCAGTTGCTCCTGTAGGGCCAGTCGATCCGGTTGCGCCAGTTGCTCCGGTGGGACCAGTCGATCCAGTTGCTCCGGTTGCGCCAGTACTACCTGTTGCACCTGTAGGACCAGTTGATCCTGTTGCACCTGTAGGTCCGGTTGCTCCAGTTGCTCCTGTGGCTCCAGTTGATCCGGTTGCGCCAGTTGCTCCGGTGGGACCAGTTGCTCCTGTTGCACCTGTAGGTCCAGTTGCTCCTGTTGCTCCTGTAGGGCCAGTTGCGCCAGTACTACCTGTTGCACCTGTAGGGCCTGTTGCTCCAGTTGCTCCGGTGGGACCAGTAGATCCAGTTGCTCCAGTTGCTCCAGTTGCACCCGTAGGGCCAGTTGCACCCGTAGGGCCAGTTGCACCCGTAGGGCCAGTTGCTCCGGTTGCTCCTGTGGGACCGGTTGCTCCAGTTGCTCCAGTTGCACCCGTAGGGCCAGTTGCTCCGGTTGCTCCTGTGGGAGCGGTTGCTCCGGTTGCTCCAGTTGCACCAGTGGCACCCGTAGGTCCAATTGCAGTTGGGCCAGTTGCTCCAGTGGCTCCAGTTACACCGGTGGCTCCAGTTGGTCCAGGATCTCCACTAGGTCCTTGTGTTCCAGTTGGACCATTAATACCATCTAAATTTATATTCCAACAGCCACCAATAGGCGAAAGAATATTTCCAGACGGATCAGTAGTTCCATTATAATTTACAATATTTATTATTTGTAATTGACCACTGGATGAGTCATACAAAGAAACAGTTGCTTCAAATGTTCTAAGTGGTATGAAACTAGGATCAGTAACTATAATTGAATTACCAGGTATATAAGCTAAACCTGGTTCTACATATATCTCATACGGAGCCCCAATATTTGTAATATTAGCAGAAGGATCAAATAAAGGCTGTATACTTCCACATGATTTTGTTAAATATCTATCACCAGAAGTTCCAGTCGCTCCAGTTGGTCCATCTATACCAGCAGGTCCTTGTGGTCCTTGTGGACCTTGTGGGCCTGCTGGACCAGTTAATCCAATACCAGGCAAACCTTGATTACCTTGAGCGCCTTGTGGGCCTTGTGGACCTTGTTGACATCTAACTGGACAACATCTAACTTGCTGATTATATTTTTTATAATTTGGATAGGACATGTATATATATATATAATTATAGAAATGTTATTAATTCTAAATTTAAATTAATTAATAATATTTTTTGGTAGATTATATTTTACAATTATATATTATACTATATGTCTTCATACAATAATTATTATAATAAGCGATCTAGTAATTGTAATAAAGAAATAGGTCCTCAGGGTGCTCAAGGCCCGATAGGTCCTCAAGGACCTTTAGGTCCAATAGGTCCGGCAGGAGAATCACAATTTGGTGGTCCTCAAGGACCTACTGGTCCACAAGGTTCCGTAGGAGCCAATGGTGTAGGAAATATTTCTGTAGGACAATATAGCGGTAGTAATGTAGATTTTTCTTATCAAAACATAAATACCCTTTTATTTGATAGTAGTTCTGGATTAACAGTCGATTTATGTAATAATATATTAACAGATATTTCTAGTGTATTAATTTCTTTAGGCGGTTCATTTAAATATTGGGACATATCTGGATCAAATATTTTAGAAGCTACAGGTCAAGATACAATTAAATTTATTAGTGGTTCAAATATTAATTTTGATTCATCAAACAATAGTAATCCTAAATCTTTTACTATAAATGCATTACCACAATTAAGCACAGAAATAATTGATGGCAGTAATACGTTAATATTACAATCAGGATTTAATTTTTGCCCAACAGATGCATGTGGTCAAGATTTAGGATCCATTACACGACCATGGGGTACGGGATATTTTGACAATAGTACTATCTATCTAGGACAGACACGATTTAGTGCTAGTAATGATGGTAAATTTAAGGTAAATGATAAAGAATTATTTGAAGATATTGCTGAAGATTTACAAAATCATACATTGATATTAGATATATCAAATGAAATAACAAGTATAAAACAAAACATTACTAAAAATAGTAATGATATAACTAATAATTTAAATAATATCAATAATTTAAACAATAGATTAGTTAGTATAGAAAATCGTCCTATAACAGATTCCGAACAAGTAAATGCGAATACAACTACATTACAAGACTTAAGTAGCCATGTATATGGATTATCGTTTGAGCAAGCAGACTTAACGGATTTATCGAATCAAGTATCTGTAAATACATCAAATATTCAAGATTTAAGTGGGTATGTATATGGATTATCGTTTGAACAAGCAGACTTAACAAACATCACAACTATATTACAAGATTTAAGTGGGTATGTATATGGATTATCGTTTGAACAAGCAGACTTAACAAACATCACAACTATATTACAAGACTTAAGTGGGTATGTATATGGATTATCGTTTGAGCAAGCAGACTTAACAAACATCACAACTATATTACAAGACTTAAGTAGCCATGTATATGGATTATCATTTGAGCAAGCAGACTTAACGGATTTATCTAATCAAGTATCTGTAAATACATCAAATATTCTAGATTTAAGTGGGTATGTATATGGATTATCGTTTGAACAAGCAGACTTAACAAACATCACAACTATATTACAAGACTTAAGTAGCCATGTATATGGATTATCATTTGAGCAGGCAGACTTAACAAACATCACAACTATATTACAAGACTTAAGTGGGTATGTATATGGATTATCGTTTGAGCAAGCAGACTTAACGGATTTATCTAATCAAGTATCTGTAAATACATCTAGTATTATAGATATAAATTCAAGTGTAAATCAAAATTATTTATTAATTCAAGATTTATCTACAACATTATATGATTTTTCAAATATAGATATAGTTGATTTATCTTATGCAATATCCGATAACACACTTAATATTCAAAATAATACTGTAAACATTCAAGATTTATCTACCGCTCTTCATAATACAAGTTTTGGAGATATACTAGATATATCGAATCAAGTATCTGTAAATACATCAAATATTCAAGATTTAAGTGGGTATGTATATGGATTATCATTTGAGCAAGCAGACTTAACAAACATCACAACTATATTACAAGACTTAAGTAGCCATGTATATGGATTATCATTTGAGCAAGCAGACTTAACAAACATCACAACTATATTACAAGACTTAAGTAGCCATGTATATGGATTATCATTTGAGCAAGCAGACTTAACGGATTTATCTAATCAAGTATATGTAAATACATCAAATATTCAAGATTTAAGTGGGTATGTATATGGATTATCGTTTGAACAAGCAGACTTAACGGATTTATCTAATCAAGTATCTGTAAATACATCCAGTATTATAGATATAAGTTCAAGTGTAAATCAAAATTATTTATTAATTCAAGATTTATCCACAACATTATATGATTTTTCAAATATAGATATAGTTGATTTATCTTATGCAATAATCCATAATACATTAAATATTCAAAATAATGCTACAAATATACAGGATTTATCTAGCGCTCTTCATAATACAAGTTTTGGAGATATACTAGATATATCGAATCAAGTATCTGTAAATACATCAAATATTCAAGATTTAAGTGGGTATGTATATGGATTGTCGTTTGAACAAGCAGACTTAACAAATATTTTATCTGATATAAGTGATATATCAACCAATTTAACTGATCTATCTGGGGAAATACATAGTAAAGTAAATATTAATAATCAAGATATTTTAACATTAACTGACAAGGTGCATGGGGTTACTAGTTATAAATCAGGTATTTCGCCAATATTTACAAATTCGAACCAACCATCAGTTGAAATATTGAAAGATTATTATTTAATACCTGAAATAGATAGTTTGCAAAATATTGGTCATGGTGCAGGAGGAGGTGTTTTATCTGGTCCATTAAGACGATGGAATGAAGGTCATTTTAGTGGAACCGTTTATGCTGGAGGATTTTCATCGGGTGGTTCAAATGAAGAAGATCCTAATGAAAAAATAACATTAAATAGTTCAGGTATAACTATACAAACATCTAAAGAGGATGCAAATACTGATTCAAAACTCAGATCGTATACAATAACATCTGATTTATTAGGCGAAAGAAATATGAGATCAGTTATTGATCCTGCATCAACATACGGACGATTAGTTATATCGCCAAACTATAGCGATCAGTTAAAATCAAATTATGATCAAGGAGGAGTAGATATATCTGGCGCATATCTACGAATTATAAATAATCATAAAGAACTGGCAAGTAGTGCTTTTTCTAATAATCAAATAGATTTAGAATTGTTTCAAATAGGGAATTCAGAAAAAGAACATAATCATGTAACTCAGTTATTTACCATAGGTAGTAAATCGGATACAGGAGTATATAAATCTCAAGCAGAAACTTCAAAACAATCGGCAATTGTATTAGAGCCTACAAAAAATGTTTTAACCAAATTATCAAATAATAATCAATCAAATGTTAATTTTTCTCAACAAGACATTGATGATGCAAGTGGTTATTCAATGTCATTTTATATAAAATCTGATGGATTATTGACTGATACAGATTATCCTGCAATGCATATATCAAATAGATCTACTGTATCAATAAATGCACCTACTGAAATAAATGACGCTATAATTGTTAATAAATATCTACAATTAAAAAGTGATGCTACAATTATTGATAATAATAATAAAGCTTATGCGTTTAGACAATTAGAAAGTACATCTCAAATATCTGGATACATCCAAACACAATTTAAAAATACTGAGTTTTCTGATTACATAGCGCCATCATATTTAAATCCTGCTAATTCATATGATTTGAATATAATACCAACTCAGAAAGATAATAATATAGTAACAAATATTAGATTAAATTATATTACTTCGGGACAACCTGGTGAGAAATTAAGAATTCAAATAGGTTTTAATGTATTTTCGCTAAATTATGAAGAAATTATTGGAGATGAAACAATAGGGACAATAAATACAAGTAATTTAGAACAGACATATAGTTTTACTTATATTAATAAATCTATTGCAAATGTTTCTCATTATTATTGGGTAAAAGTGCAACGGGTAAATGATGGAACAGTATATGATTTAGATAGTTCATCACAAACAAGAATAATAAATAAACCAGGAAATTTAATAATGTTACAAGAAGTAATTGGTAGTAATATTGTTTCGGGAGAAAATACAAATTGGAGTGTAGGAAATAATAATTCATTAAATTATTCTCAAGGAAATGTTGGGATTAATGCTAGTAATCCTGATGAAAAGTTAGTAGTTGATGGTAATATAAAAATAATCGGTTCAAATAACTATTTAAATATTCCGTCAAATCCACCATTAAATTATAATTCTCCTGGAAAAAAAGGTGATATAACATGGGATGAAAAATATTTTTATGTATGTATTAACAATAATTTATGGAAAAGATCTATATTTTTCACAGAACAATGGTAATAATATAATATTTTATTAATAGAATATATTATATTAATATATAGATGAGTGATAGAAAACAACTATTTAACCCAAACTTAAATTGGGAGACGCAAGAAGAGATACACTTTACCAATATTAAATTAAACGGGGCAATAGATTTAGAACGCATTAAAATAGCTGGTGCATCCCCTGGTGTAGGAAAAGTTATGAAGATACAAAGTAATGGTAAAGTCGGATTCGATAATCCAGATAATGGTCCAGAAGGAGCACAAGGCGCACAAGGCGCAAAAGGTATATCTGGAGGCGATGGTGCACAAGGTGACCAAGGATCTCAAGGTGACAGAGGTTTTCAAGGAGATAGAGGGTTTCAAGGTGTAACTGGCGCCCAAGGCGCACAAGGCGCACAAGGAAATCAAGGAACTCAAGGTGCTCAAGGAAATCATGGAGCACAAGGTGCAATAGGTGCGCAAGGTGTATCAGGGCCTAGGGGAGTTCAAGGTGATCAAGGATTGCAAGGATCGCAAGGCTCACAAGGAGCACAAGGAGCA
>Ga0181556_1003109_pt1 | contig 14605 bp, 10 predicted proteins | sample 011ome_14_FD_148651 | JGI IMG/M metagenome (GOLD analysis project Ga0181556, IMG submission 148651) | Coastal salt marsh microbial communities from the Groves Creek Marsh, Skidaway Island, Georgia - 011505AT metaG (spades assembly) | ecosystem: Environmental > Aquatic > Marine > Intertidal zone... | reverse complement strand
CATTTTCCCGCCAAAAAGTGCGCGCGATGCGCTGTCACTTTTTCAAACCATCCACCCATCACGTCGACGCCGCATACACCGCCGCGATCCGCGCACCTGTGCTCGCACAGTCTCCGCGCACGCGCAACCATGTCCGCCACCGTGGTCCGCACCGCCGCACACGCATCGATCGCGCGCGCGCGTCCGTCGTCGACGCACAGCGCGCGTATACAAGCAAAAGCGCGCGCACCGTTCCCCTGGATGTCCACGCGAGGATGCGAGACGACGGCGCGTGCTGCGTCGCGCGGCGGCGACGAGGTCGTGCTCGGCGAACTCTCCGAACGCGTCTCTCGCGTTCGCGATGGTTCCGGCGCGCGAACGTACGGGGTGGTGACGCGAGCGCCGTTGCATGAGGATGTGTTTGATGGGTTGGCGTCGCGCGCGGGACGCGCGCGGGCGTCTCGAGGCGCCAAGCGAGGAAGCACGACGACGACGCGGTTCGCGAGTGAGGACGGTGCGAGCGCGCCTGGGGCTGTGCTTGAGTTGGTCACCGTGCCGCGCACGAGAACGAGGACGATGAGGATGACCAAGGGGAATGTGAAGAGGGAACGCGGCGAGGCGTTGTCGCGGTTGTTTGAACCGCTCTGACGGGACGGCGACGCAAAGGTATTACCGCATACAATATGTACCATCACCGTGACTGATCACTTCCAATACCCGTGATATATATGTATATAGGATTATGATGCGCTCGGGGGGTGATAATACCGCGCGCGCTTTGCATAGCTTATAGAAATTTTGACCTCGAATCGGTAATACTACATACACTCTACGAGTGACTACGAAGACGCAAAGTCTACGGGCGAGACGCGATGCCTAAATACGCCCCGAATGGGTCCACCCCGCGCATGCCGTCGTTGGTACTAGCACTAGAGATGATAAAATCCAATATCCATGCGCGTCGTCGGCGAACAAAGCGGTCTTGGCTGTCGCTGAGCGCGTCTCGAGACGCGTCGAGCGCGGCTCGAGCGACGGCTCGCACGCGCGACGCCGTCGCCGCTCGGAGCACATCAACGACATCCTCACGAATGCGCATGGACGCCGCGAGCTCACGATTCATCACGCGCGCGCGCGCTTGTAATCTATCTACGCTATATAGTCCCGATCGTACGCGCGAATCGGACGCGATCGCGCCGAGCGGTAGCCCGAAGCTCGTCGACGCCGACTTGACCGCCTTTGCGGTTGACGACTTTGGGTGCGCCGTCATCGTACGCGCACGTTTCGCGCGCGGTGCAGTCGGTGCAGACGATACTAAAGGTCCATGTAGTGCTATTTGTGTCACGGTCACGGGCACAGACGCCGCGCTCGTCGATGGCTCGCCACCCGCGCGCGTCGCCGTCGTCGTTTCGGGACTCGGCGCGACAACCCCTGACGCCTCCAGCATCCCCACCCGCTTGCGCGCGTTCACATCCGGCGTTCGCGGTCGCGACGGATCTTTTGCCTTCGCCTTTGCCGCTCGCAGCATGCCGTATAAGTGCTCGATGAACGCCTGATGCGCGCGGAACGCGCCCGGCGCATCCGTCCCAAAAATCTCCAACGCCAGCACATCCAAGCTCACGCGACTCCCGCGCGCGTCGTCGCTCGCCCCGGCGCGCACGGCGGTGAAATGCGCGCGGATGGTTGACCAGTATTCACGCGCGCGCGCGCCCGCGGCGGCATCGAGCGCGTCGCGCGCTGCGGCGAGCGCATCGCGCGACGTCATGTGCCGAGCTTCGCCAGTGGTCAGACGACGACGCTCGCGCGTCTCGAGGCGTCGACGACGACGCTCGCGCGCGTTCGAGCGGCGACAGACGCGCACGCGAACTCGTGAGGGACTCTCGCGCGCGACGGCGACGACGGAGGCACGCGCGCGGCGGCGGGATACGCGGATAAGTGCGTGACGATGACGATGGCTGCGTTGCTCGGCTCGAACGTCGTCGCTGCGCCGCGCGCAACGACGGCGTCGCGCGCTGGGCGACCACGTCATCATCGCATGCGTCGCGTGTGTGCGGCGGCGAACGCGGACGGTGGCGCGAAGACGTCGCGTAAGCCGACAAAGGAGATTCTCGCGGGGCTGTGGCGAGAGGTTAAATACAAGCCGCTTCGCGAGGATGAATCCATCGAAGCCGTGGCGCTGCTGTCGACGCTTGAGCTCGCAAAACGTAAGCCTGGGGATGGTGAGGTGTGGACGCCCGAACGGGAGGAGATGCGCGCTCGCGCGGTGAAGGCGGTGCCGGGGTTGGTTGGGGAGTATTGGAGCGCTCGGTCCAAGGCGTTGGTGGAATCGCAAGCGGTGAGAGATGCCGCGCCGTTGGTGTCGAGCGCGGTGAATGTGGCCATCGCGGGAGTTGTGTTGAGATTGTTTTTACCGCGCGTCGCGGCGTTGCAAGCCGTTGGTGGGTTTGATGAATTGGCGGAGTTTTTTGGGTTGCCGCCGCGCGCCGAGTTGAGTGGGTACTTGGATCAGTTACAAGCTCTTCCCGTGCTCGGTGTGTTTGCTATTTACGTCGGATTGTTCATGGCGGAGAAGCTTACGATGACGGATGAGTTTTTACCGATTGGATTCGTGTTGCCGGTGATTTCTCCTGTGGTGTTTGGAGGCGTATTTGGTGGGACAATGGCGACATCGTTGGCGAGCACGATGGCCGCGAGCGTCAACTTTTTCCTCGCACGATACGTGTTGAAAGACAAAATATTGGATTTCAAGTGGGGTGAGAGCGATCCTGTGAGTGAGCAGAAGTGGTTCAGTGCGTTGAGCCGAAGATTTGACTCGTCACAATTTCCCGACAGTCGCGTCCCTGAAGGCTTTAAATCCGCCCTGTTGCTTCGGTTGTGTCCAATTTTACCCATCCCAATCAGCGGTAATTGGTACGTATGCGGATTGACGCCGTTAAAATTCAAAGAATTTTTCGCCGCGCACTTCATCGGTAGCTCCAAGACTGCGTTTATTGATGCGTACTTGGGATCAATCTTACTCTCCGCCGTGCTCGACGAAGGGTCAATTAAAGACCAAGCGCAAGGCGCGCTCGTGTTTGAAACCGTAGCCATCATGGGGATCTCCATTCTCGTCAGTACGTATGCCACTGAACTGTTCACGCAAGTCCTCGATGAAGAAGGCGTCGATGCGGGACAGCTGATGGGCTTCGGTCAGGATGCGGCGGAGTCGAACGACGACGCCGAGAACGACGTCACGACGGCGGCGACGGAGGAGTTCATCGCCGCGGCGGCTGTGCCCGTGGCGACGAGCACACCGCCGAGTGAGCCTGTCAAGGTGCCGCCCGTGTCTGTTTCACCAGCCAAAGAGAAGCAGAAAGAGTCCAGAAAACCCACCATGCCCGCGGATGAGAAAGCGCTCGTCGAAGCCGGCGAAGCGCTCTGGCAACGTGCGGCAAGAATCGAATCAAACCGTCAACAAATGACGATTGAAGAGATGACTGACCACGAAGCCATGAACATTGACATGTAACTTTAGATTGTGATTATTTCGTCGCGTGTTGGACGTATTTTAATATTATCTGCGAGCTCTGCGAGCACTTTTTAACAACCGAGCGCAAAGCACCCATCCTCACTTTGTGCGGTTCGTGCGCGCAATGTCAACCCCCACAGAGCGCTTGCGAAAACTCGTTGAGAATGGTATCGCAAAGCGTTTCGACTTGACCTCGTGGGCGCGCGATACCGGTTGCGCGCAACCTACGGCGCTCGCGCGGCTGGAAGCCACACTCGAGCAGATTCGCCCAGACGTCGTGAAACTCATCGTCATGGAGTCTCTAGAAGGTACGGGGGACGAAGATTTAGACACCATGGTGTACGGTGAGACCAACGCTCGGGCGTTCTTGGAGTTTGTGAACAAGTATGCGAAAGGAGCGGCGGCGTTGGACGCGAACGCGCCCGGCGTCTTTTACGACTTGGGCAGCGGTGCTGGTAAGTCCGTCGTCACCGCTGCGCTTTCGCCGTACTTTCGCGCGTGCCATGGTATTGAGATTTTACCATGCGCACACGCCATCGCGGAGTGCGTGATTGAAGACTTTTTACGCGACGTGGCTCCGCGGGACGACGGGACGACGCCGGCGGTGAGCGCGCGTCTCGGGGACATCTTCTCCGACACATCATGGACCGAAGCGGACTTTGTGTTTTGCAACTGCGTGACGTGGGATGAATCCACGATTGCTCGATTGACACGAACCGCGAGTTCGATGCGTTCAGGATCGATTTTCGTCACCGTTTTGTGCCCGCTCGCAGAGCCGCACGCGTTCGATTTCATCGCTGAAGAAGAAATAGCCTTCTCCTGGGGTCACGTCGAGGCGCTCGTGTATAAGAAAACATAGCTTCATAGTATTTAGCATCGCACCGTTTCATGGCGGTGCGCGTAGGGCCTATTCTCGGCGATGTAAACGCGTTCATTGCTGCGCGCGCCTCGGCGCGTGGCGAATTCCACCTTTTCAACCGTTACCACGCGAGCTCAAACGCGCCTCGACGTCACATCACGCCACGCGCGCCAGCGATACTTTGCACACGCACGCATTGCGTTGTATTGGAGCACAATACACGCGTGAATCTCTACGCGTCGTCGTTCTCGCCGCTGTACAGCGCCTGCAAAGGTTCAAAAAGCTCAAGCAAACGACTGGAATCATGATGACGCTTAAAACACCCCCGTCTATGCCGACTGCCGCGAAGAGCGCGCACGCGCTTGCGTCTGCGCGCCGACCGCGTGCGTCTACTATCGTTTCGCGCACATGCGCGATGGCTGGAGACGCGGTGACGCCGACGGCTTCGTCTTCGGTGAGGAGGGCTGAGAACGCGCCCGTCGGTCAACTCGCGGCGCGCGACGCTCGAGAACTCGCGCCAGCGAATCGATACACGTCGACGACAGCGATGGTGAGACATGCGTCTACGCCAGATATGGAGTTCATGACGCCATCGTTCGCGTTTTACGCCCTGTGTGGGGTTGGGTGTTTGTTAGGGAGCGCGTTGAGCGCGGTTTTGCTTTCGTTGATACCGACGTTGCAAAGCGTGCGACGAACGATGGATGAGATTGCGTATTTAGCGGCATCGGTGAGAGAAGAAGTGCCTGATACTTTAGCCGCGGTTCGAGTGTCTGGGTTAGAGCTCACGGACTGTATTGAGGAGGTTGGGGAGTTGACGGCAGATTTGGGCGGCGGCGTGCGAAGTGCCACTCGCGGGATAACGGCTTCGGTAAATACGGCGCAGGCGTTGGGAAAGTACGCGGCGAATGTGACGCGCAATGCCATTCCAGAGGTGCAGCGACGCGCAAAGCCGATAATTGGATCCGTTCGTAATGAAACTACGCGTGTGTTGGAGGAACGCGCAAACATGGAGGAATATAGCGGTCCCGTCATCGCAAACGTCGCAAACTCGACAAAAAAGGGTGTTTCAGCCGCGCGCAACGCATTAAAAACGGCGGATGTGGCGAGAAATGTCGGCCGATTGTACAAAACTATTCGTGCACCTCCTGCGAGACCAAAGGATATCAACTAAATTGTAAGACGACGCAAAATAATAATTATTATTTAAGACGATGTGATTAAGTTACAAAATTCAACCTCTGCGATTAGTCGACGGTGTTCGCAATAGGTGGCGAGCCGAGCGCTGGTTTAATTGGCCCGAGCGCAGGCAAGAGTTGCTCAATCGATGGCAATCCAAGACGAGGGTTGCAGTTGGCGCTGCCCAATGGCGAACGCGTCGAAATGCTCGCGGCGCCGGGTAACCCTGCTCGATAACCTGGCATCGACGATGATCGGCTCTTTTCCATCATCTTCTGCCTGTGCATGTCGGCCGTCGCAGACTGCTCTCGTTCGAGTAACATCTTTGTCTCGTCAAGATTGGCGCACACGTTTTGATACTCGGTGTACAACTGGTCCGTTTCTTGCTTTTGACGGCGCAACGTGTCCTTTAACGTACCAATTTTGTTGTGACTGTGAATGTTCGCTTGTTCGAGCGTCTGAACGGTTTTTTGGGCTTCTTCGAGCTTGAGCTGGATAACGTTCACCTTGTTCTGCTCATCACTCACAGCTTTCTCGAGACGAGACACTTCACGGGAGAATTCCTCCGTCTTGGCGCGGAAGTCGGTGGACAACTTCTCGTATGCGACGCGCATCGTCGTCAACTCTTCACGCATGCGAAGTTCGCGCGCTTGAACTTCTTTTGCTGATTCGTTGCTACGCGAGGCGTAGTCGCGAGCGACAGATTCAGCCGCGCGCGCCGATGCCGCTTCGCGTTCAGCTTCAGACATGTTCTTCAGCAGCTCGCTAAACTTTTCGCCGTCAGCCTCAGCCTTAGTACGAGATCGCTCGATTTCAGCCTTGGCGTACGCAACGTCTTGCTTCCACTTTTCTTGTTGCAAAGCGGTCACTTGTAACTCGGCTCGAAGAGCAGCCATTTCTTGCTCAACCTTGACGAGCATTTGAGCCTTTTCTTCGAGCTGCGTTGATCGTGCCTCCAAAGTGCTGTGATCCTTCAACAGCGCCTCGTTCTGGCGACGCAATTCTTGGAGCTCAGTCTTGATGACGTTTTCACGCTTTTCCGCAGACTTTGCACTCGATATGGCTGCTGCAGCCTGGATTTGCGCAGCGCTAACATCGGCTTCGGCTTGAAACAGGGACTTTTCATGCGCGAGCATTTGCGATTTGGCCTTTTCTTCCGACTGCTTGGCAAGGTGCACTTCTTCGAGAGCCTTTTCACGCGCAGAAATGGCGTTGGCGAGTTCAGACTTGGTAGATTCGAGCTGTTTGCCAACGTTTTCATACTTGGCTTTCAACGCAACCATGGAGACGTTTTGTTGCTCCTTGGCAGAGCGCATGGATTCACGCTCATTTTGCACGGCGGCCAATGCGGCGTTGTTACTCTCCTTGGACTCCGTGAGCGCACACTCGAGAACCTTGCGCTCCTGGTCAAACTTGGCCAAATCGGCAGCATGACGCGTCTTCAAGTCTTGCAAGTTGCCAGCGGCTTCTTGATACTTGCTTTCGAGCGTCGCCATGGCGACTCGGCTTTCTTCGCGCTGCAAACGAAGAGCGTCAATTTCGTGCAAGAGCTCATCGCACTTCGCCTTCGCCAAGCCAAGTTCTTCACGTAACTTTCCTTCGCGGTGCTGAAGTTCAGCAGACGACCTCTTGGTCAAATCAGCCTTTTCAGAGTGGAGCGCACAGAGCTGCTTTTGAGCCTCTTCATACTTGGCGGTCAAAGCCGCCAACGCCGCGCTGCTGGATTCACGCGTGTCACGAAGAGCATCGAGTTCAACTTCCATAGCCTTGATTTTCGTGTTTTTCCCCGTGATTTGTTTTCCGGCTTCAGCGTCACGCTTGGCGAGGTCATCGCACTTCTTCATGGCTTGATCCTTCTCATTACGAGCGGCGGTGAGCGCGTTGACGGCGGCTTCATACTTGGATTGCAACGCTTCCAATTCCGATGCTTGAACTGTGCTGACGTGATCACTCTGCGCGCGCAAGTTCGCAATTTCAGCCAAAGCTGCGTTATGCTTGGATTTCATGTCAGCCATCGCGGCGGCAGAAGACTTTTGTTCTGCGCGCGTCGTCTCGAGCGCGGCTTCGAGTTCGGCGACTCGCGCGTCGTCCACCTTCTTCGTGCTCACCACATCAGCGCGTGTTGCGAGTTCAGCGCGCAAGTTTGTAATTTCACTCAAAGCACTGTTATGCTTGGCCGACAGTGACGCCATAGAAGCGGCGTTCTTTTCCTTTTCAGCATTGAACGCCTCGAGCGCGGCTTCGAGTTCGGCGACTCGCGCGTCGTCCACCTTCTTCGTGCTCACCACATCAGCGCGTGTTGCGAGTTCAGCGCGCAAGTTTGTAATTTCACTCAAAGCACTGTTATGCTTGGCCGACAGCGACGCCATAGAAGCGGCGTTCTTTTCCTTTTCAGCATTGAACGCCTCGAGCGCGGCTTCGAGTTCGGCGATGCGCTCCTCGGCGATTGAGTCATCCACTTCCGGTCGCGAAGCGAGTTCGGTCTCGAGCTGACCCAATTGGATGGTCAACTTGGCTTTTTCAGTCATCAAAGCGTCGCGCTGATCGCGCAAGTCGCTCGCGAGCTTGCGCGCGCGCTCGACATCTGCCTTCATCGTCGCACGCTCGTCGCTCAACATGGATTTGAAATTATTCACCTCTTTGCTCATTTCCTCGATCGTCATGTTCTTCTCTTCCAACAAAGCGTCGATTTTGGCTTCAAATGTGACCTCAATTTCACTCAACTTTTTTTCCGCCGCACGCTGCGCCGTGAGCGCGGCAGTTTGCTTCAAGCGCGCGGCTTCAATGTCCTCCTCCAAATCGCGCGCTTGATTTGCGAGCTTCTTCTTTTGTCGCTCAAGGCGCTCTTCGTTCTCCCGCAAGATTTCAATCTCAAGCACATGTTCACGTTCGCGCGCGTTCGCACGTTCCAGCTTAGTGCGGCTGAGATCCAATTCCTCCTTCAACGCTTCCACGCGCTCGTGTGCCGCCGCGCCAGACGCGCGAGACGTCGACATTAAAATTTGCGTACGCAACGCCTGTGCGTGATTCAACTTCGCCACCGTCTCTCGCGTCCACTCATTTTCAATCAACGCTTTCACAGATGAGGTAAAGTAAAACCCACCAAACCACATCGAGCTCCCATCACGCATCTCCAACACCACGCCCGGTTCGCTCACGTACTCCGCCTTGGTCGTAATCGCCTTGATCTCCTTATACGCAATCTTCAACGAAATCGGCGACGACGTCCCACGCTTCGGCTTGGATGGCGAAAATAATATCCCATCACGCATCTTCGGATCGCTGCTCTCGCAGTAAAAGCACAATCGCTTATCGGTCACGTATAAATCACCCGTCCCGCTCGCCACGGGACCGCCCACGTGCGCGCGATACGTCTCCACCAACGTCTCCGTCGTACTCAACGAAAACTGCGCCCACACCCCGCCCTTCACCGCAGCGTCACGAATGAGATGTTGTCGAGACTTGTGTCGCTGCGCCCAACCGCGCAAGCGCGCTTGCACCTTGATCACGCAGCGCTTTTGTGCATCGCTCAGGGACTCGAATCGGTCCTCGAGCGCCAGCAACTCTTTCGCCGTCGGCATGGCTCGCGAATCGCGCGCGATCGCCTCGCTCGCACCGCGCGAGAGGAGGGAGAGACAATTTCCACGGTCGTGCGTGCGCGCGATGGCGGTGGCGGCGGCGGACGCGGACGCGGAATGGCGTCGGGCGCGACGACGACGTGGGCACACACAAAAAGTCGCTTTGGTTCCCCCGTGGGTGTGTGTACCCAGGTACATACACGGGCTGCGTCCCCCCCCCCTCTTCTTGAGTTCATGATTGGTCGGGGACCAGAACGAATTCGATGTCGCGGCATACGTCGACGCGCGGGCGACGGATATGACGACGCCGCGCGCGTAGTGCATCGAATCGCGTGGCGTTCGCGCGGTTGTCGCATCGCGCGCTCGACGCGGCCGAGTTCGCGGTGACGGGGCGAACGCGTGTGGAGATTGGTTGCGCGCCGCCGCCGGGCGGCCAGTGCGCTCGAGCGAAAGACGGTGCGTGATGGAGGGATTACGCACGTCCGTGCGCGATTTGGAACACGTGAGCGATGGGATTAAGGATGCGCTCGTGGCACACGGCGTGACGCGCGTGACGGTGATGCAGGAGGCGTGCATGGAGGCGGCGATTGGGCGCGGGAAGGATGTGCTCTGCCGGGCGCCGACGGGTAGCGGAAAGACTTTAGCGTACGTTATACCGATTGCGATGGCGATCGAACGCGATGGAGGCGTGCAGGCGATTGTTATGTTACCTACGCGTGAGCTGGCGAGTCAGGTGATGACGCATGCGGAGAGATATTGCGGGTTGAGCTGGACGGGCGCGTGCGCGTTGTGTGTGGGTGGCGCCGCGGGGAAACCGCAAGAAGATGCCATACGCGCGGGTGCGTGCGTGGTCATCGGCACCCCCGGGCGCATTCGAGAATTCATTGAACGTCGGGTGATTTCTTTGCGCGGCGTGAAGATTCAAGTGTTGGATGAAATTGACAGGCTGTTGGACGGCGGGTTTGAGGGCGACGTCGAGGCGGCGATGAAACCGCCCGGGTCGTGTCAGACGCTGTGCTTCTCGGCGACGATTTCTGCGGCGTTGTCGCGGTTTCTAGAGAAAAAGCTCGTGCCAGGGTACGTCGAGGTGCATCACTCCGGTCATGGAGGGTCCAACGTCGGTGGACGTGTGGAACATTTGTCGTACGCCGCCAAGGGTGGGGACGAATCCGTAGGCATCGCGGTATTGGAGGCAATTGATGCCTACGCGAGCGAACGCGTTGACGGACACGTCGGTGGGCAAGCTATCGTATTCACCGAGACGAAATCATCCGCCGAACGCTTGCGGGCGACGCTGACGAATATGTTAACAACGGTACGTATCCACGCCTCGCCTCGCTCATTTGTTTTTTCCCTCGCGTTGTCGATGACGAAGAAAACTTTAAGGGATTTATGAGATCGGAATCCGTTCCATGTTCGTAACCAAAGACTACAATTCTCCGAGACACGGTGTTTTTTTTTGATTTTTTATGATCGCACGCGTTTGGTTCCAGAGGATTGAATCCAAATACTTATCTACATTCCCTGAGACGCGACGATGATTATGACGCTTCGACATTATGGAAATGATGGAACCACTTTTCTTGATTTTTTTCATGCAACACCCGTGACGTTCCGCTCAAAGGTGATGATGATTCACTTTATTTCACATGTTAGACTGTCGAGGTCGAAGGGTGAGGATCCTTCGATCGATGTGCACAACAAAGTTACTGAACCATCGAGCGGGACGTTTGGATGTCGCTAACCGTCGAGCGAACCTGACGAGTGTATCGTTATTTTCTTCACATCGCAGGAATTCAATGCAGGAAAACGCATGCGTACGGTGACATCATTACACGGCGATTTACCACAACCTGCACGCGACGCGACGCTCACGCGCTTGCGCGCGGGCGACGTCGACGTGCTCGTTGCCACGGACGTCGCGTCTCGTGGCTTGGATCTACCAGGCGTCGAACTCGTGGTGCACGCTGACATGCCAAAGTCGGCAGACACGTACTCGCATCGCGCTGGACGCGCAGGGCGTCCTGGGTGCGCCGTGCGCGGCGTGTCGCTGTTGCTCCCGCAACCAGACGCGACGGCAAAAATCACCGAGCTCGAGCGCGAGGCAAAAATTTCCATTCGTCGACTGACAACCATCGGCGAGCGTCAACGCGTCATTGTCACCGGTGACGTCGGCAATACCACTGAACCGCGCGACGACGAGTCTGCGGACACGCGTCGCGATGATTCACTCATCGCTGACCAGTTTGCCATGTTTGCGAGCGACATCGCGAGCATTTCAGGCGCCTCGGCGACGTCCAAATCAAAGTCTAAATCCAAATCATCCAAGCGTCGCTAGCGCATTGACGCGACGTGTACAACACACACACATATATATAGCATCACCACGCGCATTAGGTCGTAGCTCTCGTCACGAGTGGTGTAGTAGTACTTTTACAACGTTGCGAAACGCGATTTCAAACGCGCACCAACAAACAGCTGTCCTCACACCACGCCATGACGACAATAATCCAACGCACCGAACGCTTCGTCCGCACCGCCCTCGCCGACGTCGACGGCTCACACGACTGGTGGCACATTCACCGCGTGCGCCTCACCGCGCGCGCGTTGGCGCGCGAAGAAGGCGCGGATATCGAGCTTGTGGAGCTCGCAGCGCTTTTACACGATGTCGCGGATTGGAAATATTCTGGCGCGCCGGGTGCGGGCGCCGACGCCGCGCGCGCGTTTCTCATCGGTGAACACTACGACGAAGCTAAGATTGAAGCGATTTGCGACATCATCGCCAACATGGGATTCAAAGATTCGCTCAATGCGGATGAAGCGTCGGCGCGGGCGCGGGCGCGCCTGGCGTCCAACGTCGAGTTCCAGTGCGTTCAGGACGCCGATAGATTGGATGCGATCGGTGCGATTGGTATCGGACGAACGTTTTGCTTTGGTGGCGCAAAGAAAAATCCAATGCACGTGCCAGGGGTGGAGCCGTTGGTGGACATGACGATGAAAGAGTATATGGAGAGTCACGGAAACGTCGAGAGGCCAAACACGACGATTAATCACTTTGCGGAAAAGTTGCTCAAGTTGAAGAACCTCATGAATACGGAAAGCGCGAAAAAACGTGCTGAAAAGAGACATGAAACGATGGTGTGGTTCTTAGAACGATTCATGCGCGAGTGGGATGGCGAGGAGTGATTGTTTCAACTAATAGTTACACGAAGGCTAGAGAGTAGCGTCTTGGTCCGTCTTTGTGAACGTATTCCGCGGATAGGCCAAGACTTTTAATGTATAATCAACGTATTTGTTGTGCTTTTCAGAATAGCCAGGGATGTAGAACACGCGCGATAGCATCGGACTCAATCGCGCGTGTATAAACTTTTCGCTTCGCACGTCGATCCACTCCCCGCCCATGGCTTTGGCGCGCGCGTTTCCTCGCTCAAACGCCGCTTCGACGAGGTACACGCACTCCTCTGGATCGACGAAAAAGTTTTCATGCTGTTCGTTGTTATCGTTTAATCCAACCGGTGTGTACGCCGTACCTCCACGCGCGGTGTCAAAATGCAACGGTAAAGGAACCACTTGCTTCGTCTTGAGAAAACGCAAGCGATAGTGCGTCGTTGGGAAATGAAACGAGCTCGGAAATCTGTACCACTCATCGCCGACGCACACATTAATCGTCATATCGTCCCCTTTTTCCATGTACTCGTTCGCGAGATACCACGGCCACGCCACGGTGTCGGGCGTCGCGCTCGGTACGGGTAAAGCGTTGTAGATGGTTGCCGGCGCACTATAGTATTTCAGCGTCGCCGCCGTGCGAGATGCGCTCAACGCAACCATCGCAAATAACCCAAGCACAACGCCGAACACGACGCCGAACGTGGGCAAGCGCGACTTAAACACGTGCCTCGTGATACGGAGCGCGCCTTCGGCGAATGCCGCTGTGGCAATCGCCGCGCTCAAGCACACGAATGGATAAATCATGTACAAGAAGCGCTCCTCCTTGTGCGGAATTGCGGTGAAAAACACGACGACGAGCGGAAACGGCGTGCATACAAAGAGCAGCGTGCGCCATGTGTTACGATACTTCTCTACCACCGTCGTGAGTTTGATATTTTTAGGGGCTTTCCCAGACCGCGCGAGCGAGCGTAAGACGAACGCCTTGGTGGCGACAGCCACGGCTACGGCGAAGGGCGCCGAGCACGCCAACGCGAATGCGAGCTGAAAGTTCAACGCTAAATTCTTCACGTAATACTCCGCACCCTCGACGCCGTACAACTCGCTTTTACCCCCACTGGCGAGGTTATAGCGCACCAAATTCACCACCGAACTCACGATTCGAAAAGATCCAGGCATAGAATACATGTACGAGTCGCACGCCACCGAGACGCTCATGGCGAGCGTCGCGCACGCCGCGACGCACTTCACCGTCGCCACAAACCCTATGCCATAGATCGAATACAGCCCGAACGGCACCATGGCGATGCCACTAAACGGCCATCCAAACACAACCGCGATAACGCACGCCACACACGCCACCCGATGCTTCCCGCGCAACGTCGCCGCGCACGCCTTGGTCGCGCACGCCATCGCAAACGAACTCGGCAACAACGCGCTCGCCGCCATCGCGCTCCCCGACGCGCTCGCAAGCACCACCATCAACACCGCCCCAGTCAATTTATGCGTATCGTACACCGCAACACATAAATCCGCCTCTAAAACCGCGTGCATTGTCGCTAAACTCACCCGCGTCGTCGTAAACGCCACACGTCCAACCGACCACTTCACCCCGAGTCCCCGCGCCAGCGCCCACCCCACGCCCGCGCCCGCGCGCACCAACCCCGCGTGCGGCAACGCGTACGCATACGACCGCAACGCATACGCCGCGCCGTGCTCCCACGTCTGCAATCCCACGCCGCGCCATAGATAGTGCAACGGCTCCCAGTAGTTGTACGCCTCGTCGCAATCGAGCACGACGACGTTATGCACCGCCACGAGCGCGCGCGCGATGACGAGCGCGGCGAGGGCGCGGCGATGGAATGCGGCGTGGTGCTGTCGCCGCATCGCGACGACGACGGCGGCGGCGGCGCTGGGCACTGACGACGACGACGACGACGACGACCGCGCGTCGGGCGCGCGCGCATGACATGACCCACTCGCGATGATTTTGACGAGTCATGACCCCGCAGCTCCAAACGATCGCCTTTTACCCCTTTCCCGTGACTCCACAATCGACCAATCACGGATATTCGACCAATCACGACCCCGCGCGCGAGTCCCTCAGGGCACACCCCCATCGTCCGCACCGCGTCGGCACACGCCCGCGCGCGACGACGACGACGCACGACGCCGGCGACGCCCCGCGCGTTCGAAGCGCACCGTGCGTTCGGAAAGCTTCGCAATCACTCGCGATGTCCTCGTCGTCGTACGATAGCGGGTTCAATGAAGGCGTGCGCGCGCTGACGACGATGTTCCCAGATATTGACCCGCACACGATCCGCACCGTGCTCGATGCGCGCG
>Ga0181556_1003089_pt1 | contig 14687 bp, 8 predicted proteins | sample 011ome_14_FD_148651 | JGI IMG/M metagenome (GOLD analysis project Ga0181556, IMG submission 148651) | Coastal salt marsh microbial communities from the Groves Creek Marsh, Skidaway Island, Georgia - 011505AT metaG (spades assembly) | ecosystem: Environmental > Aquatic > Marine > Intertidal zone >... | reverse complement strand
ACAGGCGATCCGTTATCACAAATACTGTAGATGATGGTGTCGTTGCCGTTGAAGTTTGCGGGGGGTGTGTACAACAGGTCATTACCCGATACGGACACCGAGCCTCCGCTGGTCGGTCCGCTCACCACGCTCGTGGTCATCGGGTCGTTGTCGGGATCGCTGTCGTTGCTCTGTACGGTGATCGTGACGTTGCTAGTGTCCTCGTTCACCGTGATGTTGTCCGTGGAGGCAGCGGGCGGATCGTTGGTCACTGCGAAATACACCCAGGCTGAGTCGCAACCGCAGTCGTCACAAATGGAGTATTCGAGCGAGTCGATGCCGGTGTAGTTTGTGTTGGCGGTGTAGCTGATGCTGTCATTGTTCACGCTGCCCACACCGTTTGTGGCGGCAGTTGTAATGGTAATGACCAACGAATCGCCATCGGGGTCGTTGTCGTTGGCGAGAATGTCCACGCTGGTCGCATCGCCATGCTCCACGCTAACGGTGCCATCGTTGGCGGCAGTCGGTGGGGTATTGAGCACCGCGTAAGGCTGGTTGCTCATAGTGGATACGCAGCCAGCCCCGGTGATGTCGACATAGAACGTGTCGGTCGCAGTCATGGCTCCGCTGAAACGGGAGAACACGGTTCCGTCACCCGCGTAGGCCGCACCCACGCTGGCGTTGTCGGACGTGCGTTTGATCTGGTAGGAGAGGGTGCCATCGTTTTCGGTTTGCACTAGGATGTTGACGGAATCGCCAAAACACACGGCCGAGTCGGAAGTGGTGACGGCCAGACTGATGTCTGCACCCTGCACAGTGATGCGCGAGGTGTTCACCAAGTCGATGCTGCAATCAGAAAATCCCGTGGTGTCGGTGGCTTCGATGTAGTAGGTAGCCGAAGAGGTCAGCGTTCCGGTGGAGAGCGTAAGCAGCCCTCCGTTTCCGGCCGCAGCGGAACCCACGAGGGTGGCTGAGGCGCTATCGAGCAGTTGATACTTTACTCCGACTTCGGAACCGCTGATGCGAACGTTCACGGTTTCACCCTTGCACACAGTGGTGTCGGCCGGACCCACCGCCAGCGTAGAGTCAGGCGTAGGATCGATGATGTAGGTGATGGTGTCGTCCATCACGATCTCGCAAGAAACGGGGGAAATCTTGTAGCCACGAACACTGATCTTGGATGGACTCACAGTCAACGAGAAGGTATTCAGAACAATGTCGGAACCATCCCCTAGTACCGAGTTTCCAATTACCGAATCATTAAGGGCATCGTAGGCTTCGTAGATGATCCCGGATTCTGAACTGTTGATGGTCAGCGAGGCCGTTTCGATGATCTGGCACACCACTGTGTCGTTGGCAGTAAGGCTCAGGTTAGATTGGGGCAGAATACACGCCACGGTGCATACGTTCGAACTGTCGCTTTCGGCATTGGAACCCACAAATGCGGTGGCATAGACCTCACCGCCCACGTAGAGCGCATCGCTGGCCACGGTGTCTGACCAGGTTCCGCCTCCGGTCACGGTTGCGCTTCCGATGCTGTCCCCATCGATATAAATAATGATGGTCGCTCCCGTGCTGCTGTGCGTGCCGGAAACGATGGTGTCACCTTCGGTGTAGTTGAGGCTGCAGTCGAGGGCCGGGGCAGAAGAAGTGTCGAGCGCCACACAAGCATCCGACAAGGCTCCGACATTATAACATCCAACACTGTGCATGTAAACCTTGATCGAGTCGCCCGCTTCGATGATGTTGGAGATGTCCCCAAAGAAATTGTCGTACGCGGTGAGATAGAAGGTGTCGGTAGACGAGGTGACCGCTGAAATATCATAGTGTACAATGAATACGGTGTCGTTTTTATTGCCCGTAGCGGTTCCGCTGACGTAGGTGTTGCCCGCACTCAGGCCACAGTTGAGCACCGGAGTGTCGGAGTCATCACTGACGTATTTGTCTGCGGTGTAGGAGGATACACAAGCACCGGAAGTAGCGGCACGCGCACTTACCGTATCGCAAAAGTCAATGGACAAATTGCTCACCGTCCAGTTTCCTGAACCATTGGCTGTCCCAACGCCTGCCAGCGAGCCGTTGACATAGACATAGATATTGGCATTGGCGGTACTCGTTCCCGAAATGGACGTGGTGGTTGATTCGATGGGATCGGTGGTAATTACCGGGGTGGCGGTGGTGCCCGAGGTTCCGTAGCAAAGGAAGATAGGTTCCGATTCACATTCCCCGGAGAGCTGCTGCGTGATGGTATACACCCCGTTGCTGAAACAGGGCGGACCGCTGTTGCAGGAGGAGGTGGCGTTGCACGTCCAGATCCAGGAAGAATCTATGTCCACGGTCACCTGGCCGGAAGAATAGAGGTTTCCACCCGTGGGCACTTGCAGGGTTGAACCAGAATACACATACAGGTCGGCTCCCGGGATTCCACTACCTACCGCACCACACAATCCTTTGGAATTGACCGTGATTAAGCCGCCATCCACTAACGGATCGGTACAGCTAATGCTCGAAGAAACAATGGTGTAAGCACAGCCATCGCGCGAAACAGAGTAGCCGGAAGCCTGGGCAAAGACTACGATGGAATCTCCGGCATCCAGCGTGGAATCCAGTGAAGATAGGGTCCAGTTTCCTGATCCATTGGCTGTTACGGTGTCGTATTCCACGGTGCTGCCACCGGTGTAGTGCACCTCAATGTACACTTGAGCACTTGCCATAGCCGTGCCGGAGAAAGAGGTTGCACCGGCTTCAATCAGGCTGTTAACCGTGGGGCAATCCGCACGGATAGCCGGGAACCCGGAGCAGGTGTCGCATAAGTCGCCCAGTGCGGTGGGTACCTGCGCATTGATCAAATCTTCCCAAGCACAAGGGATGCACCCACCGTAAAGCTCGTCATCCACACCACCGATGTCGGAAACCGAGCCCTCCAGCGCGCAGGTGTTGGATGTGTTGGTGGTCGATACCATGCGCAGCGGAGTCGATGAGGTGACTCCGAAGTAAGTGGTCAGTGCAGAGAGAGGAACGTAATAGTCGTAGAAGTAGTCCGGATCATTGCAACTTTCAATTCCCGCCACAGACTTCTGGTGGTGTGTGCTCAAATCATAGATCACCTTGATGTCGTTGCAATTGTCAGCTCCGTCAATGTCTGCAATGAACACATCGTGTTTTGAGCGGAGTACGAGCGCTACCTCAAAACCTGGGTTTTCCGCAGTGGCGTTGGTGTCTTCTAAGCCGATTTTCCCATCGATGTCCAGGAAAACGGTGTATCCTTTTGCATTTGGTTTGTACCCGCCCAAACGAAAACGAATGATCAGGTTGTTGGCATCATCTAATGCGAAGTAGGTCGCATTGCCATTGGTGTCCACGGCCAGGTCAGTAAACCCGCAGTTGGGCCCGCTGCGGATGTCACTCAGTTTTTCACCCGTGCCGATGGAGGGCAGGGGAAACATGGTGAACTCGAATTCATCCACGTCATAGCCGTCACCTGAAAAACCGCTGGTGGTTTGTGAGGAATATCCGTTGGAGTCGGGATCGAGAACGGAGTCACCTGTTTCGAAGATGAATCCGCTCGTTTGGGCCTTGGCCTGTGTCGAAATTAAAATACCGAAAATCAAGAGGGAGAATAGTATGATCGAACAGTGTTTCATGAAAGTTTTTTGATGGATGATTGTATCAAATAGCCCGTCTATTTTTTTAAGGGGTAAATTTAAATATTTTGCTAATTGGGAGAAATTCATAGTGAATAAAGTAATCTGATTTCGTACTGTTGATAAAAACATGACACATATTAATAACGCGTTGTGCGGTTAACTCCATGCCTTCTGAATAAAAAAAGGCCTCCAGAGATGTAGGCCCTTTACTACCAACTGTGAAAATTTATACTACTGCACCACAATACTGTAAACCGCCTGCTGTGCTCCGCGGATGACAAGGTGGTATTGACCCTTGGCCAGCTTGGACAAGTCCATCTTGTAATCTGAACCAAACTCAGCACTTTTTAATTCCAGCACCTTGTTACCCACCATATCATAAACCGTCAGATCATGATATCCAATTGCCAAACTGCGTAGAGTGATCTCGCCACGCGTTGGGTTAGGGAAAATCATCATGCCTGCTTCGATTGCATCATCTGCTCCCAATGCCCACAATGTGATCATGTTGCTTGCTGTATCTGCACAACCTAAGCTTGTTGTTTGAATCACCTCCAAGCTTCCCATTGTGGTATCAGCATTCCAGGTTACAGTAATCATAGATCCGTTGGCTACGCCGGTTCCGTTGGTTACCGTCCACTCATAGGTTGCTCCTGCTACACTGTCTACCATGTAATCTACTACTGCTCCCTGCTCACGTTCCATGAAGCCTGTGATAGCCGCTATTTGGTTGTGGGTATCTATTACCGTTACCATGAAGCTATCTACTCCTATGTTGCCTGACAAGTCTGTTCCTATCAAGGCTACCATGTTGTTGCCTTCATCTGAACAGGTGAATAAGCTATCGCTTAACATCATGAACATATCGCAGTTGTCGCTTGATCCTGCGTTTACTGCTGACATGCTGATGCTGCCGTTACCGGTGCTGTCTAAGTAAATGGTTAGGTCGTTAGCTACCATCATTGGCGCCATGTTATCTGCGATGGTTACTACCACGCTTGCCATGCTGCTGTTGCCAGAACCATCTACTGCTGTTACCATCACTGGCACTGTGCCCAAATCATTGCAGGTAAAGCTGCTTAGATCTACCGTCATGCTATCGATGCCGCAGTTATCCATAGAACCATTGTCTACGTCTATTGCAGTTAAGGTGGCATTACCGTTGGCATCCAAGAAGATGGTTACATCCTGAACCATCAATACCGGTGCTAGGGTATCGGCTACCGTTACCATGGCGCTCGCGCTTGCCATGTTGCCCACTGCGTCTACTACTGTAAGTACTACCGTGTTCATGCCGATGGCGTTGCAATCAAACATGTTGGTATCCAAGTACATGGTATCAACAACACAGTTATCAAACGAGCCGCTGTCGATGCTCATTACATCAATCATTGCAACACCGCTGCTGTCTAGGTAAACCATTATGTTTTGGGTCAACACTGTTGGTACAATGCTATCGATTGCGATGATGGTATCACCTGCTTCCTGGGTACAACCTAAGGCATCTGTTACAGTTACCATGTAAGCGCCTGTATCCAAGGTGTTGGTGCTGATCATGCTTCCGCCGTTGCTCCATGCGTAAGTGTATGGCGCTGTTCCGCCTGTTGCCAATACGCTGGCGTATCCGTTGGTGTCAGGATCGCATGCTACGTTCAACTGTGAATCGATCGCTGCTACCAAAGCCGTTGGCTCTGTAATGGCTACCGTTGAAGATGCTGTACAGTTGTTACCATCTGTAATGGTTACAGTGTATGAACCTGCTGGCAGGCCAGTGATGGCTGCTGTGGCTGCACTGTTGCTCCATGCGTAGGTGTATGGGGCTGTTCCACCGTTACCTGCTGCACTTGCGCTGCCAGTGCTATCGCCATTACAACTTACGTTACCTGTGTTGGTAGTACTAGCTGTTAATGCTGTTGGTTCTGTAATTGAAACCGTTGCTGTAGTTGTACAGTTGTTTGCATCTGTTACTGTTACAGTATGCGTTCCAGCGCTAAGACCAGTAGCTGTTGAAGTTGTACTTCCGTTGCTCCACGCATAGGTCTTAGTACCAGTTCCTCCTGTTGCTGTTGCGCTTGCGCTACCGTTGCTGCCACCATTGCAGCCTACGTTAGTTGTTACGGTTGCGGTTGCTGATAAAGCAGTTGGCTGGGTAATGGTTCTTGTTGTGGTTGCTGTACATCCATTGGCATCTGTAGCAGTTACAGTATATGTACCCGCTGCTAAGCCTGTAATGTTGGCTGAAGTGCTACCATTGCTCCACAAGAAAGTCTTGTTACCTGTACCGCCTGTTGCCGTTGCGCTTGCACTGCCATTGCTTCCAGCGTTGCAGCTCACGTTTACTGATGTTGCTGTAACTGAAACTGCCGCTGCAGGTTGCGTAATAACCCTTGTTGTAGTTGCTGTACATCCATTGGCATCTGTGGCAGTTACTGTATAGGTGCCTGCTGACAAACCAGTGATGGTTGCAGTGGTACCACCTGTATTCCAAACAAAAGTTTTATTGCCCGTACCGCCAGTGGCACTGGCTGTAGCTGTACCGTTGCTTCCACCGAAGCAGCTTACGTTTACTGATGTTGCTGTAACGGAAACCGCTGTTGGTTGAGTTACCGTTGCAGTTGCTGTCGTTGTGCTGTTATTATTATCTGTAATAGTAACGGTATAAGTACCTGCTACCAAGCTAGAAATAGTGTTGGTTAGTGAAGTTGAGTTCAATGTAGTTGAGCCATTGCTCCATGCATAGTCATATGGAGAGGTGCCACCATTTACTGTTACAGTTAAGCTACCATTATTACCTGCATTGCAGCTTACGTTGGTAGTTGATGTGATGCTTGAACCGTATAGCAAGGTTATTCTTACATAACCATTCCCTGTCCTTCCTACCATATTTCCTCCAGTAGGATTCGGCATGCTTGCATTACCCGCAACTGTACTAGCGCTAGTTAAGCCTGAAATGTATGATGATCCGCCGCCACCGCCAGCCGACCAGCCTGATCCATGATTTGCAGTGGAAGTACCGCCGCCGCCGCCATAATAACCGCCGCCACCGCCGCCGCCGCCAGCTGCGTTGAAGTTTGTACTACCCCTACCACCTAGACCTAAACTACCATTCTGCGCACCACGTGTTGTTGTAAAAGCTAAACCACCTGACACTTGAGTACCAGGGCCTCCGCCATAACCTGAACTATAATTCGTGCTTGCAGTACCAGTTAGACCTCCTCCTACTCCGGTAGTTCCATTTCGGCCGCCACCGGCGCCACCGCCGGCAACGATAATCCTATTCGCCAATCCAGTACCACCAACTCTAACGTCTGATGCACCACCACCACCGCCACCGTTTTGGGCGGATCCAACATCGATACCTCCTGCACCACCACCGTTGTAGCCTCCATTCGAAGTAGTTCCTGCTCCACCTACAAACACAAACACAGTGCTTCCACCAGTTAATGTTGTAGTACCAACAGCATATCCTCCTCTTCCACCAGTAGTGGTTAGTCCATTACCTCCTTGTGCACCCCAAACCTCTATCTTATAAGGTCCAGTTGAAGGTACAGAAAAAGTTTGTTGATTGCCAGTGAAACTAAAATTCCACACCTGTTGTGCATATACCTCAACATTCATTGCTATGCAAATAAATACTACCGATGATAGTAATTTGCTTTTACCGTGTTGGCAAAGTAGATTCAAGTTCATTATTTTTTAGAATTGACTGTTTTTTGAGCTTTTTTTTAAAAAATGCAAAAGTAAACAAAATACTTAACAAAACAGCACTCAGCTTATTTTTAGAGTAGGTCTTTATATTTTGAAGTATATCATTTAGTCCGTGAGCAATATTTTTGTATTCTCTAGGTGAGAATCCCCCTTATAATCACTATGCCACAATAATGGCATGGTATCATGCTCGTTACCCTCTTGTTCATTGGCTCCTCTTTTGGCATGCATTCCTTCGCCTGTAAAATCGGATGGATGAGGTGAATATTCAATAATTTCTTCTAGGTTTATTCCTGTCTGCCTAGCCAGATCATTTCTAAAAGAATGAAGTTGACTATGTGACCCTTGAAAGCAGCTGTGAGATGTGCTTAAACCCATTGTTTTTGTAATTTAAAGTTACTTGCTATTGATGAGATTTCTCGTTCTATAACGATAGATGTTTTAACCCACAATTTCGCCGATGATTTCTTCTGCTAGTGTATCGTAAGAAAACTCTGCAGTGATTGTCCCTTCATTTTCACCAAAATGATATCCACTCATTCCATAATCCGATTCGTAATCAGACAAATCTATATACCACAAAAGACTCAGAAGCTTCTTGTTATAATCAATTAACCAATCGTTACCATAGTATTTCCCATGCTTGCTTTTGTAGCGAGAGTGGATAGACCCCTGGAGTTGTACCATCAGAAACTCTTCAAGGATTTCCAAATTTTGAGACTGTACCAACCCCTCGATAATAAATACAAAATATGAGGAGTAGATGAGTTTGAAATTCACGCTACCAACTTCTCAAAGTGTCTTCTACTGATGTTGAGGCACTTCATTACTTGGTATTTAGTGAGTAGTTTGTCTTCGTTCATATTTCTCCTTTATATCATTTTGAATTTCGATGGGTAGTTTACCGAAACCCTTCTCTAATACTTTTCTTCCTCTATCCATTATGGATTCTTTATACTTCTCCAAGGATATGAATAAGTGAATTAGAGAGGTTGTAGTGGATTCAATTTTATCAGGTGGTAGATGTATTCCAACATCTTCCATAAACCTATTAAGGTCATTCATTAGTTCATCATGTAGTTCTTCTGGTGATTGTTTCATATTAACTCCTTTATCTATCAGTATTTAAACATCCTATGATGAGTGGTTCTGATTTCATCAGAATCATCTCATCGTTGAGTGATTCATACGGTAGTGTGAATCCTCAACATTCCAGTTATATCATGTTCTGTAATCAAGTCACCCCTGAATAAGAACATCATAAATTCTCAGTAGTGTTTTATTCTAACCTTAGAATTGGGTGTACCAAACCCCTTCAGTTTATTTTCATAATCTGTTAATGAATGAATCCATTCCTCAGTTATTGGATTTCGAATAGACCAGTCAGTTTGAATCCCCCATATCTATCTTTTACCAAAACCATTTTCAACTCTACCGGAGAAACCTCATCCGTTATGTTTAGATATTATTTCAATCCTACAGATTACTACCCGATGTCTTTCCCACTAAATAACTATCGTCCCTCATGGGTGAAAAGTGTTTTATCCCTATGATTGGAACACTTAGGTTATCAATAAATATGGTTCTAAAACTTAAAACGATAGAAAATCACAGAATTTCTCAAATTATTTTCTGAGAGATGTTCAATCGGGTAGAAAGAGATTGAATGTGGTTAGAGTTTTTAGGTAAATCTCTTCTCATAGGGACTACGACGTATCCTACCTAAAATTGGGTGTATTATCAATTCAATAGTAACAGGAGATACCTCAACTATATCTTCACGATTCATTCTTTCTTCCCGAATCAACCCCTTTTTGTACATAGAATGTACTTTGGAGTTTGTGAATGAAGTACCACGAGGTGTTTTTAACCCCTCATAATTGAAGATTTTTGAAATACTACGGTAACCAATAGGGATTACAGAATTCTCAATAAAACCTTTTATTCTGTCGTACAAATACTGTTGGTAATCCGAATAATTGGATTCCCATAGTTTTGTAGAAGTTATTGATACAGAGAAATATACTAATATGAGTCCGGAGTTACATTTCTTATCCCATAACCTTACTCCACCGTAACACTCTTCGCTAAATTTCTAGGTTGGTCTACGTTGCAACCTCTCATAACAGCAATATGATACGAAAGCAATTGCAGCGGAATAGATGCCACTAATGGAGAGAATATCTCTTCTGTTTCAGGGATTTCGATACTGTAATCAGCCATTTCCTTCACTTGTGTGTCGCCCTCTGATACGATGGCTATAATCACACCTTTTCTCGCTTTTACTTCTTGAATATTGCTCACCACCTTTTCGTAAGAAGGACCCTTGGTAGCTATAACCACTACTGGCATTTCTTCGTCTATCAAGGCAATGGGTCCGTGCTTCATTTCAGCTGCCGGATAACCCTCTGCATGGATGTAAGAGATCTCTTTTAACTTGAGGGCTCCTTCCAAAGCCACAGGGAAACAGTAGCCCCTTCCTAAGTACAAGAAGTTGCTCGAGTCTTTGAATTTAGCTGAAATCTCTTCTACCAGATTGTTCGTTTTTAGGGCACGTTCAATTTTCTCTGGTATCGCTTCTAAGCCATAAAGCAATCTTTGGTATCGGCTTCTTTCTATGGTTCCTTTTTTGCTGCCGAGCATCAATGCCATCAAGGTGAGCACGGTCACTTGAGATGTGAAAGCCTTTGTACTTGCTACACCAATTTCTGGACCAGCATGTGTGTATGAACCACCATGTGTTGTGCGCGCAATGGATGAACCCACCACGTTGCAAACACCTAAAATCGTAGCGCTTTTTGATTTTGCTAATTCTAGTGCCGCCAGTGTATCTGCCGTTTCTCCTGATTGAGAAATGGCAATTACCACATCATTCTCGGTAATAATCGGATTTCTATAGCGGAATTCAGATGCGTACTCCACTTCTACTGGTATGCGCGCTAAGTCTTCAATCAAATACTCACCCACTAAACCGGCATGCCACGAGGTTCCACAAGCAACGATGATGATCCGCTGAGCATTGATCATTTTTTGCTCATAATCGGCTATTCCACCCAAATGCACCAATCCTTGAGAAACATTCAACCTTCCACGCATACTGTCGTGCACACTTCTAGGTTGTTCGTATATCTCTTTCAGCATGAAATGCTCGTAGCCGCTTTTTTCGAGCTGCTCAAGGTGCATTTCAAGTTCTTGGATGTATGGAGTTACATTTTGCTTTTTGGCTGTGAAGAGCCTTAATTCTTTGCCGGGAGCAATCTCAGCAATCTCGCCATCCTCTAAGTAAACAACATTCTTCGTAAACTCTACAATGGGCGTAGCGTCTGATGCGATGTAATAATCTCCTTCAGTGCCAATGCCAATTACCAAAGGACTGCTTTTTCGAGCTGCGACTAATGTTCCATGCTCACTTTTAGACATAACCACAATGGCATACGCACCAATAATTTCGTTGAGCGATTTACGCACTGCCTCACCCAAGCTGACATTTTCGTTTTTCTTGATTTCCTCAATCAAGTTGACCAGCACCTCAGTGTCTGTATCAGACTTGAACTCATAGCCACGTTGCATCAATTCTTTTTTAATGCTGTCGTAGTTCTCGATAATGCCGTTATGAATCAAGACCAAATCACCAGACATCGATTGATGCGGATGTGAATTGGCATCGTTGGGTTCACCGTGTGTTGCCCAACGAGTGTGGCCAATTCCATAATGACCCTCTGTGTTGGCAGAGCCGATATGACTCAATAGATCAGACACTTTTCCTTTGCATTTATACAAATTCAATGTGTTATCCATTAATGCAACCCCAGCGCTGTCATACCCTCTGTATTCCAATCGCTGTAGTCCTTTTATCAAAACTGGGAAGGCTTGACCTTTTCCTGTGTAACCTACTATACCGCACATAATTATTCGTTTATATCAGTGTAGAAAATCTCTAGCACAATATTATCAGATCCCTGCAATACAGATTGGAATGCCACATTTCCGTTAAGAACAGGCACCTGTGCATTGAGCGTGAATCCCAAGTTGGCATTGCCACCGCTTTGCGCTGATTCAATTATTTTTTGAATTTGACGTGTTACGTCAAATACGTATTCAGTTTCATCTTCTGATAGCTCTCCTCCGTGACGCGATGTGCTGAAAGTATAGTCTGAATTCAAGGTTTCAAGAGTATCTCCGCTTGCACGGTCTATTTCAAAGTCGAGTAAATACAACTTGGGTGCAAATGGAACACCTGATGGCTGCATATCGGATGTTTTTACCTTGATGCGTGCTAAGCTAATGGCTATATCATTAGATTGTGCGAAGGTATTGAGGTAAGGGAAGAACAACTCTGAACGCACGCCTGATATTCCTTGTGCAAACAACAGCTCCCTTCCCTTTTCAGGGTCATTGATAGAACCCTCAACCAGCGCGCCAGTGCGATCATGATCGAAATGATTCACACGAGTTGTAGAGAGAGTAGTTACATAGGTCAAAGATTCTCTTGCATCTGCAGAATCGTTATTCGCAGGGTGAAAGTTAAGCGTCAATTCAATTCTACTACCCGTTGTATTCAAGTTATAAATTGCGCCCGTTTGGACGGAACTTGGAGATGAATTTTCAATGAATAGACCTTTGAAATATTCTTGGAACTGCGATGAAGTTGAATACTCTCTGCCAATACCTTGAAGCAGAAATTCGCCTAGATCTTTATCTAGACTGATCTGAATACCCGCATAGGAATCATCATTTGTGAGGCTGTTCATTTGACTTTGATCAGTAAATGAAAAAAAGGTTGTTCCAACGGGGTTATCATCTGTTCTGAATGACTTACTCGAATTATACGTTGAGTCTAATATGAGGTCTTCATCTAAAACTTTTATACGAAATTGCTGCGATTCAGAAGGGGTTCCATAAGCAACGTCCGCGTTTAATGTCAATGTTAAGTCATCTACTACATACTCCTCTGGAGATAAATCAAGCGTAACATTTTCTGACTCTAAAACAAAGTTCAAGTAAAGGCTGGCTGAAGAACGACCAAACACATCGTTGTTTATAGTTCCAATGAAACTTTCGGCACGGGTAGAATTTTGAGGCTCATCAAGCAACACTGTTCTCGCCTCAACAGTAAAGCTGTCGATCTTCTGAATCGGGTCGAGCGCACCTTCTGGCTGCACTTCCACTCCGAGCAAACGGTCGCCATTGCATGCGCTCAATGCTACCAAAAGCATAAAAAAAAGAACGGCTTGCCACAAGGCAAACCGCTGTCTTTTTAAAAGTCTGATTGTTTTATTCACGTCTTATTCTGCTACCACTGTTGTTTCTGCTGCTACTTTAGAGTAGAAGTCATCGAACACACCCATCAGGTTTTCTTCAGGTTGCGCATCCAATACTGGCTTGCCTAACGAGTTTACATAGACTTTTATTTCATCGCTTACATATTCAGAAGCGAAAACGACTCCGTCAGAATATTTGGCGGCTAATTTCACCCAACTTTCATAGGTTGGGTTCTCTAGCAAGCTGATGTCGGCTTCTTCAATGCCATCGTACTTTAATTTTTCTACAAAGCGCGGGTCGAGTTTTTCTTCAAAAGCCTCATCGTAAATCGAGAATACCACTTTCGCGTCTCCAAACAATGGATCATCAGCATAGAAGGTTTTCTGATAAACAGCCATCAACGCACTGAACCAGCCATGGCAGTGGATGATTTCTGGCATCCAACCTAATTTCTTCACCGTTTCGAACACACCGCGGCAAAAGAAGATCGAACGCTCATCGTTGTCTTCAAAGAAATTGTCGTCTTCGTCAAAAAAAGTGGCCTTGCGCTTAAAGTATTCTTCGTTGTCTATGAAATAAACCTGCATTCTGGTAGGTTGAATAGAAGCCACCTTGATGATCAATGGGTGATCGGTATCATCAACGATAAGGTTCATTCCTGAAAGGCGAATAACCTCGTGCAACTGATGTCTTCTTTCATTCACACAGCCAAAGCGAGGCATGAACAATCTGATTTCTTTTCCGAAATCTTGAGCCTCCTGTGGTAATTGGCGACCCATGTATGACATGTAATTTTCTGGTAAGTAAGGGTTGATCTCGTGAGAAACGTATAATATGCGTTCGTAATTACTCATATAATAATCCTTGGGTTTAAGAAAAGACCTCTTTTTTGTCAAAAAAGTGATGCAAATTTACGCATTTAAAGGCTAGCCATCAATATCAACACTGTTTTGTCAACATGAAAATTGCTAAAAACCGTCAAGAACTGAGCAATTGCTTAAACTCCGAAGCAGCAATCGGCTTTGTTCCAACCATGGGCGCACTGCACGAAGGACACCTTTCTTTGGTGAAAGAAAGCAAGGATCGTGGGCTCACCACAGTGGCTAGTATTTTTGTGAATCCTACGCAATTTAACGACCCAAAAGACTTTGAGAAATACCCCATTGATGCGGAAGCCGATTTAGAAAAATTGGAATCTGTAGGCTGCGATGTGGTGTTTTTGCCTCCGCGGGAGGAAATATACCCTGCCGAGGAAAATAAGAATTATATCCATGATTTTGGAGCATTGGAAACGCGCTTTGAAGGCGCATTCAGGCCCGGTCATTTTAAGGGTGTAGGTCAAGTGGTGCATATTCTCTTTGAATTGGTGAAACCTAATGTGGCTTTTTTTGGCCAGAAAGATTTTCAGCAATTGCAAGTGATAAAACGCTTGGTCGAGCAAGAAAAGCTGCCGATAGAGATTGTGGGTATGCCGACTATTCGCGAAACCGATGGATTGGCTATGAGCTCGCGCAATAGAAGGTTAACGGCATCCCAGCGGTCTGCTGCTGTACTTTTATTTGAAGCACTGAACTTTGCCAAAACAAATGTGCGTATTGAATCTTTTGATGCCATTAGGAAGCACGCAAGCAGCTTGTTCGCTCATTCTCCCGAATTAGAGCTAGAGTACTTCGATATAATCCACCCTGAAAATTTTATTCCTGCTGATAAGTTCAATGAAGAGGCACAGTTTCACGCTGTTATCTCCGCCTACGCAGGTGAAATAAGGCTCATTGACAACATGCAGCTTGCATGAACAAATTCATCCGTGTAACCTTTGCATGGGAAAGACACTGAGGGATGAAAGAATTATCAGACACGTTAAAGCATAAAATTGACGGCATTCGAGACCATATTCAAGAGTTTCGGAATGAAGGACGTACGTTTTTTGCCAGTTCTTCTTTTCAAACGCACAGCTTGGCCATGTGCACGTGTTGAGTCAAATTGCTCCAGAGATGCCTGTGTATTTCATTCAAACGGGGTTTCATTTTCCTGAAACCCTGAGGTTTCGCGATGAGGTTGGGAAAGCCTTTGGGTTAAACATTTTAAACA
>Ga0181556_1003082_pt1 | contig 14699 bp, 8 predicted proteins | sample 011ome_14_FD_148651 | JGI IMG/M metagenome (GOLD analysis project Ga0181556, IMG submission 148651) | Coastal salt marsh microbial communities from the Groves Creek Marsh, Skidaway Island, Georgia - 011505AT metaG (spades assembly) | ecosystem: Environmental > Aquatic > Marine > Intertidal zone >... | reverse complement strand
ACCGGGTACTCACCATGATCGCCTTTTTCGCAAGCGGGATATCCGTGGTTTCCGTCTCAGGCCCCGACGTGCTTACGTCTTCGCCGGACAGCTGATCGCGCAACTCCACTAGGGCTGTAGACGTTGTGGTACCTCCGCCTGGGCTTAGGTTAAGAAAAGCCTGTCTGGCAGTCGAAAAATCCGACTCAAGCCATAGCGGCGTGGACGCGAGCGTGTTATAGTCTATAATCGAAACCGGCACTTGCAAGTCGCCGTACCCCGGGTCTAAAGAACGTAAAAGATCAATGCTTGCGGACTGCATAGCGTCAAAATTAGGTCCGGTAGTGCTGGAGGACGTGTTCAGCATAAAAATTATACCCGACGTCGTATCGCGGCTAGGCAGTACAATGTCTGACGCATCCCGCAGGTCCCCCTGTAGAGAGTAAGAGGCAGCAGAGGCCCGCAGGCTGCTTCCAATAAGCGCGAGGCCCTTCTCGGGTCGATCACCGGATCCGACAAACCCCAGTATTGAGGCCCCGTCTCCGATATCCGCTACGGGGGCCGGGTTGCTCGTGTGGATCTCCGGCAGCGGGTAGGTACGCGTAACCTCTATATCCACCAGCTTGGTGTACTCCGTAATGCGCTTCGTACGCTCCTTTATCGTAAATAACACAAAATCAGTGTCGCTGGGGGCTTTGCTGTACAGCTGGAATGCCACCGTATTTCCAGGTCCGTGGAAATACTCCACGCGCACACGGTGAAGTCCGGGAGCGAGAGTGACCGTGCCGGTTGTTTCCTGGGTCGCATGCAGTACCGCGTCGTCCAGAACGCGCTGGCCGTCGACGAACAGACGCATCCCGTCTGCACTTACTGCCTTAAAGTCATACTCCCCGCCTTCGTCGAAGTAGCTATCTCCCTCGTAAATAAGAGCAAACCACTCCGTTAGACCAGGGTTGTCGGGGAACCCAGCTGTGAACTCCTGCTCCGGTATATCCCACCGGCCGGAAATAATCTCGCCCACAACCGGATAGTGCAGCTCGGCGTTGTCTACCAGCTCATACCCTACGGACGTACCTACGGTGACGACCTGCAGGGTAGTGATATCCAGAATGGCATTCTCCAGCTCCACGGGGCCGGGTGCGTCATAGTAGGCGCCCCCCGTCCATTCGGCCATGCGCCGGAGATACACGTTGTTCGTCCTCCCGTAGCTTATGGTGGAGTACGCTGCGTCGTATTGGTTGATACTTTTGACGTCTGCCTCTTTGATATTCTTTGCGTCGGTAGGGTTCCCGTCTGATATAAATACAATCGTGACAGGGTCAGGTCGGCCGCTTACGGCTGTTTCAAGCTGTGCGTGCGCCCGCATGTAGTTCGTCCAGCCATTGGCTGTCAGACCGTCTATGGCGCTGTCGAGCACAGTTCGATTGCCGGCGGTCAACTCTGTCCACCCAAGCTCCTGGGAGGCATTCGTGCTAAACTTGCCAAGCCATACGTACGCGCCGTCCTGCATGGTGGCAATAGCGGCTTTGGCAGCGTCCTTTGCAAAATCTAGCCGGGTCGCAGTAGTGACTGTGCCATCAGGCGCCCGCTTAGTCACGCTGGTGCTCATGCTCCCGGATACGTCTATCATAAGGGCTACGTCAGGGCTGACAGTCGTCGGAATGCCCTGCGTAGTCACAGGGTCCTCTAGCTCCACGATTGATCCTTTCACCGACGCTGGCGCGCTGTAGGGTATGAGGCGTGTTGCCGTAACTTCCACTTGCTGGATTTCCACCACGTCAACAGAGCCCCCCAGCGTTTTGTAGCTCGGAGTTCCAAATAAAACATCCCCCAGGCGCACTCGTGACGGGTACGGTTCTTCGACCGTCAGCGGGGTCCCGTCGGATAATGTAGCGCGCACACGCATGACGACCCGGCCAGGGTATCTATCCGCCTCAGCGGCCGTCGTACTGAAGTCCGTGTCCTCGGCGACCTCCCATACGTCTCCGCCCGAAACTTCCGCATCGCCTGACTGAAGCACCACGCCGGTGTCCAGGTTCAGTGTGCTCCACTCAACTGTTGTAAGTGGCAAGGGAGCTATAGCGGCCCCAAACGGGCGGCCGCCCTGCCCCGACAGCGTAATCACCGCACTTTCCCGAGTGGCGACGGTCGTACGGTAGTACCTGGTATCGTCGTCGAGCAAGTATGACGTTATGACGTCGTAAACCGTCTCGGCGGTCTTGCCTTTGATACGCACCGTCTTAGGTTCGTTAACCAGGAAGGTGTCTACCGCCTCCACCACGTTCTCAGGCGGAAGCTGGGAAACCCCGAAGGATAGCCCGCTGGCCGCATAAAACGTGACATCAGTTGCTGCCAGCTCGCTCACGGAGCCTGCCTGAACTAAAATGGCGCCCGGAATGGTGGCGTCCCGCAGCCTAGTGTCCAGGCTGTCATAGGTGCCTTCCTCAACGGAGAATATGGCAGGGCTTCCGTCTGCGAGCACACCCGCCCCGTAATCGGCCCCAAGTACGAGGGTGGCGATTGGCGATTTGTTGATCTTCTCCTCCCACTCCGGGAGGTAGGCATACGTGTTGTTGATGGCGGTTACGACACGATGCTCGCGCGCTACCTGTACGTAGGAAACCTCGACCCTGGTTACCAGCTTGGGTGTGTCGAACACCAGGTCAACACTTCCAGGGCAATCCAACTTGACGCGCTGGGCAGTGACCTTAACCGGCAGCGGGGATGCTGCAGAGTAGATGCCGACCCACTCCGGGACTGCCGTGTGGGTGTCTGTAAACACCTTTACCACATGCCGCATCGCCAGCGTCGCCGGGATACTCTGCTGTAGATTAGGGACCGCGTTGGTAGGTGCTACGCCGGATACACGCCCGGCGATCAGCTCTGCTTTGGCCGTAAACTCGAAAACGAGCTGGCGGGCCGCGGCGATCGTGATCTCGTTTCCGTCGAAGTCGACCGTACGCAGGGCGGCTAACGACGCTTCCGGAAGTACAACTGTAGCGGTCTCGTCATCCGCGGGTGGTATCGGTAGAAACTGTCGCAGGGCTGCAGCCGCGTTGGCGTACTTCAGGTACTCCTCGTACTGCGCGCTGGACGCAACAGGGAGTGTGGCATAAAAGTCTTTGTTGCCCGTGAGTCTAGTTACTGTCTGGTCGATGGTTGCCATGCTACCCCGTAGAAAATAAAATGTCGCTGACTTTAATGCTTAGAGGAGCTACATCGGTTTCCTGCGCTTCGGCCACCGGTACGTATCCGGTCGGCACGTCTACCAGCCGATAGTTGCACAGGGCTGCCCGCTTGAGCCCGTCCTCGTTTGCTGTGATGATCGCTCCGCCGGCCTGAGAAGACACGATGGCGGTAGCGTCGGTTACAGTAATACCGGACTCGGTTGGTAAGGTAAAGTCGTAATTATCCCGCGCCAGCTCAAACGGCGTACGGCTGAGTACGGCAGACTGTAGTCCCGGAACCACATCAGACGATGTAATACGGAGCCCCATCAGCTGCAGGACGTAATTTTGCTCGTTTTGTGCCAGCACCCCAAAATCCCGGGCAAACGTGCCTCCTGTCAGGAGAATACCCTTGTTCCGCTCACTAGCTACCTTGAATACGTCCAGGATACCCCCGTGGAAGCCCCACAAGCGGGAATCCAGGGCATAGTCGCGTTCCACTCTACGTAAGTTCTTCTGAGCGGCCTGGAGGGCCTTACGTGCGGCTACTGCGGCCTCTGTGAGCGGGCTGGAGTCAGGCTGGCCGACTGCAGCCGCATCCGCCTTCTTCGCCGCCGCAAGCGAGGCTGCGTAGCGCGTCTGGGCAGAAGCAACGGCTGCCTCAAAAGCAGTGCGAGCACTATCGGGGGCCCGCCAGGCATATGCGTCAGCAGCTTTGGTCAGGCGACGTACGATAGGTCCGGGGGCGAACCCGGAAGAATAGGCTAGCTGTGCGGCCGGAGGCAGGTCGGCGATACCACCGGCGCTGTCCCAGACAACCATCGAATACTCACAATCTTCTTGTACTGCCCGGTTTTTGTTATCAACGGGCAGATACCTGACGACCCGTACGCCTTTACGTACGGCCGCGGCCAAGTCGACGAAACTGCGGATAGGGCTTCCCGCTGTCGTGCGCAGTACGTTATTAGCAATACCGCGGCGAAGCTCCCAGGCGTAGAATATATCAACGTCGTACCCGGTCGCGCTCCGTATGGTCGAGGCCAGGACTGTTGTGTTGCTGCTAGGGTGTGACGCCACCAGTAGCACTCGGTTTCGCCCTGAGCGTGTGACGACCGGATCCGGAAGCAGGTCGGCCGCCCGCTGGCGATACAGCAGCATCTGGTCAGCTATGGACTTATCTACACCGCCCGGTAGTACCAAGTCCGCGATGAGCGTTCCTTTTGTCTCCGACGGAGCTAGCCCTCCAACGTACTCCCGCCGATACGCCACGTCTTCAATAGGTAGCGCCGCAGGCGGGTTGGCAATATCAACCGTGTCAGTTAGTTTAGGTACGACCTGATAATCTACTTTTACGGTTCCCTGGCTGTAAACAGTTATGTCCCAAGACGATGCGTCTACCTGCGTTGCGGTCATCTGCCCTGTATGGTTCGGATGGTCACCGGCCAGCGTCTGCACGCTGACCCCGGTAATTCTGGCTCCGCCGGACACGTCCACGCGATAGGTAAACGGGAACTCCAGGGCGGAGGTGGCCCGTAAGCTGCACAGCAAAGCAAATCCAGGGTACGCTGGCGTTACCCATACATCCGCGGCAGCAACGGAGTCCGGAGCCACCCCATCGTAGGCGTACGGAAGTCCGGCACTGCCGTCAGGCGAGCCGTCCCCGTATTTACCCGATGTCGCGTTGGCGCCGGTTCCAAATATCACGTCGGGGAATACGTACCGAGCAGTCAGTCCTCTTTCCCCTACATAAATACGCTCAAGGCCGCGCCGGCCGGCCTCGTCTTCTGCAATGGTGTCGTAGTCGTAATACGCTCCTGTCTGCGGGTCGTAATAGACATAGTCAGCGGTGGACAGCGGAGGCATAATCCCGCGAGCGGCCGGAAGCCCGTCGAAAAGTCCCCGCGGCGTCTCTCCACCACCGGAAGCTCGTATAGCTACGTACGCGTTGGAAAGGGGACGGTCTGCGGTCGAAATACCGTCGTATACGGTCTGATCGTCGGCCACGGTAAGCTGCTGTACGGGCACACCCCGCAGAACGGGAGTGTCCGCCTCTACCGGTACGCGCGGGTTTGTCTGCACTGCCTCTACATTACTGAAAAACTCAGACGATCGGCTAGGGCCTCTTTCCGTTGCGTCTCCTACCAGAAGGAAACTGTCTACTTCGGCCGGAGACGGAGTAATTCGAACGGCGGGGATTTGTAGTGCCGGTAGCTCCGGAGCAGCCGAGAAAGTAGCTACGTACGGATCCGGTGCCGGAGACGTCGGATCGCGCAAGGCCTCCGGCCCCCACGGGTACCATGCCCGGCTGGCTACACTGGTCGCCACCGCATCCGAAAGTTGAGAGCCTACGTCCACGGCGTCGCCTACACTGACGACAGGATTCGAGCCTGCCGGAAGCCGGTATGTGGCTACGTCTGTGCATACGATCGCGATATCCCCGTCGTTTGTAATAACCTCGACGGTCTCCGGCCCGGCAGGGGTGGAAACTCCAGCCAGCGCGTTAACCACGTCCATGACGTCTTTCAGGCGGGCTCCCCCTCTGACGGCTGACTGCCACAGCGCGGAGAGCATACGCACTGCAGCGTTTGTTGACGGGAGATCTCTCATCCCCAGCAAATGCCCTGCATGCGTCGTCACGTGATCCCAGTCAATATGGGCACTAAACGCCCAGAGCGTTATCTGGCTAATTCCCTGGTCATTGACAGTGACTAGATCCGCAAACCGTTCGTCTTCAAAAAGGTTGTACGGCAACCCTACGGATCCCAGATCCGGGTATACCGTCATGTCCAGGCCGTCTACCCAATAGAAGGATGGTGCGGCCGGGGAATCCGTAAGTGCTCCGATTGATACAATATTCTCCGGCAATGCGTACAGGGATCGGTTAGAGAACGACGACGAGCGTATGCCGTACGAGAAGGTTTTACGCTCCACGTAGTCTCCGCCCACTATCCCGTCGTATATCGCACCGTCTCCGTGTTCAAGTAAACGCCCGGTCTCCGCTACCGACAGCGTGATCGGGGTCCACCACTCATGGTGAAGGGCCGGAATACTATCAACAGCTATGCTGTTTTCGGCTTCTTCTAAATCCGTATCAAGCTGCTCTCGCGTGTGTTCAAGCCACTTCAGCAAGCCGACCAGAACTTCCGGCTGCTGAAAACGCTCGCGCCAGAAGTCTCCCATGATACCCAACCACGTGTTTCCACTGTCGAGCGCGTCTTTGGGGTACTCGGGGAGGCTCAAGATGCCGCCTCCAGCGAGATAGCGATATCATTATCCGTTATGAAAAAGGCCGAAGTCGCGGGCGTCACGCCCATGTCGATATAGTCGACAGGTATCTCGATGTCACTGCTGGATGACCAGGATACCACGTCATCGTTTGGTAAGCGCAGACGGGCAGACAGTGACACCGGAGATCGGACACTTCCCGAGTCTCCCAGTACATTTGATACCTCTTCCATGATCGAGCCGACACGTACGCCTCCTTCTGCGGTGTAGCCTCGCCGGTGAACAGCTCGCTTTACCGCGGCGACGACGGCCGGTACGTCAATCCTCCCTATGCTGTCGTAATACTCGATCGTAAGCTCAGCGGTTATCCAGCAGGGGTACGGAGCACGGACAAGATAGCTGACCGTGCTTTTATTATCCTGCTCTTCAAACGCAGACTGTATGGCTGTCAGGCCGGGGAGGGCGGCAACCCACACCCACATGTCCAGCTCAGCCGTAAACTCGGATGACACTGCAGCCACCCCGAGTGTAGCGGCTGCATCCGCCATATCCTGCAGCGCAGCATTATATTCCTGCTCGGTAGCAGTGTTAAGCTGTGTGACGTACCAGGCCCTCCAGTAGGATTCCCATGCCTTGTAGCGGCTGATAGTAGATGCATCGGACTCGGCAAACCGGCTGAACGGGACCTCGACGCTAGCGTACATGGTGCTCTGGTAGGCGGAGAATGCGCCGTCGATCGATGTCGGGACGTATACAGCGCCCTGCCGGGATACAGCCCGCTCGTGCTCGACAGGCTTTATTGTAAGCCCCTGATCGAACGCTTCTGCCGGGCTCACGCTGAAATCGGACGCCTGTACCGGCAGGGCTGCCAGAACCTCATAAGCGCCAGCGTTGGAGTAGCCCGCCACTTCGCACCGTACTCTGAGCGAGTCAGCGGCCGCGCTAGGAGATAGTTGCTCCTTAGTTACTCGGACAAACCCACGTACACTCAAAAATTCAAGCACCGGGTTAAGCGCCGTGCGTACGTACACGTCGGAGAACCCAGGCGTGGCCACTGCAAACATGTTGTGCCTAGACCGCGCCAGTGCCGCGTCGCCGTACCCAAGCACGGTCGATGTCAGTGCTCCCGGAGCTGCCGAGCGTACAAGCTGTTGAGCTCCCTCTCGGGTCGCCAGGCTGACCGGAGCCACGTTTGAAACTGCACGGGCCAACAGGTCTTCATTGGACTCGTCATCTGTTCCGCCGGCGGCCGGGCCCGCGGCAACCGCGCTCAGCAGGCCCCGCAGGGCGGGAAGCTGTGTAGCGGAATCCCCGGCATTCACTGTCCGGTCTCCGTTTGAGGTAGCTACCAGGTCGATCTGGACCCAAAACCCTACACCGGAAGGACTTGCAGAGAAAGACACAACGTTGTTCGTTGTCGAGGGCCCATTAACTGCTTGGTAGGTTATAGCTGGATTCCACAGTTCTCCCCCGAACTCAAATACTTCTGTTTCGGCGATCTGGACTGTCCTTTGAGAGTCAAATGTAAGCGTCGCCCGCATTGACGCCTGTGTAGCCTGCCTGCGCTGCAGTGCGTAGTTTGACATAGCCGCGTCAACGATCTGCTCGTCTGCCAGCTCCGGATCCCGCGCCAGGGCGTGTAACGACGACGAACGGCGTAACCGGTCGACTTCAGTACGTGCAGCCGTATACAGTACAGCGTGCGGCTTTATTAAAAGCTGGCGTAGCGCGCCACTGGTGTCTACGTCCGGGGCATACGCGTTAATCAGGGCGGATAGCAACTGCTCAGCAGCTCCTACCGTTTCGCTATCCAGTGTGCGTAAACTTGTGACCTCAATACCCATAATCTATCTCCGGTTTGCTGACGGGAAGCACAGCCGTGACTTCCTCTCCCGCGGCAGTGAATACACGTATCTTTGCGTAAATAGACTGCGGGTTTGCGATTACATTCTCTACTCTAAGTCCTGTGATGCGCTCATCGTCGGGCAAACCCAGGCTGTCCTCACCCTGCCATTGTGACAAAGCGCTGGTGATGGCGGTTACGACCCTGACGCGCGCACTGATAATGTCGCCCCCTACGATCTGAGTCAACAACGTACTTCCGTAATCCGGGTCGAGCTCGTAGGAGCCTTTTCGGGTGAATAACCACAGCACGAGGCGATTGACAGCCTTCTGTACGCCTATAGACGCGCTGCCTGACGCTCCAAAAGAAAAAGTGATCGGCTGGTCGCCTTCCAGTGCGACGCCCTCGAAGAAGTTTAAGTCGTACTCCCCCCAGCCATATGCCACCCGGCGAGCGATCTGCTCCCCGAGGTACTCGGCAGAGGGTACTGATTCCATGCTATACAGGGACGGGATTTTGGTAGACTCAGACGAAATCTCGCCCGTACCAAACTTGGTGTTGAAGTATCGCGAGACAAGCAGGGCTTGATCTCCCTGCCCGGTCACCGCCGCTAGCCGTCCAGATACCGTCCGGGCGTCGGCCGCCGAAAGTAGTCCCTGACGGGCTATTCTGCGAACTACTGAAGTCGTGACCGCCCTCGGGGGTCTACGCGACTCGCCTGGCGTAGGCGCGGGTATGTCCTTCCGGTCATACGGGAGTACGTTGGGGACAACGGAGGATGCGCCACGCCGGCTCTGGCGCGACTCCTGTCGGAAATCGCGCTTGTTAGCTACACGCTCAATAGCCGAAAGCGCGTCTAGTGGTGTAGACCCGCTCGCCGCTGAAACGCTCTCCCCTACCGCTCTGACTACAACAGAGCGGTACTGGTCTCTTAGTGAATTAAGTACCGTACTCATAATTTTTACTACCCATGCTCGTGCTATATATGTAGCATATCACGGCCGGGTTGTACAGCGCAGAACGTTAACGCTCGAACGACGAGTAAGAGCTAGGCCCGTCGCCCTGGATATTCTGCAATCGACGTAACAGCCATGTGTAATCATATGACGCTATAAGTCGGCGTACGAACTCCTGGCCTTCTTCGGTATTCGGCAGTCGTTGCTGGTAGCTCCTGATAATGCTATTACGTTCGGCCTCGCTCAGACGCTTCCCTCCTAACGCTTCACGCCTCACAACGTTCTCAACTCCTTGCCAATGCAGTGCATCCGCCAGCATCTCGTATGCCAAGATGGGCGAACCTTCGGCATTCTGAGCGAGCGCCAGATAGATGAGCCCCTGCGCGCCTTCGTTTGATTGGCCGTGCCATCGTATAAGAAGATTCCTTTTCTCCAGCCATTCCTGACTCCGATAGGCAGCCTCTCCTCCGGATCCAGTGAGCGCCTTTGCCCGCGCGCTGTCGGTAGACCGAAAAGCCCGCTGTAGCGCCGTAGTTCTAGGGTTAAGGGCGGTAACTTCAGATTCTGCCCCTACACCTTGTGCCTCATCCGATGCATTACCGTCCCGCCCCGGAGTATCCCCCCGCCTACGCACTTTAGGCGTGGGCCTGGATCGGCTGTAGCCGCTTTCGCCGCTTTCGCCGCTCCCTACCGCTCGCCCCGTGTCTGCCTGGCCGCCTGTTGATGACGGCGACACTCCAGACCGCCCGCCGCGGCGGGCGCCCGATCTCCCTATTGCACCGCCACGAATCAGTCGCTCGTACGCGGCCCTGCCGATTTCTTCGGCGGAGACTGTAAGACGGCCCGCCTGCTTCCCACTCGCTATAGACTTCTTTCGGCCGTATGCCGCGGCTACTGACTCAATTCGTGACGTGCTGTACCTGGAGGCAGTACTGCGGTGCATAGCCTGTAACAGCTCCGCCCTTGCCCGAACGCCCAGTATGTCCTCAGCGGTACCTCCCTCCGCCAGGATGCGCCGATACTCGTCGTTCTGCGCCTTACGGCTAAACCGCGCGGACAGGTTTGCTACACACGGGTCGTAGTCGTTTGACGCGGGGTCGCCGCCGCCGTTACGGTTAAACTTCTCCCAATCCTGATTAGGTAGTCCGGAAAGTCCCGTTGCGACAGCCTCTGCATGGGCATGTAAATCGTCTAATAGGCTTATAAGCGTGTTTGAATATTCAGGCATAAACCACCTACAGTGTGTGTTCCAATCCCTCGGCTAGTTTATCCGCAATACGTTTGCTGCGTTTCGTGACGGCAGCCGGGCTGATACCTAGTCGTTTTGCAATTTGTGTCTTGGTGAGGCGCTCGCCGGCGTCTCCAACAGTCCATGAATATATCTTGGAGTCAACGGGATCCAGCCCCATTACGACAGTCTCTCGCCACAACTCCTGATCGTCCAGCTCCCCAGCCGCGTCGACTATTACCTGCCCCTCGGTATCGGTGCGCTGACCTACGACCTGGTCCGGCGCCCTCCGTATGGCGGCTATTCGTTTTGAGCTTAGACCCGTCCTGTCCTTCAGCTCGTCCAGGGTAGGCTCACGGCCCAGTGACTCCTGTAAATCCGTCTTAGCCCGCTCCAGCGCTCCCCGCTCAAGAAGGATGCGCTCAGGGACCCGCACTGCGAACTCCTGCTGCGGACCTATACGCTGAAGGCGACGAAGTTCTCCGAACACAAAGGTATCCAGGTTTGCCTTCTCCTTGTCGAAGCGGGGAAGTGCCTTAATAGCCAGAATGCGTGCGCGGCCCTTGAGATTAGCGTCGCCGGCATAACCGTACGCGTTAAGTGCCTTGTCGATCGTAGGCTCCAGGCTCTTAACCAGCGGCGTAAGCGTCTGCTTACTCGGGTTCTGAGCCCAGGTGTCGTACAAATCTACGTTGTTGTCTAAAGTTCCCATAGTCCTACATACTCCGTGTGCATCGGCGGCGCGGAAAACCGGGCCCCCTCGTCCTCTTCCAGTACCGACTGCAAGTCCGGGCTTACGCCTCCTATAGTAAAGGATGTGTATGTCCTTGCCGCCGCCGCGTCAATATTAAGGCGCACTGCCTCAACAAATCCGGTCGAAGTCACGACGGCTTCCTGCGACTCATCTCCCATATTCACGTTCACCACCGTACCGGGACCTATAGAGAAGTCAAGAGGTGTTGTAATCTCAATAGAACTACCACGGGTCTTTGCCACTGCCATCGCGTATTTGCAGTAGTTCTCGGCCGCCTGCTGTACCAGGGTCTCGTCCAGGGTTACGTCGTTGCGGGGCGACTCCGCCGCGGCAAGGTTGCGACCTATTTTTGACAGCCCTCGATACACGCGAGGAGTCTGGCCCTTTAACCACGGAGGGGCGTCAACGGATATCAGCACACCGTTACCGTCCGCCGGTACATCTCCGGGAGGCCATGCGGCCAAAACCCGCCCCAGGATCTGAGACGACGCAGTCTGCTGAAACGCGGCATTACTGTAGGCGTCCGCGCCGGCTCCGAGCATATAACACCCGTATACGTTTTTATTCGACTGAAATACTGACCGGGCCGCGACCATGCCGTCGAAATCAAGTGTTGCTCCGGCTACTGATGCAGCCGCCAGTGCCGGATTCGGGGCAACGGCAGCCCGGCCTACCGCCGGAAGCAGTACGCACCCGCTCAGGTCTAGAAAGTACAGCACCTTGGAGAGTAGCGTCTGAGCACCGTGCGCGGACGACAAGGCTATCTGCGCCATAGTCGTAGCCCACGGGTTGTCGTCGCCCTCGGCAACCAGTGCAAGCGCCATAACTCTGTTTAAGTAGGCACGTCCCAGTATATTATCCAGGAGGTCTACCGCCTTGTTCGGTGCCAGGTCGGCTAATCCGCCCTGCCGAGACGCGTACGCTGCCGCTCGCTTCAGCGTGCCTCTGAACAAGGACCACAAGTCTAACCCCGGACCGGTTGCCGATTCCCTGGCTGACGAGAATATATAGGTACTGACTTCGTTTGAAAACCTGGATACGTTCGTTATAGGTATTACCGATCCTGAGCTGTTAGTGGCCGCTGTACGATCCAGCTGCAGCGGGAAGTTATTCGATAAGTTACCAAAATACGCGGATGAGCCGTCCAGCCGAGCTAACCAATGGTTGAGCCCTATCGAGATACCATAGGCAGCGTCAGAGCGGTACGGAGACACGCTGCGTATGTACCCGTCAAAAATTGTAAAAGGTTCCTCGTCCTTACTTAGCGCAAACTGTATCTTGGCGGGCGTGCCGTACGCTATGTTTAAGAAGTCTCCCAGCTGCGCGGCCGGCTCACCTGTCTCTGCATCCCTGCCAACGACGACCGCCACGTTTGCCTGAGGCAACGACGCCCCGTTGCGTACGATACTGTATACGATGTCGACCGAGCTGAGCGGAACGGGTAATAGGTAGTCCTCCAGGGCCAGTGTGACAACAAACTGAGGTATCTTAGACTGAATAGTCTCACTAGCTGACACGATACTCCTCCAGCGTGTATGCCAGCGCGAGTATAAGCCCGGTCGCCCTGTACGGGAACATGGCATGCCGTGTCAGAGAGTAGAACGTGTTCCACGGCTCGGGTATCCCGCTCGGAAGTATGCTGCGTATGAGTCCGTCCGACTCAGCGATACGGTCGACCGTCTCTGAAAAGCCGCCAGGTATATCCCTGTAGGATATGCGCCATACCTCGCCGGCGACGGGCTGCTGCGGCGAGGTCACCAGCAGCCCTGACCTGGGAAGCTTAACGACAGTGCCGGCTGCTACAAATTGCGAGCCGGTACTCTCTGTTGTGGTAACTACACCCTCCAGACCCCCTCCCGTGTCTTCCCACGAAATATGCCAGGTGGCCAGACCTCGACCCTTGGCGCCGGTACCCCTACTACCTGTCACCTCCAGGCCCCCTGCTTCAGAGCTGTAGGCGTCTACAGCCGGGAGAACTGAGGAGTCGTATGTTGAGAAGTCGTAGGTAATACGAGGGTCAAACGCGTACAGATACTTCGCATACGGTGTCGACGCGACGGTCCCCAGGCAGCGGGCTACAGCAAAGCACAACCCCTGGTAGTCCGCGTCTGCCCCCAGCAGCGCGTTGCGGAATGTGTTTACCTTCGCCGGCAGTTGCGTCGGACTGAACGACGGGATGTAGGCGTCGTACAGCATATCCGGGCGGGGGTGCCGCTCACCGGGCTGATTCATTAAAAGAGTTCGTACGTGATTTATCATATTGTCTTCTTATGCCAGGATACTCGGGTCGTACGTCCGGCCCGGGCTGCCCATAATGGCGCCTCTGTTAAGAACGTGCATACGTAGCTCAAAGCCCATGCTGCGCGTCGATGGGTCGGTGAACGTTGTCGTGAGAGATTCTAGCATACCCGTGAAGGGTACCGTACCCACTGTGACTGTTATGACCCGACCCTCGTCAGCGCTAATCGCAAAATTCTGGATAAGAGGGTACAGGTCCTGTGCCGGGCCTAGATCGCTACCTGCCAGGACACTGGGGTCGCCCAGCTGGTCGCACCTCCGAAAAGCCACCCCGGAGATAATCAGCATAGTGTCCCTGAGACCGAAGTTGTAGACGTACACAGACTTTCCCAGCGACTGCATGAGCTGCACCGACGCCCGCCCATTAAAGCCGACGGACGTAATTACCAAGTCGTCCGGTATGATCCCTTCGGAGTCAAATGCTACGGTTCCGGCTACCCCTGACACGGTCAGGGGCTTGGCGGTCCCGGGTGCGTATAGTTTTATAGGCATAGTGTTTTCTCGTTAAGGTACTGAACTGCTAAATTGTTTTCCGCTTTCCATATGGTGACCCTCTTCAGATACACCGCCCTCTAGTTTATCCTTTTTCGTGTGGGTGACAACCCCTGAAACGTGCTTAACCTCAGACCCGCTTCGGCCGCGCCCAAGTAAGTCTTCTGCCAATTCGGCCATCTTCTTAGGTATCGCCACACCCGGAAGCTTTTCGAGAACACTATATCCGGGCACTACTTTCCGTGCAAGGTCTTCGCCCTTCTCCCGCATGGTCTTCTCTGCTGCGGCGTCACCTCCCCCGATCGCCTGCTCTATTGCCTTAAGGGACTCGGCCATAGACGTAGTGTTTCGCGCCGTGACTTCACTCGTACTTCCCAGCGTAGCCGCCAGGTCGCCAGCGCCGCCCGGCTCGCGGTCCTGCTTGCCCTCCTGCAACTCAACGCCCTTTTCCTTTGCCAGCTTGTTGAGTTTCTCGCGGTCCTGCTTGCCCTCCTGCAACTCAACGCCCTTTTCCTTTGTCAGCTTGTTGAGTTTCTCGCGGTCCTCGTCGGACATATTCGTCATGTTCTTTTCGAGTTCCACGACCGCGTCAATGCGAGCCTGCTGAACTTCCGCGTCCGTTTTCTCCTTGCCGGCCTTGTCCCAGTCCTTTTTGAACTCTTTCAGCGGCTCGAACAAGGCCAGCTCCTTCTTGCTCAGCTTACCGGTCAGCACGTCTCCAAAACTCTTGTCAAAGTCGGCATCCGGATTCGTACGC
>Ga0181556_1003068_pt1 | contig 14738 bp, 12 predicted proteins | sample 011ome_14_FD_148651 | JGI IMG/M metagenome (GOLD analysis project Ga0181556, IMG submission 148651) | Coastal salt marsh microbial communities from the Groves Creek Marsh, Skidaway Island, Georgia - 011505AT metaG (spades assembly) | ecosystem: Environmental > Aquatic > Marine > Intertidal zone... | reverse complement strand
GCGTGCGGAGGAGCCCGGCGCCAACATCGGTCGCTGCCGTGTCATCGAGCTGCAGCCCAATGAGTACGCCGACTGCATCTGGAATCTCCACCAGGACGACAACAATCGCCTCAATCCCGAGGGCACCGGCTGGATCGTGCGCGGGTTCTTCAACCTCACCGACAATCCCGACTCCTACATGATCCTGCGCGAGGATAAGGATGACCCGTCGACCGAGACGCGCATCCCGCTGCCGGCCGGAGCCCAGGTGATCATCGACACGCAGCGGCTGTGGCACGCCGTCTGGCACACCGGTGACGAGCCGCGCTACTGCCTCATCACGTCCTGGGAGTCCGGCCCGGAGCTCGCTGAGTACATCCGCGCCCGCAGCCCCCGCAGCAAGGTCGACAGCGCCCCGCTGGATCCGGCCGTGATCGAGGCTGCCCAGGAGAGCCTGGCGCGCCGTAGGGCAGAGCGTGAGGCGAAGTCAGGCGCCATGGTCGACGTCATGAGCGAGGCCTGAGTCGGTTTCGCCCGAAGCGCCCTCCGCGGGTAGCGTGGAGGGCATCTTGACCCGCGACCCCGCGGGCGACCCTGGAAGGTGATCGTGACCTCCGCTGCTCCCGCGACGGTGTCCGAAGACGACGTTCTCGATGCCCTTGAGGCCGAGGCGATCCATGTCTACCGCGAGGTGGCGGGCGCCTTCCGTCGTCCCGTGCTCCTCTACTCGATCGGCAAGGACTCCTCGGTGCTGCTGCACCTGGCCCGCAAGGCGTTCGCGCCGGCGCCGATCCCCTTCAAGGTGATGCACATCGACACCACCTGGAAGTTCCGCGAGATGATCGAGTTCCGCGAGCGCATGCGCGAGGAGATGGGCCTGGACCTCAAGGTGCAGACCAATCTCGAGGCCGTCGCTGAGGGCGTCTCGCCGTTCACCCACGGCACCCACGAATACACGCGCATCATGAAGACGGTCGCGCTGCGGCAGGGCCTCGATGAGCTCCAGGCTGACTGCGCCATCGGCGGTGCGCGCCGTGACGAGGAGAAGTCGCGCGCCAAGGAGCGCATCTTCTCGCTGCGCGAGCCCGGTCATCGCTGGGATCCGCGCAAGCAGCGCCCTGAGTTCTGGCGCACGGCCAACACCATGCTGGCCGAGGGCCAGACGATGCGCGCCTTCCCGATCAGCAATTGGACCGAGTTCGACATCTGGCGCTACATCCGCCGCGAGCAGATCCCAATTCCCGACCTCTACTTCGCCAAGCCGCGTCCCGTGGTCGAGCGCGAGGGCACCTGGATCATGGTCGACGACGAGCGCTTCCCGCTGCGCGAAGGCGAGGAGCCCCAGATGCGCTCCGTGCGCTTCCGCACCCTCGGTTGCTACCCGCTCTCCGGGGCCGTGGAGTCCACCGCCGCGGATCTCGACACCCTGATCTCGGAGATGCTCGAGAGCAATGTCTCCGAGCGCGCCGGCCGCCTTATCGACGGCGAGGGTTCCGGCTCCATGGAGGCCAAGAAGGCGGAGGGCTACTTCTGATGACTGCGCTGCTCGAGCGTTCATCCGGCATCGACGTCACCCCCGTCGTCCGCCTCGTCACCTGCGGCTCCGTCGACGACGGCAAATCGACCCTCATCGGGCGCCTGCTCGCCGAGACCGGGTCGATCCCCGAGGATCAGTTGGAGTACGCCCGCCAGACGCGTCGCGGCGGATCGACGATCCCCGTGGGCGAGGTCGACTTCTCCTTGCTCACCGACGGCCTCGAGGCCGAGCGCGAGCAGGGCATCACGATCGACGTGGCCTACCGTCACATGTATCTCCCGAGCGGCCGGCGCATCATCATCGCCGACGCCCCCGGTCACGAGCAGTACACCCGCAACATGGCCGTCGCCGCGTCCAACGCTGATGTGGCGGTCCTGCTCGTGGATGCCGCGCGCGGCGTGCGTCCGCAGACGTTCCGTCACCTCACCGTGTGCGCGCTCATGGGCGTCAAGAGCATCATGATCGCCATCAACAAGATGGATCTCGTCGGCTATGAGCACGCGACCTTCGAGGAGATCTCGGGTCAGGTCAAGGCTGCAGCAGCGCGTCTGGGCATCGACGAGGTCTTCACCATCCCCGTGAGCGCGGTGGCCGGAGACAACGTCACATCGCCCACGACCCACATGTCGTGGTGGCATGGTCCTTCGCTGTTGAGCGCGCTGCAGGAGTGGACCCCTCCGGTCAGTGACTCGACCACGACCTTCCGACTGCCCGTGCAGTTCGTGTCGCGCGCCGAAGGCAACTTCCGCGGCTACGCCGGCACCGTGGCCGCCGGCATCGTGCGGCCCGGCGACCCGGTTGTCGTCGCCGACTCGGGGCAGACCGCCGTGATCGATCGCATCGTGGGCTTCCACGGCGATCTGGCGGAGGCACGCACCGGTGACGCCATCACGGTGACGCTCGATCGCGAGGTCGATGTCACGCGCGGCGACCTGCTCGCCGCCGCGGGTCAGACCGAGTCCGGAGAGACGGCGTGGCCGCAGCCGGCAGACCGCTTCGCCGCCGACGTGGTGTGGGTGGGCGAGGACGCCCTCATGCACGGCCGCTCCTACCTGCTGGCCGTCGGCCCGCGCACGGTGCCGGCGACGGTGACCGTCGTGCGCCATCGCCTCGACGTGGTCTCCGGGCAGAAGCTCGCGGCACGCGTCCTCGACATGAACGACATCGGCCGCGTCGAGATCGCGACGGATACGCCGATCCCCATGGACATGTACGCCCAATGCCGTGACACGGGCGGCTTCCTGCTCATCGACCGGGTCACCGCCGACACGGTGGCCGCCGGCATGGTGACCCATGCACTGCGCCGCTCCCTCAACGTCGTGCCGCACTCCTACGAGGTCGATCGCGACGCGCGAGCGCGCCTTAAGCACCAGACCCCTCGGGTCATCTGGCTCACGGGTCTGTCCGGCTCCGGCAAGTCGACGGTGGCCGATGCGCTTGAGCGCCGTCTCTATGCGCTCGGCATGCACACCTTCGTCCTCGACGGCGACAACGTCCGCACGGGCATCAACAAGGACCTCGGCTTCACCCCCGAGGACCGCGCGGAGAACGTCCGTCGCGTCGCCGAGGCGGCCAAGCTCATGCTCGAGGCAGGTCTCGTCGTCATCGTCGCCCTCATCTCGCCTTTCCGGGCCGACCGTCGTGCCGCGCGCGAGATCTTCGCCGACGGTGACTTCATGGAGGTCTTCGTCGACACGCCCGTAGAGATGTGCGCGACGCGCGATCCCAAGGGGTTGTACGCCAAGGCCCAGTCCGGCACGTTGCCCAACATGACGGGCATCGGCCAGGAGTACGAGCCGCCGGAGCATCCCGAGGTCCATCTCGACGGCACGCTTGCGGTCGACGACAACGTCGAGGTGCTCGTGCGTCGCATCGTGGGCGACTAGATGTCCGCGCCCAACAATCCCTACGATCCGGTCGCCGTCTCCACGCTGGAGCCGGAAGCTGTCGACTCGATGGTGTCGGCGGCACTCGGCGCGATCGCCGCGGCAGCGGACCTCGACGAGCTCAAGTCGGTGCGGCTCGCTCACGCGGGGGATCGCTCGCCGCTGGCCCTGGCCAACAGGGAGATTGGAGCGCTGCCTCCGGCTGCCAAGGCCGAGGCGGGCAAGCGCGTCGGGAGCGCCCGTCAGATCGTGCGCGAGGCCCTCGATGCGCGGCTCGCGGAGCTCGAGGCCGAGCGCGACGCGCGTGTGCTGGTCGAGGAGTCGGTCGACGTCACCCTCCCCACGCGACGTGCAGGGCTGGGAGCCCGGCACCCCCTCACCACGCTGATGGAGCGCATGTCCGAGGTCTTCATCTCCATGGGCTACGAGGTCGCCGAGGGGCCTGAGGCCGAAGCGGAGTGGTTCAACTTCGACGCACTCAACGTGCCCCCGGATCACCCCGCCCGCACGATGCAGGACACGTTCTTCGTCGGCAGTGAGCACAGCGGAGTCGTCCTGCGCACCCAGACGTCGCCCATCCAGCTGCGCGCGATGCTCTCGCGGGAGTTGCCCATCTATGTGGTGGCGCCCGGCCGGGTCTTCCGCACCGACGAGCTCGATGCCACGCACACGCCCGTCTTCCACCAGATCGAGGGCTTGGCCATCGACGAGGGCATCACGATGGCCCATCTCAAGGGGACGCTCGAGCATCTCGCGGCGTCGATGTTCGGCGAGGGTGTGCAGATCCGCCTACGCCCGTCGTACTTCCCCTTCACCGAGCCGAGTGCCGAGTTGGACCTGCAGTGCTTCGTATGCCGAGGCGCCTCTGTGGGCAACCCCGATGCGCCCTGCCGCACCTGCTCCAGCGAAGGCTGGATCGAGTGGGGTGGCTGCGGCATGGTCAACCCCCGCGTGCTGCGGGCTGCGGGCATCGACACCGATCGCTACTCCGGCTTCGCCTTCGGCATGGGCGTGGAGCGCACCTTGATGTTCCGCCACGGCGTGACCGACATGCGTGACATGGTCGAGGGCGATATCCGCTTCAGCAGGGCCTTCGGAGTGGAGGTCTGATGCGCGTTCCCCTGGAGTGGCTGCGCGAGATGGTCGCGCTGCCCGCGGGTGTCGATGGCCGTGCCGTCGCCGAGCGCCTCATCGCGGCCGGACTCGAGGTCGAGTCCGTGGAGACCGCGGGCGGTGACGTCACCGGCCCCCTCGTCGTCGGGCATGTCGAGGCGATCGAGGAGCTCACCGGCTTCAAGAAGCCGATCCGCTTCTGCCAGGTCGATGGCGGAGCCGGACACGGGGGCGTGCGTGGCATCGTCTGCGGGGCGCGCAACTTCGCCGTCGGCGACCTCGTCGTCGTGGCGCTGCCGGGAGCAGTGCTCCCCGGCGGCTTCCATATCGCGGCTCGCGAGACCTACGGCCATGTCTCCGACGGCATGATCTGCTCGCAGCGCGAGCTGGGCCTCGGTGAGGACCACGACGGGATCATGGTGCTCGGGTCCGGCACCGTGGGGGAGGACGCCGCGAGCGTCCTCGGTCTCGGCGAGGAAACCCTCGACATCGCGGTCACGCCCGACAGGGGCTACGCCCTCTCGGTGCGCGGCGTAGCGCGCGAGGTCGCGATCGCCTTCGGCCTGCCCTTCGACGATCCCGGCCAGCGCCTGGTCGACCTCCCGGCTCCGGCCGCCGACGTCGCGCCGTGGCCATGCGATGTCGACGACGCGACGATGTGCGATCTCTTCACATTGCGGCGGATCGTCGGCTTCGACCCCCAGGCGCCCACACCCGAATGGATGAGTCGACGGCTCGTGGCCTGCGGCATGCGCCCCGTCTCGCTGGCCGTCGATGTCACCAACTACGTCATGCTCGAGCTCGGTCAGCCCCTGCACGCCTTCGACGGGGCCAAGCTTCGCGGTGCCGTGCGTGCCGCACGCGCCGGATCACCGGCGCCGAGCCTGGAGACCCTCGACCACGTCGTGCGCACCCTCGATCCCGAGGATGTGGTCATCCGCGACGACTCCGGCGTCATCGGACTCGCGGGCACGATGGGCGGCTTGCACACCGAGATCGACGACGACTCGACCGACCTCGTCCTCGAGGCCGCGCGCTTCGTCCCCGAGCCGGTCGCACGCACGGCCCGCCGCCATCGCCTGTCCTCCGAGGCGTCGCGTCGTTTCGAGCGCGGAGTCGATCGGGTGCTGGCCCCCTACGCGTCCGCGCGCGCCGCGCAGCTCCTGCTCGAGCACGGCGGTGGGACGTACGCCGGAATGACCGCGTGGGAGGCGCCGTACTCCCCGCCGGTCATCGCGATCGACGCCGACCTGCCCGAGCGCACGGCCGGGATGCCCATCGATCGGGCCACCGTCGTCCGCCATCTCGAGGCGGTCGGCTGCGAGATCACCGGCGAGGCGCACCTCCAGGTCACGCCGCCGCCGTGGCGCCCCGACCTCACCGATCCGGCTGACCTCGTCGAGGAGGTCGTGCGACTCGTCGGATACGACCGCATCCCCGCGCGGCTGCCCCAGGCGCCCGCGGGATACGGACTCACCCGCGCGCAGCGTCTGCGACGCCGTGCCGGACTGGCGCTTGCGGGGGCGGGTGTCGTCGACATCCTCACCTACCCCTTCATGGGCCAGGACGATCTCGACGCCCTGCTCCTCGCACCCGACGATGCACGTCGCGCCGCACCGCGCCTGGCCAACCCCCTGTCGGAGGAGCAGCCGCTCCTGCGCACGTCCCTGCTCCCGGGACTCCTGCTCGCCGTGCGCCGCAACCTGTCGCGCGGCGTGGACGACATGGCGCTGGGCGAGATCGGGCGCGTCTTCGTCCTGCGCGAGGGACAGGAGCCGGGTGGTGTTGAAGCGCCCCCGCGCCCCGGGGTCGACGGGCGACCTGGGGACACGGAGCTTGCGGCCCTCGAGGCCCTGCTCCCGGCGCAGCCGCACCACCTCGCGGTCGTGCTCGCCGGCGCGCGCGAGTCGCGTGGCTGGTGGGGTGCCGGGCGCGAGGCGACCTGGGCTGACGCGATCGATATCGCCACGCGCGTCGCGACGACCTTAGGTGTCGACCTGGGCGTGCGTCAGGCGACGGACGCGCCCTTCCATCCCGGGCGCACGGCCGCACTCGTCGCCGGCGACACCATCGTCGGCTTCGCAGGGGAGTTGCACCCGCGCGTCATCGCGGCGTACTCGCTGCCCGCGCGCAGTTGTGCGCTCGAGTTGGACCTCGATGCCCTCATCGCGGCCGCGCATGATGTCGCCCCCGCGCCCGCGGTGCGCAATCAGCCCGTCGCCAAGGAGGACATCGCACTCGTCGTCTCCGACTCCGTGCCGGTGGCCGACGTGGCCGAAGCGGTGCGCGCAGGTGCGGGGGAGCTGTGCGAGGAGGTGCGCCTCTTCGACGTGTACGTCGGACCCCAGGTGCCCGAGGGTCACCGCTCACTCGCCTTCGCGCTGCGCTTCCGCGCCCCCGACCGCACGCTGTCGGCGGAGGAGATCGCGGCGGCGCGCGAAGCCGGGATCGCCGAGGCCGGCCGCCGTCACGGCGCGGTCCTCAGGGGTGCCTAGGCGGGAGTCCGTGCGGGCCAGCTGCCTCGGGATGCATGTGCGGCTGAGTGTCGATGAGACGCACACTCAGCAGCGCATTGCCGCCCGGGACGCCTCAGATGTCCCATGGGCACCAGACGCACCATGTCCTCGGGTCTGGAGGGTGACCGGGCGGAGCGATGGTGCTATGCGTGTATGCGTATAATTCAGCCGTGACCTTCACCGCGTCCGTGGCCGGTGCCTCCGGCTATGCCGGGGGTGAGCTCCTGCGCCTGCTCCTGGCCCACCCGAGCATCGAGGTGGGCGCCATCGCCGCAGGATCCAAGGCCGGGCGACGGCTCGGTGAAGTCCACCCCCAGCTGCCGGCACTGGCCGATCGCCCCCTGGTCGCCGCCGACCCCGATGCGCTGCGCGAAGCGGACATCGTCTTCCTCGCGCTGCCCCACGGGGAGTCGGCGTCCCTCGCCCGCGCCCTGCCGGCCGATCAGCGCATTGTGGATCTGGGCGCTGACTTCCGTCTCGAGGATGAGTCGGCCTGGCGCGCCTTCTACAACGACTCCTACGCCGGGCACTGGGTCTATGGCATGCCCGAGCTCCCCGGGGCGCGCGAGGTGATCTCCGAGGCGACGCGCGTGGCCAACCCGGGCTGCTATCCCACCGCGATCTCGCTCGCGATGGCGCCGCTCCTCGCGGAGGGACTCATCGATTCCGTCGTCACCGTCGTGGCGGCCTCGGGCACCTCGGGCGCCGGCCGGTCGCCGAGCGAGGCGATCCTGGCGTCGCAGGTGATGGGATCGATGTCGCCGTACAAGGTCGGCGGCGTGCATCAGCACACTCCGGAGATCGAGCAGGCCCTCGGACGCGCGGCGGGGACCGAGGTGCGCGTGTCCTTCACTCCGCTGCTGGCGCCCATGCCGCGCGGCATCCTGGCGACGTCCACCGCGGATCTCGCCGACGGCGTCACCAGCGAGGACCTGCACGAGTGCCTGCATGCGGCGTACTCATCCGAGCGCTTCGTCCACATCCTCCCGCCGGGGCAGTGGCCGCAGACGTCGTCCACGCTCGGAGGCAATGCCGTGCACCTGCAGGCTGCGGCCGATGCCCATGCGGGGCGCGCCGTCGTCGTGTCGGCACTCGACAACCTCGTCAAGGGGGCTGCCGGCCAGGCCCTGCAGAACGCCAACCTCATGCTCGGTCTCGACGAGGCGGCCGGGCTCAGTGATTCAGGAGTGGCACCGTGAGCGTCACATCTGCCCAGGGCTTCCGTGCGGCCGGCGTCACGGCAGGTCTCAAGGCCAGCGGCCGTCCCGATCTCGCGCTCGTCGTCAACGACGGTCCGCTGCAGTCCGCGGCCGCCGTCTTCACGTCGAACCGCTTCCCCGCGGCTCCGGTCGTGTGGACCCGCCAGGCCGTCTCGGATGGTGAGCTGCACGCCGTCGTCCTCAACTCCGGTGGCGCCAATGCGTGCACCGGGCCCGAGGGCTTCGCCGACACCCATCGCACCGCGGAGTACGTCGCGGACCTGCTCAGCCAGGCCGGCCCCGAGACCGGCGCGGGAGAGATCGGCGTGTGCTCGACCGGACTCATCGGTGAGCGCCTGCCCATGGACCTCCTGCTCGCTGGGATCGATGCCGCCGCGGCATCGCTGAGCGACGAGGGCGGGCCGGATGCCGCGGTCGCCATCATGACGACCGACACCGTGCCCAAGGTCACCACCGTGCGCGCAAAGGGCTTCACCGTGGGAGGCATGGCCAAGGGTGCGGGGATGCTCGCCCCCGGCTTGGCCACCATGCTCGTCGTGGTGACCACCGATGCGGTCGCTCACCCCGACACCCTGGCCCAGGCGCTGACGGCCGCGACCCGGGTCACCTTCGACCGGATCGACTCCGATGGCTGCATGTCGACCAACGACACCGTCATCGCCATGGCGAGCGGCGCCGCGATGGTGCAGCCGAGCCTGGAGGACCTGACTGAGGCCATCACCGCGGCGTGTGCGGATCTGGCGCTCCAGCTCATCGGCGATGCCGAGGGCGCCAGCAAGGACATCGCCATCACCGTGTCCCACGCGACCTCCGAGGATGACGCCGTCGAGGTGGCCCGCGCGATCGCGCGTAGCAATCTCCTCAAGTGCGCCATCCACGGCGAGGATCCCAACTGGGGTCGGGTCCTCTCGGCCATCGGCACCACGTCCGCGCCCTTCGAGTCAGACCAGGTCGATGTTGCGATCAACGGCGTGTGGATCTGTCGCGGTGGGGCGGCGGGGGAGTCGCGCGACCTCGTCGACATGTCCGGACGCACCGTGCGCATCGCCGTCGACCTGGCCGCCGGCGATGCCGAGGCCACCGTGTGGACCAACGACCTCACCGCGGACTACGTCCACGAGAACTCGGCGTACTCGACATGAGTGCGCAGGAGAAGGCCGCCATCCTCGCCGAGGCGTTGCCCTGGCTGGAGCGGTTCCGCGGAGCCACCGTCGTGGTCAAGTACGGCGGCAATGCGATGACCGACGAGTCCCTCAAGCGCGCGTTCGCGGAGGATGTCGTCTTCCTGCGCCTCGCCGGCCTGCGCCCGGTCGTGGTGCACGGTGGCGGCCCGCAGATCTCCGCGATGCTCGACCGTGTGGGGGTCGCCAGCGAGTTCCGCGGAGGGCTGCGCGTGACCACGCCCGAGGCGATGGACATCGTGCGCATGGTCCTCACCGGCCAGGTCCAGCGCGACATCGTCACGCTCATCAATGCGCACGGTCCCTACGCCGTGGGTCTCTCCGGGGAGGACGCGCACCTCTTCCGTGCCGAGCGCCGCGGCGTGCTCGTCGACGGGGAGGACGTCGATCTCGGCCTCGTGGGCGATGTCGTCGAAGTGCGGCCCGACTTCGTCACCGACCTCCTCGATGAGGGGCGCATCCCCGTCGTCTCGACCGTGGCCCCCGACGCGGACGGCGTGCCCCACAACGTGAATGCCGACTCGGCGGCCGCAGCGCTCGCCGTGGCGCTGGGCGCGGAGAAGCTCGTCGTCCTCACCGATGTCCCCGGCCTCTACGCGCGCTGGCCCGAGAGCACCGAGGTGATCGCCGAGATCGGGGCGGGGGAGCTGCGCGCGCTGCTCCCCACTCTCGAGTCCGGGATGGCGCCCAAGATGGAGGCGTGCCTGCGCGCCGTCGACGGCGGCGTCCCTCGCGCGCACATCATCGACGGGCGTGTGCCGCACGGCCTGCTCGTCGAGGTCTTCACCGACTCCGGCGTCGGCACGATGGTCCTCCCCGACGGGTCCGTTGCGTGACGACGATCGACGCCGCTGCCACCACGGCCGCATGGCAGGAGCGCTGGCGTGCCAGTCTCATGGACAACTACGGCACTCCCGCGATGACGCTCGTCCGCGGCGCGGGCGCGCGCGCCTGGGATGCGGAGGGCCGGGAGTACGTCGACCTCCTCGCCGGCATCGCCGTCAATGCTCTGGGGCATGCCCATCCGAGCATCGTCGCGGCGGTCTCCGATCAGCTTGCGACGCTGGGCCACACGAGCAACCTCGCGCTCACGCCGCCGGCCGTCGAGTTGGCCGAGCATCTGCTGGCGCTCCTGGATCCGCAGGGCGTGCGCGGCGGCCGCGTCTTCTTCTGCAACTCCGGGGCCGAGGCCAACGAGGCTGCCTTCAAGCTCTCCCGGCGCACAGGGCGCACGCGCGTCATCGTCGCGGAGCGCTCCTTCCACGGGCGCACGATGGGCTCGCTTGCCCTCACCGCGCAGCCGGCCAAGCAGGATCCCTTCCGCCCGCTGCCCGGCGACGTCGTCGTCGTGCCGTACGGCGATGCCGAGGCCCTGCGCGCTGCCGTCGACGACGACACGGCGGCCGTCTTCCTCGAGCCGATCCAGGGAGAGGGGGGTGTCATCCCCGCGCCGGCCGGATACCTCGCCGCAGCGCGGGAGGCATGCGATGCCCACGGCGCCCTGCTCATCCTCGACGAGGTCCAGACCGGCATCGGTCGCACGGGCGAGTGGTTCGCGCACCAGGCGTCTGACGTGCACCCGGATGTCATCACCCTCGCCAAGGGCTTGGGCGGAGGACTGCCGATCGGCGCCATGGTCGCCTTCGGAGAGGCCGCGACGCTCCTGGGACCGGGCAGCCACGGTTCCACCTTCGGCGGCAACCCGGTGAGCTGCGCTGCCGCCCTCGCCGTCCTGGATGTCATCGAGCGCGACGCCCTGCTGGCGCGCGTGCCGGTGGTGAGCGAGCGGCTAAGGTCGATCGTCACGGCGACGTCCCTGGTCGATCATGTGCGCGGCGCGGGCCTGCTCCTCGGCATCGTGCTCAGGGAGCCGGTCGCCGGCGCCCTCGAGTCGGCGGCGCGTGACCGCGGGCTGATCGTCAACGCCGTGGCACCCGACGTCATCCGCATGGCACCGCCGCTCGTCATCAGCGATGCCGACCTCGACGTGGTCGCCGAGCGGTGGCCGCACGCGGTGGCGGGCGTGGCATGACGGCCCCGCGCACGCAGGCGGCGCGCCGTACCCTCATCGCCGAGGTGATCACCCGGCAGCGCATCCACTCGCAGGAGGAGTTGCGCACGGCGCTCGCCGCCGAAGGATTCGCGGTGACGCAGGCGACGCTGTCCCGCGACCTCGTGGATCTCGGTGCCATCAAGGTCCCCCACGGGGATGGGCGCAACGTCTACGCGCTCCCGGCGGAGCCCCCGGCCGAGATCGTGGCCGATGAGAGTCGTCTCGCGCGGGCCGTGCACGAGCTGGCCGTGTCCGTGGAGCATTCGCTCAACATCGTCGTCGTCCGCACGCCGCCGGGCGGCGCCCAGTACCTCGCCTCCGCCTTCGACGGCGCACACTGGGGGTCGATCCTGGGGACAGTCGCCGGGGATGACACCGTGCTCATGGTCACCCGAGGTGCCGATGCGGGTGCGGAGGTGGCCGAGGCGATCGTCGCCATGGCCGAAGGTCGCGCAGGAGGATCAGCGAGATGAGCAGCGAGACAAGCGAGCCGACGCGCCTGTGGGGCGGCAGATTCGCCTCGGGGCCGTCCGACGCGATGGCAGCGCTCAGCGCCTCCGTGCACTTCGACTGGAGGCTCGCGCCGTACGACATCCGCCAGACAGCGGCCCATGCCCGAGTGCTGCACGGTGCGGGCCTGCTCTCGGCGGAGGAACTCGACGACGTCCTCGCCGCACTCCAGGCACTCGGGTCGGACGTCGCGAGCGGGAGCTTCCAGCCGGGCCCCGACGACGAGGACGTGCACACCGCCATCGAGCGCGGCCTGCTCGAGCGCCTCGGTGCGCTCGGCGGCAAACTCCGCGCGGGCCGCAGTCGCAACGACCAGGTGGCCACCGACTTTCGTCTCTACCTGCGTGACCATGCGCGCTTCATCGCCGCGGAGATCATCGCGCTCCAGGGTGCGCTGCTGGATCAGGCCGAGGCGCAGATCGACACGATCTCCCCGGGCTTCACCCATCTGCAGCATGCGCAGCCGGTGTCCTTCGGCCATGAGATCGCCAAGCACGTGCACGCGCTCGCTCGTGACATCGACCGTCTGCGTGACTGGGACGAGCGTGCCGCACTGTCACCCCTCGGTGCGGGTGCGCTCGCCGGATCCTCACTGGGACTGGACCCCCAGGCCGTCGCCGCCGAGCTCGGCTTCCGCGGTGCCCTGGCCAACTCGATCGATGCCGTGAGCGACCGCGACTGGGTGGCGGAGTTCCTCTTCGTCGCCGCGATGATCGGCGTGCACCTGTCCCGACTGGGGGAGGAGGTCGTGCTGTGGACCTCGCGGGAATTCGGCTGGGCCACGCTCGACGACGCATGGTCGACGGGCTCGTCGATCATGCCGCAGAAGAAGAATCCCGACGTGGCCGAATTGGTGCGCGGCAAGTCCGGCCGGCTCATCGGGGATCTCACCGGCCTGCTCGCCACGCTCAAGTCGCTGCCCTTCGCCTACAACCGCGACCTCCAGGAGGACAAGGAGCCGGTCTTCGACGCGGTCGACCAGCTCCTGCTCGTGCTCCCGGCCGTCACCGGGATGATCGCCACCCTGCGCTTCGACACCGTCCGCATCTCGCTGTCGGCGCCACAGGGCTTCGCGCTGGCGACGGATATCGCCGAGTGGCTCGTACGTCGCGGCGTGCCCTTCCGCGATGCGCATGAGATCGCCGGCGCATGCGTGCGCGAGGCCGAGACGCGTGGTGTCGAGTTGTGGGATCTGGACGACGACGACTTCGCGGCTATCTCAGCCGAGCTCACGCCCGGGGTGCGCGACGTGCTCTCCCTGGAGGGATCCGTGTCCTCGCGATCGTCGTACGGCGGCACCGCACCCGTGCGCGTGCGCGAACAGCTCGCGCAGGTGCGCACCATCGTCGCCGCAGATGGCGACTGGGCGCGTGGCCGTCCCTGACGCGACGCAGCCCGGCGGGCGGCCCTGGCGCATCGCGACAGCGGTGTTGGCGCTCCTCGTCGCAGTCGTGTCGCTCCTGCCCCCGCGCGGCACCCCGGGGGTGGAGATCGCGGACCTCGGCGAGGTGCTCGCCACCGTCGGACATGCGGTGGCGTACGCCGTGCTTGCCGCATCGGCCGTCCTCGCTCAGCGCGACCCCCGCACTCTGCTGACCTGGACCGTCGTCGTGGCCTACGGCGCACTCCTGGAGATCGCGCAAGGGGCCCTGGGCCTGCGTTCCTTCCAGCTGACCGACATCGCCGCCAACGCCCTGGGTGCCCTCGTGGGGGTGCTCGTCGCAGGCGCCTGGCGCCGGCGAGCCCGCGCGTCCTGACGACACGTCCGTCGCTGTCGGACCCCTGCGACATGGTCAGAGGACCCGCAGGGTCGGCGATGCTGCCGCTGTCGGGGAGGGGTGCCCGCTCCCGACACGTCGGGGGGAGTGCGCGTGGGCGGGCACCCCGCATTCCCCGTGCGGTCCATGTGCGACCCTTGCAGACCGGCCCTCCGACCTGAGCGATGGCCCGAGCACACGAGACTGGTGGCGTGGCCCCGCGCTGGATGAGTCGACCCGTCGACGAGATCGCCCCGCGGTTCTTGGGCGCGATCCTCACCTCGACTGTGGGCGACTCACGCGTCCGTGTCCGGATCACTGAGGTCGAGGCCTACGCCGGCGAGGGAGAGGATCCAGGCAGTCACGCGTTCCGCGGTCCGACCCCGCGCAACGCCACAATGTTCGGACCTCCGGGTCACCTCTACGTCTACTTCACGTACGGGATGCACTGGTGCGCCAACGTCGTCACCGGTGTCTCGGGGAGCGCCTCCGCGGTCCTGCTGCGCGCCGGTGAGGTGCTCGAGGGAGTCGACATCGCCCGAGAACGTCGACCCGCGGCCCGCGCAGATCGCGACCTGGCGCGCGGCCCGGCACGACTCGCTGCTGCTCTCGGGCTCACGGGGGACCACGATGGCCTCGATCTCGGAGATCCGCTCTCTCCCGTGGGTCTCGTACTGCCGCGACGTCCCCTGCCGGTCCACGCGATCACGCCGCGCACGGGGGTGTCCGGTGCCGGTGCGGGCACTCCGTGGCGATTCGTGGCTGACGATCCGACCGTGAGCCCCTATCGTGCTGCCGTAGTGAGGAGGGCAGGCACGTGATGGCAACTCGAGGGGCGGCGGTTTCTCTCCTTGCCCTCGTCCTGGCCGCCTGCGGCGGATCCGGCGAGGGGAGTGGGCCCGCCTCGGGTGAGGTTTCCGCATCCCCCCGCTGCTACGAACTCGTCGAAGGGGCCAGTCGCGCTGTGGTCAAGGTCGCGGCGACTC
>Ga0181556_1003052_pt1 | contig 14791 bp, 10 predicted proteins | sample 011ome_14_FD_148651 | JGI IMG/M metagenome (GOLD analysis project Ga0181556, IMG submission 148651) | Coastal salt marsh microbial communities from the Groves Creek Marsh, Skidaway Island, Georgia - 011505AT metaG (spades assembly) | ecosystem: Environmental > Aquatic > Marine > Intertidal zone... | reverse complement strand
AGCGACCGCGATTCGAGCGGGGGAGTACTCGTTGAAAATCTTGCGCCATTCGGCATAGATTTCGTGGACCTCGTCACGGTCGAACAGGGCGTCCGAACCGTCATCGGGAATCGCATCGATTCCAAATTGCTTATGGTTGGGAAGCGGGTTCAAGTCTTTGGCGAGCGCGTGTGCGACATCGACGCGGAAGCCATCGACACCTCGCTCACACCAAAAGCGAATGGTTTTCTTGAAGTCTTCGCGAACCTCGGGGTTGTCCCAGTTGAAATCGGGTTGTTCTTTCGCGAATAGGTGCAGGTACCACTGCCCGTCTGGAACCCTCGTCCAAGCCAGTGGGCTGAAGTGGCTGGTGAGGTCCGAGGGTGGAAGCTCGCCGTTTTCACCGCGACCTTCTCGGAAGATGTAGCGCTCACGCGCGGCCGAGCCCGGGCCAGCCTCCAGCGCCTCTTGGAACCAGGGGTGCTGGTCTGACGAGTGGTTGGGGACAATGTCCACAATGACGCGGATGCCACGCGAGTGATACTCGTTGATGAGTTCATCAAACTGGTCGAGGCTTCCTATGCGCGGGTCGATATCGCGGTAGTCGGCTACGTCGTAGCCGCCATCGGCGAGTTCGGAAGGGTAAAACGGCGACATCCAGATGGCATCTACGCCTAAGGACTTCAGGTAGTCGGCTTTTCCGATGATTCCGGAGAAGTCACCAATGCCGTCCCCGTTGCCGTCCTTGAACGAGCGTGGATACACCTGATACACGACAGCTGTGCGCCACCAGTCGTCTGATCCTGCCAAAAATGTGTGCTGAGCCACGTCGCTCCTTGGGTACGTCTTAGGGAGAAGTTATGCAACCGATTCCATTCGTTATCAAACAGTGATGCAATCCACTTGTGGAACCGGTTGTAGGAAATGCTAACCTACTCGACAGCAATGCTGCTTCAAGGGGCATTCGTGCCCCTTTACCTATTTGAAAGGAAACACTCAATGGCTACTTTGAGTCATCGTGCATCCGCATTCGCAGGCCTCGCTGCTGCCGCAGCTCTGGTCCTGAGCGGTTGTGCATCTGCAGCCACCGACGCTGGATCGGCTGACGCTGGAGCGGGAGACGCCGCTGCTGAGTCGTGCTCGACCCCAACCGAGGTGACCATGCTCGGCACCATCAAGCCCGAGATCAAGGAAGAGTTCACTGCAGCTGTTGACGAATACAACAGCACCAACTCTGACTGTGTAGAGGTAAAGATCATCGAGACCGCTGAAGGCGGAACCTACCTCGGTGACATCACCCCCATGTACGAAGCAGGCGAAGCTCCTGTTCTCTCTTACACCAACATGGAAGTTCCTGACATGGCATCACGCGTCATGGACTGGACCGGAACTGAGCTTGCAGGTCTCGCAGCTCCTGGAACCCTCGACTTCGCCACCATTGATGGCCGCATCGTAGGTATTCCTTCGACCGCTGAGGCTTTCGGTCTGCTCTACAACAAGACCGTTCTCGACGAAGCTGGTGTAGACCCCAGCACCATCAAGACCCGTAGCGACCTCGAGGCAGCCTTCCAGGCTGTTGAGGCAACTGGCCGCTCCGCTATCCACTTCTCCGGACTGTGGTGGTCGCTTGGTGCTCACTTCACCAACATCTACGCTGCAACCGTGTCTGACGACCGTGCTGCACGTCTCGCCGTTCTCGACGAGCTCGCTGCTGGAACCAAGGACCTCATTGCTGACGACCAGTTCAACAACTGGCTCGACACCATGGACCTGTTCAAGGAGTACTCAATCGACAGCGCTTCGATCGCTGACGAGGACTACGACACCGGTATGTACAACCTCGCCGATGGTGAAGTTGGATTCTGGTTCATGGGTAACTGGGCAGAGCCCAACCTTCTCCTTGAAGGTCCTGACAACCAGTACGGCGTAATGCCAGTACCTACCACCGATGACGCAAGCACTTATGGAAACGACTCCATCTCGGTGGGTGTCCCCGGTTACTTCTTGATCGATGAAGAGCAGTCGACCGAGGAAGAGCGCGCCGGTGCTATTGCGTTCCTCTCTTGGTTCATCACCACCCCTGAGGGACAGGCTCGTTGGGCCGGTCCTGTTGAAGAGGGCGGCATGAACTTCATCCCTGTTTACTCCGGCTTCGAGGTTGCACCTGCCACTTACATGGCAAATGAAATCTCCGAGTACGTAAACGCTGGAAAGACTCTCCAGTGGGTATTCAGCAACTACCCTGCAGGTCTGCAGAACATCTACGGCGCTTCTATGCAGAAGTACTACGACGGTCAGATTGACCGCGCAGGTCTCGCAGCTGAGCTGCAAGACGCCTGGATGCAGTAGTAATCGCCTTTAGCGAAAGCTAAGAGCAACACCTTGATGGTTCCCTCCCTGGAGAGATAATCTCCAGGGAGGGAACCACAACACTTAAAGAGGTCGATCAGTGTCAAAGAAGACGCAATTGTTTGCCAGACGAGAAGAGCTTCGTCGCTTCGGAATTTTCGCAGCGTTCCCTCTTCTCGTTTTTGTTTTTGTTCTCGTGGTCCCGTTCTTCCGCGGTGTGTACTACACGTTCACCAACTGGGATGGATTCGACGCCACTGAATTCGTCGGCTTCGACAACTACCTCACGTCTTTCCAGGACGAAAAGTTCTGGAGTTCCCTCGGCGTTACCTTCGCCTATGTGATCGCATGTTTGATCTTGGTCAACTTGGTGGGTTTTGGGCTCGCCCTCTTGGTCACCATGCCGCTGAAGGGTGTCAATGTTCTTCGCACCATGTTCTTTGTGCCAAACCTCATCGGTGGCGTGATTCTGGGAATGATTTGGCAGTTCCTCTTTGGAGCCGCATTCCCCACAATTTCTGACAATCTCAATCTCCCCTTCTTTAAGGAAAACTGGCTGCTGAGCACAGAGACATCCTTCTGGGCGCTAGTGATTGTGACGGTCTGGCAGATGTCGGGCTACATGATGATCATCTATGTCACGGGTCTAATGAGCATCGAAAAGGATGTCCTTGAGGCGGCCTTAGTAGATGGCGCGACAGGCCTGCGCACCCTGGTATCGATCAAGCTTCCTCTGATGGCTCAGGCCTTCACCATCTCCATGTTCCTGACGATCCGAAACGCCTTCATGGCCTACGACGTCAACGTGTCGCTGAATGGTGGAGGGCCCTACCGGACAACTGAGTTGGTGTCGCTGCATGTGTTCCAAGAGGCGTTTAACTACGGAAACTTTGCGACTGGACAATCCCAAGCGGTAATCATGTTCTTGATCATTACTGCAGCGGCGCTCACACAAGTCGTGATCACGAAGAGATTCGAGGTGCAGCGATGAAATCCGGCAAATTGATACTTCGATTCTGGTTCGCGATTGGCGCCGTATTTGCCGTCATGTATGCGTTCCCGTTCATTCTCGTGCTGCTGAACTCCCTTAAGGCGCGACGAGAGGTGCGTGCGGAGCCACTGAAGTGGCCTGAGGCGTTCTTGTGGGAGAACTTCACCGAAGCAGCAGACAGGATGGAGTACTGGCAGGCGCTGGGAAACTCCATCATCGTGACGACCTCCTCGCTGGTGGCGCTAATTCTGACCTCGTCGATGCTTGCCTACTATTTGGCACGGTCAAAAACCAAGACAGCGTCGGGAATCTTCCTTATTTTGGTGACATCTATGATTGTGCCGTTCCAGGCATTGATGGTGCCGTTCGTGGGCTTCTTTGGAAACCTCAACATGCTCAACAGCAGATTTTGGCTGATGTTCTTTTACGTTGGCTTCGGTGTGGCTATGTCCACATTCCTCTACCACGGCTTCATCAAGAACATCCCGGTGGAGCTCGACGAAGCGGCCTCAATTGACGGCGCAAATTCCTGGCGGACGTTCTGGCGAGTCATTTTCCCGATGCTGGGTCCGGTCACGGCCACCGTTGCCATCATCAATGGATTGTGGATCTGGAACGACTTCTTGTTGCCGAACCTCGTGTTGAGAGAAGAATCGAGAACGCTCCCACTGCGGACTTACGTCTTCTACGGCCAGTACACCTCCGATTATGGATTGGCGATGGCAGCTCTGGTGATGTCGATGATCCCCATTGTGATCTTCTACTTCATCCTGCAGCGCCAGATTATTTCTGGAGTGTCCGCGGGAGCCGTTAAGTAGTAGCCGCCTCACACGCCCGGGTGGGACCCGGAGCTCTGCTGATGGCAAACGAGACTAGAAAGATGGAGCAGTAAGTGGCGATTCGCTTAGATAAGCGCTGGATTTGGGATTCCTGGTACGTGTGGGACGGCGATGTATGCCACGCCTTCTTCCTGTCAGCCGATCGGTCGCTGGGTGACCCTGAGCTTCGACACCGAAGTCCCATCGTTGGCCACGCCATCTCCAAGGACCTCGTGAACTGGGAGATGCTTTCCGACGCCCTATCGCCCAGTGATCAACCAGCCTTTGACTCCTGGACGACCTGGACGGGTTCGGTCATCAGAGCAGACGATGGAACCTGGTGGATGTTCTACACCGGCTCGTCTCGGGAAGACGGCGGGCTCATCCAGCGCGTTGGCGCGGCGACATCCAAAGACCTCATCACCTGGGAGAAGCTCAGTACAGAGCCCCTCGTGGAAGCAGACCCCACCTGGTACGAGCTTCTCGACACTGACCTGTGGCACGACCAGGCCTGGCGCGACCCGTGGGTATTTCGCATGCCAGGAAGCGACCAGTGGCACATGCTCATTACGGCCCGTGCCAACGAAGGAGACCCGCGCACACGTGGAGTTGCCGGTCACGCAGTATCTGATGATCTCGTCAACTGGACGGTGAAAGAACCCCTCTCTGCGCCGGGGCAAGGCTTCGGACAGCTCGAGGTTCTCCAATTCGAGATTGTCGATGGAATCCCCATTGTTCTCTTCTGTTGTGGTTGGAGGGAGCTGTCTTCTTCGCGCCAAGAAGCCTTCGGTCAGCGCGATGCCACCTACTCGGTGGTGTGTAATGCCGATCTGTCTGATTTGGACTTCACCAATGCCCATGCCTTTGAGCAGGATCTTGTCTATGCGGGGCGTTTGATCCAGGGGCCCGATGGAAAGTGGAACCTGCTGGGCTTTAGGAACTTCGAAAACGGAGAATTCGTCGGAGAGATCAGTGACCCAATTCCCGTTACCGCAGATGCTGTGCGAGGAATCGTTCCCCGGAGTGTTTAGCGCTTGGAATCAGCGAGTGTGCCCGTAGTAAGAGCACCTGGCTCAAAGCCAACACAGAAGATTGAGCGGTCGCCCACACTCCAGCTTGTTTCCGTGGGGTAGTAGTAGTGGAAACTAAGCGTTGAGTTCTGGTAGTCCACTCCGATAAAGCGAGAAAACTCTTCCAGACAGCCTGTACTGGCAGCTTCGGTAATCGCGTCAATTCCGGGGAATGATTCGTCATTCAGCAGTATTTCCGCAAAGACTTCTGATTCGTGCGGCTCATCGCAGGGCACCAATGGCACATCGGTCATGTCTTGACCAATGGGTTGCTCGACATCGTTGAGGCATGTACCCACTTCTAGTCGAAGCAATGATTGCTCCGCCTCAGCACTGGGGCCTCGAAGCGACTGGCATCCCGACAACACCAGTGAGGTGAGCGCGATGGGGATGAGAGCGCGGATCACTTCGGCGCCACGAGGGAGAGAACTTCGTCGTGGAGGAGCCCATTCGTTGCCAGGGCTGAACCCGCGGCAAGGCTCTGCTCGCCATCAACGGAGGTGAAACGGCCTCCTGCTTCGGTGACAATCGGCCAGAGTGCCGCGATGTCGTAGGGCTGGAGGTCAAACTCGCCGCAGACATCCATGGATCCTTCTGCGACGAGCATGAAGCCCCAAAAATCACCGACGGCCCTTGCTCGCCACGCACGTGTAGCAAGGGCAACTGCTTGATCGCCTCGTCCTGCGCCAATCCAACCAGGGAGAGAGTTGTAGGTAATTGACGCGTCAGAGAGTGAGGCGACTTTGCTCACACTCAGTTGACGCTCGACGCCGTTTTCACTCATCCACGCCCCATGGCCCTCAGCGGCCCACCAGCGTCGGCCAAGCGCGGGAGCGCTGATGACACCCACCTGCGGGATGCCATTAATGGTGAGGGCAATCATGGTCGCCCAGATTGGCATTCCCCGAAGGAACCCTGCGGTTCCATCGATGGGGTCAATGACCCATTCGCGCCCACTTTCGGTGCCACCTGAGTGGCCGCGCTCTTCACCCAGGATCTGGTCTCTAGGCCTTGCATCTCGAATGGCGTCGCGAATGATGTCCTCAACCGCACGATCGGCGTCGGTGACAGGCGTGCGGTCTGGTTTAGTGGAGATTTCTAAGTCTTGAGCGCGAAAGCGATCCATAGAGACGCGGTCGGCTGCCTCAGCCAAGGACAACGCGAGGGACAAATCGTCAGCGGAGGTGAATGTGAGAGCCACGTTTCGAGGGTAGTCCAGTTAGTAACTATCGGTTTGAGACAAGGCGCGAAGTCGTTGCAGTGAATCAATCCTGGTGAGTTGTCGATCAGAGAGCCCACCGGAGGCCTTGCGCAGGTTAAGGCCGCAATCTGGTTCATCGACCAGGTGCTCGCACCCCCTCGGGCATTGGTCTAACCACTCCGCTAAGTCGGGGAACCCTCGGTCGATGGCGTCTGGGGTGACATGGCCGAGGCCAAAGGAGCGCACACCTGGAGTGTCGATGATCCATCCGCCTTCAGGTAGTGCCAGCGACACGCTCGAGGACGATGTGTGGCGACCGCGCCCCGTTGTCTCGTTGACATGGCCAACTTCACGGTGAGCGCTGGGGACAAGACGATTGACGAGAGTGGACTTCCCCACACCAGAGTGGCCAACGGCGACCGTTATTTTGTCGCGCAGCAGCTCACGGAGTTTCGACAGATCGTCGCCGCCTTCAGTGCTCAGTGAAAAAACGGGAATATCGAGGCCAGACGCGTAGTCGATGAGTTCCGAGGCTTCGGCGAGATCGGTCTTGGTGACACACAACACGGGGTCAATCCCCGCATCAAGCGCTGCGACTACGTAGCGATCGATCAGCCGTGGCCTTGGCTCTGGATTGGCAGCTGCCACCACCATCAACAACAAATCCGCGTTGGCAACGATGACGCGTTCAACCTGGTCTGTGTCGTCGGCACTCCTGCGAAGAACGTTGCGTCGCTCTTGGATTCTCACAATTCGAGCAAGGCTCCCCTCATCGCCGCTGACATCACCGACGACATCAACAATGTCGCCTACGACAATGGACTCTTTGCGAAGCTCGCGAGCCCTATTTGCTGTGAGAGCAATGTCGGAGGAGTCATTCAGGACGAGGCGGTAGCGGCCTCGATCCACACCAATCACCCGAGCAGGTTGGGCTGACTCGTGAGTGGGTCGTCTCTTGGTGCGCGGGCGGTTTGAGCGTCCTGCGAGGTCGGCTTCTTCTTCGAGTCGATCAATCCACTCGTCGCTGCCAAAGTCGCGAGGACTCACTCAGATCCTCCAGCGAGCATCTGAGTCCAAAGCTCAACAAACTCCGGCAAAGTCTTCGCGGTTTGACCTATGTCATCAATTGCAACACCATCGACCGCAAGGCCGACCAGGGCGCCTGAGGTCGCCATGCGGTGATCACCAAATGCCTTCCACATTCCCGCTCGAAGCGGGGCAGGGGTCACGATGATGCCGTCTGCGGTTTCTGTTGCGACACCGCCAAGCGCGGTGATGTTTTCCACCATCGCCGCTAACCGGTCTGTTTCATGGCCGCGCAAGTGACCAATTCCCGAGAAAATCGAGGTTCCCGAGCCAAATAGCGCCAGGGTAATCAGTGTGGGCGCAAGCTCGCCTGCTGCGGAGAGGTCGAGGTTGACAGGGCGCAGAGTCACCCCAGGGCCCACCCCAGCGCCTTGAACAGTGACCACGTCGCCTTCGCGGTCAACGAGTCCACCGAAATCGGCCAAGAGAGTCCGTAGTTGGTCTCCCACCTGGGTGGTGTGAATAGGCCAGTCCCGAATGCTGACGCTTCCCCCGGCCACGAGCGCGGCAGCGAGGAAGGGAGCGGCGTTGGACAGATCAGGCTCAATAGTGAGGTCTCGGGCCTGGATGGTCTGTGGCATGACTGACCACTTGCCGCTGCCTGAGAAGTCGACATCTACGCCGCGATCGGCCAAACACCGCATCGTCATTTCGATATGGGGCAGCGAGGGAACAGATGCCCCTGAGTGCTCCACCGTGATTGCGGCAGGAAAGCGTGCGGAGACAAGAAGTAAACCGCTCACGAACTGGCTCGATGCCGAGGCGTCGATGCGAATGGTGTGGTCGTCTGTGGGGAGCCCACCCGGCGTGACGGTGAAGGGCAGCGTGCCTGTGTCGCCATCATCGACCTTGGCGCCCAATTGGCGAAGTGCATCAATGATGGCGCCCATTGGCCTGGCTTTGGCTTGCTCGTCCCCAGTGAAGGTGACTGGTTGGAAGCCCAAGAGAGCAATCGGGGGCAAGAACCTCATCACGGTGCCCGCGAGACCACAATCAATGACGATGGGTTCGGTGGAGAGACTTGTGAAGTTGATCGGGGTGATATGCCACTGGGGAACACCGTCAGAGCTTTTTTGTGACGTGATGGTGGCACCGAGTTGACGAAGAGCCTTCATCATTAACTCTGTGTCTCGAGCAACAAGCCCCCCACGGATCGTGGAAGGCTTATCCGCTAGCGCGGCGAGGACTAGTTCGCGATTCGTGAGTGATTTGGATCCGGGAATACTCAGTGTCGCATCGAGTGTTTTTGGAGCTCTGGGCGCCATAAAAGGCGCCGTAGCGCCAGACGAAATGTGATCACCGGTCATAGATATTCCAGGGTAGTGGCCTTATTGGCCACTTCGCGGGGTCTGTGGGTCCTTATGCGAACGAGCGGTCCAGGATCGCGCGAAGCTCGTCATTGCTCCGCTTTGACGAACCGGTCGCAGGCGATGCCGATGCGGGGCGTGAAATGACTCGCATGGACGGAAGCGCGCGACCCAGAGCCTCTAGTGCGAGGAAGGGCCATGCTCCCTGATTTTCTGGCTCGTCTTGCACCCAGACAAATTCCGCGTTGGGATATTTCGCCATTTCCGCGCGAAGCTCGTCTTCCGGCAGCGGATAGAACTGCTCGAGACGTACCAGAGCGACGTGATTAGCGTTGAGCGTTTCGCGCTCTGCCTTCAAGTCGTAATGAATCTTTCCTGCATGGAGCAAGACCCTGGTGACCTGCGCGGCATCAACGCCGTGGTCTCCGAGCACCGGTTGGAACACGCCACTGGTGAACTCCTCCACGCCAGAGCTCGCGCCCTTGAGGCGAAGCATTGCCTTCGGGGTGAACACCACCAGCGGCCTGCGTGGACGCTGGTACGCCTGGCGACGAAGCAGATGAAAGTAGGAGGCAGGAGTAGACGGGCGAGCAATCGTCATGTTGTCTTCTGCGGCCAGCTGCAAGAAACGCTCAATACGGGCAGATGAGTGGTCTGGGCCTTGACCCTCGTAGCCGTGTGGAAGCAACATCACCACACCAGAGCGCTGGCCCCATTTTTGCTCGGCAGAAGAAATGAACTCATCGATTACGGTCTGGGCGCCGTTGACGAAGTCACCAAACTGCGCCTCCCACATCACCAGCGAATCAGGGCGCTCCACGGAGTATCCGTATTCGAAAGCAAGTGCTGCGTATTCACTGAGCAACGAGTCATAAATCGACAGACGTGCTTGGCCATCCGAGAGGTTCATCAGGGGCAGCCACTCTTGACCATTTACTCGGTCGTGCATGACCGCGTGGCGCTGAACGAAGGTTCCACGTCTCGAATCTTGACCTGCCAGTCGAACGGGGGTTCCCTCCAGCAAGAGTGAACCAACAGCAAGAAGCTCTCCAAAGCCCCAGTCGATGTCACCATTTCGACTCATGTCGAGGCGCTTTTCTAGCAACGCAGCGAGCTTGGGGTGAACATTAAAGCCTGCGGGAATGTTTTGGTGAGCGTCACCAATGGCGTGGACCACCTCGAGAGCCACCCCTGTGGTGGCGGGGGTCTCAACGGTGTCGTCTCGTTGGGCTTGTGGCCGCTCCACATCCGACATCGCACCGCGGTCGTCTTTCACAACAGACATTGACCCAGTTTGAACAGCGTGGGTTTCTGCGAAGGCTTCTTCCAAACGGTGTTGGAAGTCGGTTTGAGCCGCCTCGAATTGTTCAGGGGTGATGTCGCCACGACCCACCAAAGATTCGGTGTAGAGGGTGCGAACACTGCGCTTTGCCTCGATCAGGTTGTACATCAAGGGCTGCGTCATCGACGGGTCATCGCCTTCGTTGTGGCCGCGACGGCGGTAACAGACGATGTCAATCACGATGTCGCCGTGGAACTCCTGGCGGTACTTAAACGCCAGTTCAGCCACGCGCATCACGGCTTCGGGGTCATCCCCGTTGACGTGGAAGATTGGCGCTTGGATGGTTTTCGCAACGTCCGATGAGTAGACGGTGGAGCGCGAATCGTGGGGGAGAGTTGTGAAGCCCACCTGGTTGTTGACAATCACGTGGACGGTTCCACCCGTGCGGTAGGCGCGAAGCTGTGACATCTGCAGGGTTTCCATCACCACACCCTGGCCGGCCATGGCCGCGTCTCCGTGGATTAAGACAGGGAGAACTCCGTAGCGTCCAGGCTCCATACGATCCTGTTTGGCCCGGACAATTCCTTCGAGTACGCCGTTGACCGCTTCGAGGTGGGAAGGGTTTGCAGCGAGGTAGACAGGAACTTTTTCGCCGCTTGGCGCCGTGTAGGTGCCTTCCGTTCCTAGGTGATATTTCACGTCACCCGAGCCTTGAACAGTGCCGGTGTCTTGAGTTCCTTCAAACTCGCGGAAAATCTGGCCGTACGTCTTACCGGCAATGTTGGCTAAGACATTCAGACGTCCGCGGTGGGCCATCCCAATGGCCACCTCATCAAGGTGCTCTTCGGCAGCTTTCTGCAGGATTTCATCAACCAACGTGATGGTGGATTCTCCACCCTCCAAGCTGAAGCGCTTTTGGCCTACGTACTTGGTCTGGAGGAAGGTTTCAAAAGCTTCCGCTTGGTTGAGCTTGCTCAGTACTCGCATTTGCGCGTCGTGAGAAGGCTTTTCATAGGGCTTTTCAATGTGCTCTTGGAACCACTTGCGCTGAGTGGGGTCTTGGATGTGCATGTACTCCACGCCAACCGTGCGGCAGTAAGAGTCGCGCAGTACACCGAGGATCTCGCGCAGCAGCATGGTGCGACGGCCACCGAATCCTCCAGTCACGAACTCGCGGTCGAGGTCCCAGAAGGTCAACCCGTGGCTTTCGATCTCAAGGTCGGGGTGAGAGCGCTGGCGATATTCCAGCGGGTCAATATCTGCCATCAGGTGTCCGCGGACGCGGAAGGCGTTGATCAGCTCTTGGACACGTGCGGTCTTATTGACCTGGTCGGCATGGTCAACGGCGATGTCTTCAGCCCAGTGGATGGGCATATAGGGGATGCGAAGCGCCGCGAAGATGTCTTCGTAGAATCCATCGCCACCAATGAGCAACTCATGGATTTTCGCGAGGAACTGTCCCGAGCCTGCACCCTGGATAACGCGGTGGTCATAGGTCGAGGTGAGGGTGATGGTCTTGCCAATACCCAGATCAGACAGTGAAGTCTTGGCAGAGCCTTGGAACTCGGCGGGGTATTCCAGTGCGCCCGCACCGATGATCGAAGCTTGTCCCTTCATCAAACGGGGAACGGAGTGAACAGTTCCAATACCACCTGGGTTGGTTAATGAGATGGTGTTGCCCATGAAATCCGAGGTGTCGAGCTTGCCCTCACGGGCGCGTTTGACGACGTCTTCGTAGGCGGTGATGAACTCTCCAAAGCCCATGTACTCACAGCGCTTGACGCCTGGAACAACCAGCGATCGCGTGCCATCGGGCTTGGGCAGGTCAATCGCGATACCGAGGTTAATGTGGGCTGGCTTGACCGCAACCGGCTTGCCATCTCGGATGTCGTAGAAGACGTTTTGGCCCGGAAAGTCTTTGAGAGCGCGCACCATCGCCCAGGCGATGAGGTGAGTGAATGAAATTTTTCCACCGCGGGTGCGGCGCAGGTGGTTGTTGATCACAATGCGGTTGTCGATCATCAACTTCGCGGGAACGGTGCGAACACTGGTCGCAGTGGGGACCTCGATGGACTGGTCCATGTTGGTGGCAAGAGACTTCGCGATTCCGCGAAGAGGGCTTACTTCATCATCGCCGGTCTCGGTCGGCGCAGCAGGTGCGCTTTGGGTGACCTCGGCGGGAATTGGTTGTGCCTTCGGGGCTACTGACGTTGTTTTCGCCTCGACGGTGGACACCGATCCCGTGGAGGGCGCTGGGGTGTCAGCGACAGGGGCAGCGGCTTGAGGCTCTGCGATTGTGGCGCCTCCGTTGAACAGAGGCCACCACTTCTTGTCCACTGACTCGGGGTCGCGCAGATACGCTTCCCGCATTTCGTCAACGAGCCATGAATTGGCTCCAAAGTCAGTGAGGTCTATGGTGCTCGATGGGTTTCCCGCATCACTATCCGACACTGGTCAAGGCCTACTCTCAGCTGTGCTGTATCTCAAGGGGCTGGCAACGAATTATTCAATGCTACCTGGTGATTCCGTGGTGAAATTCCTCCACGCCGGTGTGTAATCAGGCTGTTATTCTGTGACCAAATGGATTGCTCGTCATCAGATCGTTCCGAACCTAGCCATAGTCCCAAGGGCGCCCTGTGGGGTGCCCGGTGATCAACGACTGGCTGCTTTTTCTTGCGGGCTCCTTGCTCGCTTTGGGAACAGGTGTTTTTGTGGGGAGCGAGTTTGCTCTTCTCAACCTTGACCGTTCGGAACTCGAGGCCCGCCGGTCCAGAGGTGAGAAGGGATATGGTCTCACCATCAGCGCGCTCAAGCGCACGTCAACCCATCTCTCCAGCGCGCAACTGGGTATCACCCTCACGACGCTGCTGACGGGGTACACCATGGAGCCAGCAATTAGCTCATTGCTGACTGGCCCGCTCCTTGGCCTCGGTGTTCCCAGCGATTTCGTTCGGCCCGTAGGAGCGGTGCTCGCCATCATTCTCGCGACCTTTATTTCGATGGTGGTCGGAGAGTTAGCTCCGAAGAACTTCGCCCTTGCTGTTCCCGAAGCCACCGCTCGTGTGTTGATTCCCCTGCAGTTGGGCTTTAGCTGGGTGTTCAAACCTGCCGTGAGCCTGCTCAATGGAACGGCAAACCGCATCCTGCTATCGATGGGAATCGAGCCCAAGGAAGAGCTCACCTCAGCAAGAACTCCGGACGAGTTGGCCAGTTTGGTCAGGCGCTCCGCACTCGAGGGGCTGTTGGAACAAGACACTGCCACCTTGTTGTCAAGGACGATCGCGTTTGCAGAACTAAACGCCGAGGACGTGATGACTCCTCGCACCAGTGTTGACGCGGTTCACCGGGGTGACACCGCCACACAAATTCTTGAGCTCGCGGCGAAGACTGGTTTCTCCCGCTTCCCCGTCATTGATGACTCGATTGACGATGTGCGAGGAGTCGTTCACGTCAAGCAAGCGATGGCAGTTCCGCGCGATCGCCGTGACGACGTTCCTGCCTCTGCCCTCCAAACCGACGTGGTCAAGGTGCCAGAAACCATGCCACTCGATGCGCTTCTCATTGAGCTGCGCGGTCGCGGGTATCAACTGGCCATCGTGGTCGATGAATACGGGGGCACGTCTGGAATCGCCACTCTTGAAGACTTGGTTGAAGAACTCATTGGCGAGGTAGCCGATGAACACGATCGCAGACCGCTCGACGTTGTTCACGCCAGAGATTGGTTTACCTTCCCCGGTCGCTGGCGCCCAGATGAGTTGGCAGAGCACTCGGGTGTGAAAATGCCAGAAGAAGGACACTTTGAAACCGTTGCCGGCTTTGTGATCGAACGGCTTGGCCGCTTGGCGGAGGTGGGTGACACGGTGGCAATCGAACAGGGCGAGTTCCGGGTGGAGCGTGTGGATGGTCGCCGCATCGAGCGCATTCGATTCACCCCGACGGTGGACGCCTCGGAGGTGGATCTCCTATGAGTTCTGACTGGTGGGGTTTGATCTGGTTGGTGGTGTTGCTGCTGGGTAATGCCTTCTTTGTCGCGGCCGAGTTCGCGGTGATTTCTGCCAAGCGTTCGCAGATTGAGCCGCGCGCTGAAGAAGGGTCTAAGTCTGCAAAGACTGCTCTCTACGCGATGGAAAATGCCACCTTGATGCTGGCGACCTCGCAGCTGGGAATCACCGTGTGTTCGCTACTGATTTTGTTGGTCGCAGAACCCTCGATTCACCATCTTCTGGAAGTCCCCTTAGAAGCAATGGGGCTTGACTACTACTGGGTGGGGACAATCGGCTTTATCTTGACGCTGTCGATCGTGACCTACTTGCACGTAGTACTGGGCGAAATGGTGCCCAAAAACATCTCATTCTCACTTCCGGACAAAGCAGTCTTGATCCTTGCCCCACCACTGGTGGGCGTATCCCGGGTGATTTCGCCAATCATCCGAGCATTGAACGCTGTGGCCAACGGGATTTTGAGGCTGTTCAAGGTGGAGCCAAAGCAAGAAGCAACCAGTGCCTTCACGCTGGATGAGGTGGCCACTATCGTTGCCGAGTCCACTAAAGAGGGAATGCTTCGCGACCAATCCGGGGCACTCACCGCAGCGTTTGAATTCACCGAGAAAACGGCGACTGACGTGGTCATTCCTGTGGAGTCACTGGTGACCTTGCCCGAAGACGCCAGCGCCACCGACGTTCAGCATGTGGTGGGACAGCACGGGTTT
>Ga0181556_1003049_pt1 | contig 14799 bp, 13 predicted proteins | sample 011ome_14_FD_148651 | JGI IMG/M metagenome (GOLD analysis project Ga0181556, IMG submission 148651) | Coastal salt marsh microbial communities from the Groves Creek Marsh, Skidaway Island, Georgia - 011505AT metaG (spades assembly) | ecosystem: Environmental > Aquatic > Marine > Intertidal zone... | reverse complement strand
GGCCACCCGGCGGCGGATGTTGATCAGCTGGATCTCGTAGGCGTCGACGACGTCGATCTCGGGGTGGGCGGCCGTCAACGGGCCGATCGGCACCCGGGTGCGCTCGGCCTCCGAGAGTTGGGATGCGAGTCGCGTCCTCTCAGCTGAGGACAACACGGCAGGCGCCCCGTCCTGGATGGTTACGGCTGCGGCGTCGACGTGCGTCCATAGTGGCCTCCATCGTGGGACGGGGTCCGGCCGACTCGACGGGCGAGGTCCATTGAATGGAACGTCATCTATGTCACAGCGATCCAGACTGCCGATTGGCCGCTGACTGGGAAGACGCTGTTCGCCGGCAGTCCGCCCTCACTACTGTCCGGCCGCAATACTGTGGGCACGGAAGGACTGCCGGGCAACCGACATGGAACCTCACAACGACACCACCGAGGACAACCTCGCCCGCATACGCAGCCAATCGATCGGGGATATCCCACGACGTACCGCTCGACGCCTGCCCGACAAAGTAGCCCTCATCGATGGTGAACGGAGCCTGACATTCGCCGAATTCGATGCTCTGGTGGACCGCGCCGCCGCTGCACTGCACGCCCATGGTCTGGCCCCCGGTTCGAGAGTGGCGTTGTTATCCCGCAACTGCTGGCAGTACGCGGTGCTGGCATTCGCGACCGCGCGGGCCGGAGTGGTCCTGGTTCCGGTCAATTTCATGCTGACCTCCGAGGAGGTGGCCTACATCCTCGGGCACTGCCGCGCAGACGCTTTCATCGCGGCCGAGGAATTCGTGCGCACCGCCGAGGATGCTGTGACCATTGCCGGGACCGCACCCCTTCAGGCGGCTCTTGTAAAGACCGCAGGCAATCCCCCGGCCGGGTGGGGGGACTTCGCCGAATGGCTCCGCTGCGATCAGCCGGCACCGAACCCGGTCATCGGCGACGACGAACTTCTGCGATTGATGTACACCAGTGGAACCGAGTCTCGACCCAAGGCGGTCATGCACTCCAGCCGCAGTCTGATGTGGCAGTACATGAGCACGATCCTGGCCGGTTCGATGGCCGAGGATGACGTGGAGCTGCACTCCATGCCTCTGTATCACTGCGCACAGCTGGATAATTTTCTCGCCACTGATATCTACCTCGGGGCCACCAGCATCATTGTGCCGAGGCCAGACCCAGAGCTCATTCTTCCCACCATCGAGCGCTACCGCGTCACCAATTTCTTTGCACCGCCGACGGTGTGGATCAGCCTGCTGCGCTCTCCGAAGTTCGACAGCGTCGACCTGTCCAGCCTGACGAAGGGCTACTACGGAGCATCGGCGATGCCCCGCGAAATCCTGGCGGAAATGCGTGAACGCATGCCCAACGTTTCGTTGTGGAATTTCTACGGTCAGACCGAGATGGCACCACTTGCCTCAGCGCTGCCGCCCAAGGACCAGGAACGCCACTCCGGTGCGGCCGGACGGCCGGTTCCCAATGTCGAAACCGCGATCCTCGACGATCACAACAACGCGGTGCCGGTCGGCACGGTGGGTGAGATCGCCCACCGCAGTCCACATCTCATGCTCGGCTACCTCGATGACCCCGCCAAGACCGCCGACGCCTTCCGAGGCGGCTGGTTCCACTCCGGAGACCTCGGCTACTACGACCAGTTCGGTCTACTGCATGTCGTAGACCGCAAGAAGGACATGATCAAAACCGGCGGGGAGAACGTCGCCAGCCGCGAGGTCGAGGAAGTGATCTACAAACACCCGGCTGTCCACGAGGTGGCGGTCTTCGGCGTCCCGCACCCGACCTGGGTCGAAGCCGTCGTGGCAGCGGTGGTGGCCCGCGACGGCATGTCGCCCACAGCGGAGGAAATCATCGCGCACTGCCGCGAACACCTCGCCGGATTCAAGACTCCCAAACAGATCCACTTCGTGGAGTCACTGCCCAAGAACCCCAGCGGAAAGCTGCTCAAGCGCGAGTTGCGTAACACCTTCGATGCCGATTGGACGGCATCACGGTAAATCCCGAAAGGAACCCTCTGTGTACACAGGGCGTATAGCGCGCTTCAACGCGCCGGGCGAAGCCTTCGAAATCACCGAAGTGACTCTGCCCGAGATAGGACCCGGAGAAATTCTCGTCAAGGTCCTACGAGCCAATATCTGCGGCTCAGACGTGCACGCCTGGCACGGCACGTTCGCGACGCGCGGACTTGGTGGCCACTTGCCCACCGTGTTGGGCCACGAGATGGTCGGCGCAGTGGAGGCACTCGGTGAGGGGGTCAGCACAGACTCCAACGGACAACCGCTGCATCCGGGTACCCGGATCGTGTTCCCCTACTTCTTTTCCTGCCACACCTGCCGGAACTGTTTGGCGGGCAGACGCAACGCCTGCCTGAATCTCAGGATGGCGATGCTGGGGAATGCCGACGAGCCGCCGTATTTCGTAGGCGGCTACGGCGATTACTTCGTGCTTCCCGCAGGTGCAGTCACCTACACCGTTCCCGATTCCGTCTCTGACGAGATTGCAGCCGGCGCGAACTGCGCACTTGCCCAAGTCATGTACGGACTCGAACGCGTTGACCTTCAACTCGGGGAATGCGTCGTCGTTCAAGGCGCCGGTGCGCTGGGACTTTATGCCATTGCCGTGGCCAAAGCCCGCGGCGCCGCTCGCGTCATCGCCATTGACGGTGTGCCGGAACGACTCGAACTCGCGAATGGGTTCGGTGCCGACGTCGTGATCGACATCAATGAATTCGGCACGGAGAAGGATCGCGCCAGGATCGTGCGCAATGTGACCGACGGCCAGGGTGCCGATGTTGTTGTCGAGGTTGTGGGACACCCTTCGGCGATCGACGAGGGTCTGAAACTCCTCGGCCAATTCGGCCGCTATGTCGAGATCGGCAACATCAATCTCGGCAAGACCTTCGAGTTTGATCCCTCCCGCTTCGTTTTCGGCAATAAGGCAATGTACGGCGTTTCCCTCTATGACCCCGCGGTGCTGTCGCGGGCGCTGGCGTTTCTGGAATCTCATCAGAGCAGATTGCCGCTCGACCGACTCGCGGCAGCCTGTTATCCCCTCGACGACATCAACGCGGCATTCGCCGCGGCGGAAGAGAAGCGCGACGTCCGCGCCAGCATCATCCCCTGACTGGAGACTGGGTAATCGCATGCATGACTATGACCGCACAACCCTTTTCATCGACGGTCAATGGGTTCCCGGCACCGGCGGAGCCCCCATCGACGTCATCGACCCCGCGACGGAGCAGAGGGTCGGTGTGGTTCCCAGTGGCACCGCCGCGGACGTCGATGCCGCGGTCGATGCCGCACGTCGCGCCTTTGATCCGCTGATCAGCCTCGCTGAACGTCGAGAGCGTCTCGACAGGGCGATCGCGGCGATGGAGAAGCGGTTGCCCGACATCGCTGAAACCATCACCCGCGAGATGGGCGCACCGATCCGGATCTCGCAGACGGTTCAGACGCAGGTGCCACTGGCGGTGGCACGCGGATTCGCTGCAGCACTGACGGATTTCGAGTTCGAGGAACGCATCGGCAACTCCCTGGTGGTTCGCGAACCCTACGGCGTGGTCGCGGCGATAACGCCGTGGAACTACCCGCTGTACCAGTTGGTGGCGAAAGTCGTGCCGGCTATCGCGGCGGGTTGCACCGTCGTACTCAAGCCGAGCAACGAAGCCCCGCTATCGGTGTTCGAATTCGTTGAGGCCCTTGCGGAATCAGGTTTGCCACCGGGCGTCGTCAATCTGGTGACCGGGCCGGGTGGTGTGGTCGGTGAGCGGATGGCCGAACATCCCGACGTCGACTTCGTGTCGTTCACCGGTTCCACCGGGGTGGGCAGCCGAGTCGGCGAGTTGGCCGGCAAGTCGATCAAAAAGGTCGCTCTGGAACTCGGAGGCAAGTCAGCCAACGTCATCCTCGAGGGCGGTGATCTGAAGACCGCGATCAAGGTAGGTGTGGGGAACGCCTTCCTCAACGGTGGCCAGACCTGCATGGCATGGACTCGGATGCTGGTCCCCCAGTCGCGTTACGGAGAGGCACTGGATCTCATCGCGGAGGCAGCGTCGAAATACACCGTCGGCGACCCCTGGGACCCGGGAACCCGCATCGGGCCGTCGGCCTCTGCGTCCCAGTACCACAGCGTGCTCGGCTTCATCGAACGTGCGCAACGCGACGGCGCACGACTGCTGGTCGGCGGTTCGGAAAAGGTTCGCGATGTCGGCTACTTCATCAAACCGACGGTGTTCGCCGACGTCGACCCCGACTCCGAACTGGGGCAGGAAGAGGTGTTCGGGCCGGTGCTCGCCGTCATCCCGTTCAGCGATACCGATGATGCGCTGCGTATCGCCAACGGAACCCCCTACGGGCTGTCCGGAGCGGTGTGGGCGGCTGATGATCAGACCGCGATTGCGTTCGCACGCCAGGTCCAGACCGGCCAACTCGACATCAACGGTGGCCCATACAACCCGGTTGCACCCTTCGGGGGTTACAAGAAGTCCGGAATCGGTCGGGAGTTGGGGCGCATCGGATTCGAGGAGTACCTCCAGACCAAGTCTCTCCAGCTGAAGTCATGAGCACCACACTGCCCCGACTGGTACCGCCGGCTGCGGCCGATTCCGCCGAGACGGCCGCGCTCCGCAAAGAGGTTCGGGCGTTCATCACCGAGCAACTCATCGCCGGTGCGTTCACACCGTCGGTCGACGGCTGGCTGTCGGGCTGGGATGAGAAGTTCACCGCCGCACTGGCCAACCGTGGCTGGCTGGGCATGACCGCGCCGCCGCAATACGGGGGCCACGGCCGCTCACACCTGGAACGCTTTGCCGTCACCGAGGAACTGCTGGCGGCCGGAGCGCCGGTGGCTGCCCATTGGATCGCCGACCGCCAAATCGTTCCATCGCTGCTGAAATACGGCACCGAAGAACAGAAGAGCGAATTCCTGCCGCGCATCGTGGCAGGAGAGTGCTTCTTCGGTATCGGGATGAGCGAGCCCGATTCCGGTTCGGATCTGGCCAGTGTCCGCACCCGCGCCGAGCGGGTGGACGGCGGTTGGTCTCTGACCGGGACCAAGGTGTGGACATCAGGCGCCCACCACGCCCACGCGTTCATCGTGCTGGCCCGCACGGCGCCGATCGACCCGGCCAACCGCCACGCAGGACTGAGCCAGTTCATCGTGGATCTGCACACGCCGGGAGTAGGGATCCGTCCGATCGTCTCGATGAACGGATCCCATCACTTCAACGAGGTCATCCTCGAGGATGCCTTCGTGCCGGATCGAATGGTGTTCGGGGAGGTCGGCGAGGGCTGGCGACAGGTGACCTCGGAGTTGGCGTTTGAACGCAGTGGGCCAGAACGGTTCCTGTCGACATTCGCCTTGTTGGCAGCCGCCACCGACGCCATGGCGGCCCGACGCATCCCGCGTGACGACGGTCTGGGCCGACTGGTCGCACGGATCGCCGCCCTGCACCAGATGTCGACCGCCGTGGTGGGCGCCCTGGAACGTCACGATCCCGCCGACGTCCCGGCGGCAGTGGTCAAGGTCCTCGGTACCACCACCGAGGGTGACATCGCTGATTTCGCCGATGTCTTGGTCGGCGACGACGGCGACACCGACGCTTCGCTGGAGGCCCTTGTCGCAGCGGCCGTCGACCAGCGCCCCGGCTTCACCCTTCGTGGCGGTACCAATGAAGTGATGCGTGGTGTGATCGCACGCGGACTCGGAATGCGGTGATGATGCTGACTGGCCAAGTCGATGCCGCGCTCATCGACATGATGGACGCCGTGCTGGCGGACTACCGCAACACTCACCCGCCGGCCGCACAGGCCGAACGGGACGCCGACCTGTGGGCGACGTTGGACGGCCTGGGTCTGGTGCGTCTTACCGGCGCCGAGGACCACGGTGGCAGCGGCGCCGGTTGGCATGAGGCGGCCGAATTGCTGTCCGCGACGGTCCGCCACAGCGTCCGGATTCCTCTGGCAGAGCACGATCTTCTGGCCTGCGGCATGCTCGACGCCGTCGGGCGGCCAGTCACCGATGGTGCGGTCCGCACTCTGTGCGTACTCGATGATCGCGATTCTGCTGCGAGCGTGCCGTGGATATCAGGTGCAGATCGGGTCGTGATGGTCTGGCGAGACGGCGGGTGCTATCGCCTGGCCGACGTCGAGGCTGAGCAACTGGACACCGCACCGGGGAGGAACCTGATCGGCGAACCTCGTCACAGCGTGACCGCAGGGCCCGCTGTGCGGGTAGGGTGGGACGGCGTCGGCGTGCCACTCGAAGCTGTCGAACAACTCCGCCTGAAGGCGGCGCTGGTCAGGGCTATTCAGGTGTGCGCCGCGTTGGACAAGATCCTCGAATTGTCCATTGACCACGCCACATCGCGCATCCAGTTCGGGCGCCCCTTGTCGAAATTCCAGGCGCTGCAGAACCTGATCGCCGATATCGCGTCCGAGGCGGCACTGGCGCGCGCCGCGACTGAAGCTGCGCTCAGCACCGCCGTCAGCACCCGGTGGGATGAACCGACCCTGGATTTCCGGGTCGCCGTCGCCCGCTCCTGTGCCGGCCACGCCGCGTCGGTCGTCGTGCGAAACGCCCATCAGATTCACGGCGCCATCGGCACCACTCGCGAACACCGCCTGCACGAATTCACCCGGGCGGCGTTGGCCTGGCGATCCGAGTTCGGCTCTTTGCGGTACTGGGATCAGCGCATCACCGATGCCTCTGTTGCCGCCGGTTCGGCCGGCTTGTGGTCGATGATCACCGGCTGAGACCCCAGTGTTCCACTGACCGGTCATCGAGGGTCCGCCCGCCGCGCGCCGCGGGTTGACTCGGGAATCTGTCCCCACGGTCCGATAGGAGCACCAGCGTGAGCAGTGAAATCTCACTCAGCGAGGTTCAAGAGTTCTTCGGTGAGTTCTGGTTCCACTACGACTCCGGCCACTATGACGAGATCGCCCCACGGTTCGCCGAGAACTCCCGGTACGTCAGCCGAAGCGAGAGCGGGCAGAGCCCCTTCGAAGAGGTTCTGGCCGCCGACCTGAGTGGTCGCGACTCGATCGCGTCATGGCTGCGCGAGCACCGCGAAGGCAGCCCGTACCCGCTGCGGCACAATGCCACGAACATTCACCGCACCGGGACCGACGGCGACGTGACGCGAGTCCGGTCCTACATCTTCGTCACCCAGGTCACCAACCATGTTCCGTTCGCAGTGAGCAGTGGTGTGCTGGAAGCCGGACTCCGTCGGGGTCCCAACGGACTGGAGATCACCGCGTTCACGTTCATCATGGACACCGACAACTCCATCCCCCTCGCGGAGTTCCGGGCCGCCGCCTCGACGGTGAGCTGAAAGTCACCGTGCCAGGGACCCGGGAGGTCTTCGGCGGCGGCGTTGCGGTGATCACCGGCGCGGGCGCCGGAGTGGGTGCCGGCCTGGCCCGCCGCGCGGCCGATCTCGGCATGACGGTGGTGCTCGCCGACATCGACGGCGCCGCGATCGCCGAGCTGCGCGACGAGCTGGAATCCAGGGGCAGCGAGGCGCTCGACGTGGTGTGCGACGTACGAGACCCGCTCGCGGTGGACCGACTGGCCGAGACGGTGTACCGCGACCTCGGAGCGGTGCGCCTGTTGGTCAACAACGCCGGCATCGAGCAGTTCGGCTACCTGTGGGATACACCCGTGGACAACTGGAATCGCCTGGTGCAGATCAATATCAGCGGCGTCTTTCACGGGGTCCGGTCGTTCCTGCCGCGGATGTTGGCCAGCGAGGCGCAGTCATGGGTGTGGAACCTGTCGTCCATCGGCGGCGTCGCGGCCGTACCGCTGCAGACGCCCTACATCATGAGCAAACACGCCGTGTTGGCACTGACCGAATGCCTACGGCTGGAAGTCGAGCTGGCCGGGCATGCCGACCACGTGCACGTACAAGCCGTTCTCCCCGGCGCGGTCAAGTCCAACATCTTCGAGGCAGCCGGCGGGGTCCGCGGCGGGGACCGCGACGCCGCCGAGTCGCAACGCTCGGCGATGCTGGAAATCAAGGCCGAAGCCATGGATCCGGTCGCCGCCGCCGAGGTCGTCTTCGATCGGGCCGCGGCGGGCGACTTCTATCTGCTGACCCAGCCCGAGTATGTCGGTAACGCCATGAACGAACGAGCAGACATCCTTGCGCAACAGCGGGCACCCCAACTGCGCACCAAGCGCCGATTCGACCCGGATCACCAATGAACAGCGAGGATGCCCGCGGCCCGGCGCTCGATCCTGACGCCGCCGCCCGCGTCGCATCCTTCGGCGTCATTCCACCGATGCGCGAACGCGGATTTCAGGCGGTGCGCGCCGCGTTGGAGGCCGCGCCGCGCCCCGAGATGGCGACCATGGCGGACATCGAGGAAGTGCGCATCCCCGGCCCGGTCGGCGACATCCCGCTGCGGATCTACCGCCCCTCCCATCAGAGGCCCGCCCCGGTGCTGGTGTACTACCACGGCGGCGGAATGGTGCTGGGTACCAACCACTCCTTCGAGCCCCTCGCGCGTGCCCTGGCCCAAGCGACGGGTGCGAGCGTCGTCAGCGTCGAATACCACTTGGCGCCGGAGTTGCCCGCGCCGGCCCAGTTCGACGATGCCTACGCGGCAGCGTGCTGGACTTCGGATCACGGCACGGATATCGGAATAGACCCGGAACGTCTCGTCGTCATCGGAGACAGCGCCGGGGGCACGCTGGCAGCAGCAGTCGCATTGGCGGCCCGCGATCGGGGCGGGCCCCGCATCAGTTGCCAGGTACTGCTCTACCCGGGTGTCGACCGAGACATGACGGCCGAGTCGATCCTGGCGATGCCGAATGCGCCGATGCTCACCGTCGACGACATCCTGTATATGCATGAACTCGCCGACGGGCCGAACGGGCCTGTCCGGGACCCCTACCGCACCCCGGCCTACGCCGCCGACCTCTCGGGTCTTCCCCCGGCCATCGTGGTGACCGGCGAATGCGATCCGATCCGTGACTGGGGCGAGCGGTACGCGCAGCGTCTCCGGGATGCACGGGTACAGACCACCCTCACCCGCTATCCGGGCTGCTACCACGGCTTCCTGATGCGATGGGACACCACGGCGCGCGGGCGCCTGGCGCTGGCCGAGGTCGCAGCGCTGCTGCGGGCCAAGCTGGACAATCCCCTGCCGTTCTGAGCAGGTTCTCGGCATTGGCGTCCCAATGACCGGAACGCTGCCCCTCGCAGCACACCCCGAGAGCGACACAATCGGGGCCACCAGGCACTGAGCGAAGGCAACGCCAGACAGGAGATCTTGATGCTGACCCAAGAGCAGCGGATGCGACTTTCGGACATTCTTCGACCGGTGTCCCCGCCGCGCGAAGTCGACAACGTCTACACCGACGAGCAACGCGAGCTGTTGCTCGATGTTGTTCGCCGCGAGGGCCCGTGGCGGCTGATCATCGCCCAGCATTTCTCCTCTCCGGAGGAGTTGATCGCCACGATGAGCGGCGCCTTTCCCGAAGGTTTCACTCCCTCGCTGGATATGTTTCTCACTCCGACCTTCCGCGGTTACCTCGCGAACTACGGCACCGTGTTGTATCCGGAGTTGCACGACATCTTCTATAACAAGACCTTCGTCGATCAGGCCAAGGACTACTGGAACGCTGAGTACGCCAAGCCGGCCATGATGCTGTTCAACATCAACGGGCCGTGCGCCAACCGGGATCCGGGCCATCTGGACTCCCCCAGTTTCCGTGGCGTGCGGCACGAGAACGCCCCGACCTGGTTGACGAGCGTCATGGGGAAATCCGGACTGTTCACCGACTACCTGATCAAGATGGCGCAGGTGATCACCTGGTTCTCACTCGATGAGTCCAGTGGGTTCACCTACTGGCCCGACGGACCGCTGAAGGATCCGAAGCGCGTTCTGCCTCCGGTCTTCAACCGCGGAGTGGTCGTGCAGAACGAGATGATGGTGCATCGTGGCGAGGCCAACGGCCCACTGGACCAACAGGTCCCCGCCGGCTTGTCGTTCGACACCGTCTTCACCGGCGACGCAGACCGCGACCACTGGGTGCTGAAGAACGGCGACGAGGTCATCGCTCGTCATCACACCGATGAGCTGCGTTTCCTGGTGCACTGGTCAGCCGAAGTGTTCGCCGACTACGACGAACTCAAGATGAACATGGACGGCAGTAAGGACCTGACGATCGACAAAGCGATCGACATGCTGGTCGACGATGTGCACAAGAAGGGCATCAAGCTTGATGTCCCGAGCCAGCCTCTGCATGATCCGGCATTCATCGGTGCGCTCAATGCCGTCTACGACCTCGGCGGTCCCGCGGTCTATCCGCAGGAAGCACCGCTGAGCGCCTTCCAGTTCGCCTGAGCTGAATCAGCCCCCGGTAGGCGCCAAGAAGCGGCGCCTACCGGGGGCTGTTCTGCGCGAACGTGGCGATGATCGCCTCCACGGGTGAGCGCCAACGCAGACCCAACTCGGTCAACGTCGATGAATCATCGGTAGGGATTGCCGCGGTAATCAACTGGGCCGCTTCGTAACTGAACGCCGCACCGATCGGCAGTACCTTTCCGACAAGATCGGAAATCCTCCCCAGCGCCCGGAAGAGATCCGGACTCATCGGAATTCGATGGATACGGTGCCTGATGCCCTTCTCGAGAGCCGAGATCATCTCATCGAAGGACAGCATGATGCCGCCGCATGGATACCGTTTGGGGCCACGCCCGGGTTTCATCACAGCGGCGTGAACGTCGGCCACGTCGCGTACGTCGATCATCATCATGCCGGCACCACGAATGCGCGGAGCCACGCGGCCTTTGGTGATCGACACCCAGCCTTCTTCGGTCACCCCGGGCCGCGTCCAGAATGCGGGCCCCACCACGCTGGATGGGTAAGTGACGACAACCGGCGCACCGCTTTCCTGCAGTCGTCGAGCAGCCCGGTCGGCGTAGGCCTTGGTCTTCGAGTACGCGCCCTTACCGTCGGCCGGAGGGGTGTCCGGGCCGATGATCGGTCCTGGCGGAGGAAACAACGCGGCATAGCTGCTGACCGAGACGATCGGATCCAGACCCCGATCACTGGCCTGCTGGAGAAGCGCCTCGGTCGCATAGGCATTGATGTCCCACATCGCCTTTTCCTGCCGGTCGTCGGTTCCGACGACTCCGGCAGCGTGAACGACTGCATCCTTGCCGGCCAGCAGCGTCGCCACCGTCGCGGAGTCACGGATGTCCCCATGCAATGTCGAGACCGGTCCTAGTTCAGCCAGGTGCGACATCAGTGCGGCGTCGTCATGACGCACGAGCATCTGGACCTCGTGACCTGCTAGGAGGAATCCTCGGACGATGTGCGCTCCGAGATATCCATTGCCCCCGGTGACGGCGACTCTCATCAGCCGCCGGCTCTATCCGCAGTGGTCTTGGACATCGCGTTCATCGACGATCACAACCTTCCCGCGCCGCACGGCATCGTCGATCGAGTCGCGCAGTTCAGAACAGCTCAGAAACAAGCCGCGGCCGTGATCAACGAGATCCATCGCCTGTCTGCGCTGCGCACAGGCCGCCATCGCCTCGGCGTTCCACTGCACGCTGGTCTGGGCCCAGCTGCTCTTGCGGACCTCGACCACCGCCCTGCATCGACCGCAGACGACCGGTGCCAGCGGAGCATCGAGCAGGCGGTTGTCCGGGCGGACTGTCATCCGGGTGTTCCGGTGCCTGCTGCACGGCGGGCGATGTTTTCCTCAACCTGCTGTTGCCATGCTTCACGGGGCCGCGTCACGTCGATTTCAAACTCGAAACGGTCAACCATCTCCGGGGTCACATCAGCAACGTCGACGTAGAACTGCTCGTACCACCGGCGCAGCTGATAGACAGGTCCGTCCTCCTCGCACAGCAGCGGGTTGTCGATCCGGGTCTTGTTCTTCCAGATCGTGACATCCTGTTCGAACCCGAGCTTCACAAAGTCCCCGAGTGCGATCGCTGTCTGCATGGCAAGGTCTTCTGGAAGGTTTTCCGATTTCTTGACGATGATTCCGTATTGCAGGACAAAGGAATTCGCATCAATCGGATAGTGGCAGTTCAGCAGGATCGTCTGCTGATCCTCGTGCTCATAGTGGTAAACGAGGTCGTCGATCATGAACGAGGGGCCCCAGTACGAGGCGTCCGAGGTAGTGCCCAACAACTTCGGGGCACCCTCGGGCACAGGCAGATCCGCTCGGCTGCCGCTGGTCATGTACTGGGTGGCGACGTGGCCCTCGAAAATATTCTTGAAGTAGGTCGGCATCGAGCCGTGGATGTAGAAGAAGTGGGCCATGTCAACGACGTTGTCGATGATCTCCCGGCAGTTGGTGTGCACCACGGTGGTGTACCAGTGCCAGTCGGTCCACCCGTCACTGGTGGCGCCCTCGATACGGGGAATCGTGACCGACTCCGGAGGAGGGTTCCCTTCGGGATCGTTCCAGACGAACAGCATGCCGTCCTGTTCCAGGGTCGGCCACGCCTTGGTGCGGGCCAACTTGGGGACTCTGCGGCTGTACGGAATGGACTTGCACTTGCCATCGCCGCCCCAACGCCAGTCATGGAAGGGGCAGGCGATCTCGTTGCCCTTGACCTGACCTTGAGACAAGTCCCCGCCGAGGTGGCGGCAATACCCGTCGAGCACGTTGAGCTTGCCGTCGCCGCTGCGGAACACCACCAGCCGCATCCCGAAAGCGTTGATGGTGTGCGGCTTGCCATCACCGAGATCGCGAGTCAGGCCCAAGCAGTGCCATCCCCGCGCGAACCGCGTCGGAGTGGCACCCGCCTCGATCTGACGCACACCGCTGTCAGAGATCGCCGCCATTGCCCTCACCCTCCGTTGGTCCTGGAATACCACCGTTTTGTAACAGCCCGGACGGGACGGTGGCGGGTGCCGTTCCACTGACCGGGCGGTCACGTCCCGCTGGTAGGGACGCCGCAATCCATCGCACCCGGGATCGAAATATCGTCATGCCGCTAACAGCAGGAAAGAGGCGCGATGACACCGAACCAGCCGGGAATCACCGTGGATTTGTTGATCGTCGGTTCCGGGACCGGCATGGCCGCGGCGCTGGCTGCCAGCGAAGTCGGCCTGTCGTCGCTCATCATCGAGAAGACCGCTTTCGTCGGCGGATCCACCGCGCGGTCCGGCGGTGCGTTCTGGCTGCCCGCCAATTCGGTTCTGCGGGGATCGGGTTCGGACGACAGTTTCGAGGATGCCCGACGCTATCTGCAGGCCGTCGTCGGCACCGACGCGCCGGCGGCGCGATTCGAGAATTTCCTGCGTAACAGTCCAGCCACGTTGGACATGCTCTCGCGCACCACGCCGATGAACTTCATGTGGGCCAAGGATTATTCGGACTATCACCCGGAGGAGCCGGGTGGAAGCCCGGTGGGCCGCACGTGTGAATGCCGCCCGTTCAACTCCGCCATTCTGGGAAGGCACCGCAAGCAGTTGCGTCCGGGCGTGATGAAGACGTCGTTTCCGATGCCGGTCACCGGCGCGGACTATCGGTGGCTGAATCTGGTTGCACGCAAACCCGTCAAGGCGCTTCCGCGCGTGCTCAAGCGCGCCGCCCAGGGCATCGGTGGCCTGATGCTGGGACGCCACTACGTTGCCGGTGGCCAGGCGTTGGCGGCTGGAATGTTCGCAGGCGTTCTCCGAGCCGGGATCCCGATCTGGACCAACGCCGCCCTGGAGAGCCTCACCGTCGACGACGAAGGACGGGTGACCGGTGCACGGGTGATGCGCGAGACCGGTCCGGTCACCGTGTCGGCGAGGCGGGGGGTGATTCTCGCTTCCGGTGGGTTCGACCACGACATGGAGTGGCGGCACAAGTTCCAGTCCGAGGCACTCGGTGACCTCAGCCTCGGCGCTGAGGGCAACACCGGTGACGGCATCCGCCTGGCGCAGGATGTCGGAGCTGACATCGCGCTGATGGACCAGGCCTGGTGGTTCCCGGCGTTCGCCCCGCTTCCGGATGCACCTCCGCTGGTGATGCTCGCCGAACGGTCCCTGCCCGGTTCGGTGATCGTCGACCAGGACGGCAAGCGCTTCGTCAACGAGGCCTGTGACTACATGTCCTTCGGGCAGCGCGTGCTGGAACTGGAACGTCGTGGACAGCCAGTCGAGCAGATGTGGCTGGTGTTCGATCAGCGCTACCGCAACAGCTATCTGATGGCTGCGGAACTGTTCCCGCGTATGCCGATACCCCAAGCGTGGTACGACGCCGAAATCGCCTACCGCAGCGACGATCTGGCCGGGTTGGCCGCACGGATTCCGCTGCCGGTCGACCGGTTCATGGCCACCATGAAGAAATTCAACGAGATGGCGGCACGTGGCGTGGACGACGAGTTGCGGCGGGGCGCCAGCGCCTATGACCGGTACTACGGAGACCCGACCATCACGCCCAACCCCAATCTGCGGCCCGTCGACGAGGGACCGTTCTACGCGGTCAAGATGGCGCTCAGCGACCTCGGGACCTGCGGCGGTCTGCGCGCCGACGATCGGGCCCGGGTGTTGAGGGAGGACGGATCCCCGATCGAAGGGCTCTTCGCCATTGGCAACACCGCGGCCAATGTCTTCGGGGCCAGCTACCCGGGCGCCGGCGCCACGATCGGGCAAGGTTTGGTGTACGGCTACATCGCCGCCCACGAGGCGGCGCGGCAGCCCGCGCTGAGATAGTGCCGGCTTACTCCGCCTCTTCTTTCTTGATGCGCTGCTCCACCTCATACCAGTAGGCACGCTCAGGCCACGGAATCGCGGCCCCGCCCTGCAGCGCACCCGCGAAGTCGGCTTCGGCCTCG
>Ga0181556_1003042_pt1 | contig 14828 bp, 14 predicted proteins | sample 011ome_14_FD_148651 | JGI IMG/M metagenome (GOLD analysis project Ga0181556, IMG submission 148651) | Coastal salt marsh microbial communities from the Groves Creek Marsh, Skidaway Island, Georgia - 011505AT metaG (spades assembly) | ecosystem: Environmental > Aquatic > Marine > Intertidal zone... | reverse complement strand
TAGGTCAAAAGGTTGAATTTCTCTGACACTCGACGCGCGGTAGATGCGTAGAGCTCGTTAAAAAGAAACTGCTCCTGAGTGTCGACCACAGCGAGGCTCCCGAGAGGAGTTTCCCAATCCCTGCGAGCACCTGCCGGCCATCCGAGAACTCCTGCGTTGAAGGGTAGGTCTGATGGTTTGCCTTGCTGGCTTGAAGAGTTAGAGCCACGCTCCGCCACAACAAGTCCCTCGTGTGTCGAGCAAGCCGTCACCTCGTCAAATAAATGGTCCCATCTGGCGAGGGCAATGGTGTCTGCGTCAATCCAGACGTGTGGTGTCGGGTATTGGTCGCCCAACAAGAATTTGGCGAAGGTAGTGGGAGAGATATGTCCTTGAGTAATGAAGATGTCCTTATCCGGCAAGGGAAGGAACTCAGTGTCGATTGCAAGTTCCTCTGTTGCCCACCTGAGATAGGTTCGGTCATCTTCGGAAAGCCGTTCACCCAGGTATCCAACCGTCAGAGTGAAATCCTCGTGGCTCGTGTCTTTGAGCGAGCTCAACAGCACCGTAAGACCGTAAACCATCTGAGAATCCACGGCGCAGACCACGTGGCGAACAGCCCCCTGGCGTTTTAGGCCACCTGAGCGCTTGCTAAAAGAGGTTGGCATCGCGCTGCCACTTCACCTGGCGGGCTAGGCCTTCTTCAAGGGTGACCGTGTGTTTCAATCCGAGGGCGCGAATAGCCTTCTGTGAATCACCCATGGTCCGGTCCTGATCCCCTCTCGCACGAGGAAGAAAGTTCAGATTCAGTTCTCGGCCAGCTGCTTCTTCAATAATGCCCAACGCCTCTAACAGTGTTCGTTCGGTGACACCCGAAATGTTGTACACCTGGCCGGGCACGGCGTTCTCTAGCGCAGTTAATGTCGCTACGACGCAGTCGTCAATGTAGGTGTTCGACCGAGATTGAGTTCCATCGCCAAAAACATCAAGTGGCGTGCCTGAAAGCGCGTGGGCGATGAACTTTCGATAGGCCATGTCGGGGCGCTGACCGGGACCGTAAACCGAGAAGTAGCGCAGCACGCTGACGGGGAAACCAGAATCTCTCCAATGAGCGAACGCTAAGTGCTCCGCAGCCAACTTTGTCGCTCCATAGGGGGACACCGGCAGTGTCGCCATAGTCTCGTCGCCCACTGCAAGTTTTCCGTAGACCGATGATGTCGAGATTTGAACAAATCGTTCAATCGGCCAAGTTTTCGCTACATCTATGAGCCGGGCGACAGCCGTTAGGTTGCAGCTTGAGTAGAGATCGAAATCAGACCAACTTGGACCCAACCCGGGCATTGCCGCCTCGTTGATGACATGGGTTATGTCTTTGTCGAGTACCGACAGGTCGTCATGACGCAGGTCAAGTTCGAGAGCGCGGACGCCCGGTAGCTCGGAGATTTGACGAAAGCGCTCCGACTTCTCTTGTGCAGGGTAAAGACCGCCCAGAAGTCCGTCGAGAGCGATCACTTCCTGTCCACGTGCACTGAGTGATCGCACAATGGCTGAACCTATGAAGCCTGCGGCACCTGTCACCAGGACTTTGTGATTCATCGGGATCGAATTCTCTCGTTGGAAAACTAGGACGAATAAACCTTGTCATACTCTGTGGCGGCAGCTGACGGGCTATAGAGGAGGACTGCCTGACTTCGGATTGCTGCGCGCAATTGCCGTTTCGTGGCAACCGATACCGGCCGGAGTGCGGTGAGGTGATGAACGAGCTCCTTGGTGTGCTCAAAAACACTTCCGTGTTGGAGCGCGGACACCATTTCACCCATTCCTCCCACACTTGCCACCAGTGGGAGACACCCGCTGGCTGCCGCTTCTCCAATCACGAGGGGCGCGTTCTCGCCTTTACTGGGAACTATCAGTACATCTGATTGCGCAAAGGCTTGCGCAAGATCGGATTTTGCCAGCGGACCTGTCAGCGTGACACCCTCACCCTCGAACTCTTTCCCTCCTGACCCCACCAAGGTGAGCGTGGCGTTTACTTTGTGAGGGAATGCTGAATTGAAGGCTCGCACTGCGGTATCCACTTGTTTTACAGGGTCAGAGAGGTTCTTTGCGACGACAATGATTCGTAATGAACTGGTCTTGTCAGTCTTGGCACTGGCACTGCCACTGGCGATGTTCTCTTCAAAGAAAATCGGGTCAATGGGATTAGGTATGACGGAGATTGACTGGGATGCAAAGACCGTGCTGTGTTTGGCTTCTTCCGCAAGCCACCGACTGGGAGACACAACGGACAGGTTTGGCACCTTTGCGACCGCTTCTTTCTTAGTTGTGAGGAGGTCGGAAACCCTCTTGTAAAAAACAGACTTGACTGCAGGGCACTCAGAGCACGAGCGCTTGAAGCCTTCGCACCCGAGTGAGTAGTGACACGCCCCGGTGAAAGGGTTCATGTCGTGCAGCGTCCAGACGACTCGGGTGTGCTTGGGGACGGAGTGAAGATCCTCAAGCCTCATTGCGCCGTTTATTCCGTGGAGATGAATGATGTCCACCCCGGCGATGTCACGTATTCGGAGGCCGTTGACCTGGTCCCTCAAGACACTAATCGGAGAGGAGAAATCTGCCGCCTTGACGATGTATTCATCAATTCCAGCTGCCATCGTATGGAGCGGAGTAGAGAGTGGGGACTTTCGTAAATCACTGGTAATGACGGAGACGAGCTGCGAATCCTGCCCTCGGCGACGTTGCTCATCCGACAGTACGCGAGCGACCGAGCCAGCGCCGCCAGCTCTCGAGAAGCTCACGTGGGTAATCGTCTCGGGCATATCACTACGCTAGTTGCTAACGGAGGAAAATTCGGATGGCAACTGCTCGAGATGGCGTCAGGGGGTAGCGCGTGGCAGCTAGTTGCGCTCCTGTGGTTCTTCTTGCCTACAAACGCCCCGAGCACACCCGTAGAGTTTTTCAAGCGATTCGTGAAGCTAGGCCGGCCGTTTTCATCGCTGTCATGGATGGTCCAAGAGCTGGAGACCAGCAGGACCATGCCCTGGTAGAAGCCACGAGGGAAGTCCTGGAACACATCGATTGGCCCTGTGAATTCCACCAAATATACGCAGAGTCCAATTTGGGGCTCAAGAGGCGAGTCTCCTCGGGACTCGATGAAGCCTTCACTCTCGTTGATGAAGCCATCATCCTTGAGGACGATTGCGTTCCATCACCCTCCTTCTTTCCCTACGCAACAGAACTGCTCGAGAGATACAGAACAGATGATCGGGTTGGACTTATCAGCGGGGCGCAGAGATTGAGGGGTAGATGGGAAACTGACAACTCTTATCTTTTTTCCAGGGATGTCCGAATCTGGGGCTGGGCTACATGGAGCCGAACCTGGAAAGCCTTTGCTGAGAGCGGAGACCTCGATGCGACCTGGATCGCGCCCGAGGCCAAGAATCTAGGGACCTTATTCGCCTCCGGTCCACGACGGCGTTCAATGGTGTCGATGATGACCAACTCTGGGCGATTGGATTCGTGGGCCCTCCCCTTTGCGGTCCATTGCGCGCGAAAGGGATACCTCAACCCCATTCCGAGGGAAAATCTCGTTCACAACATTGGGTTGGGGGACGGAGCCACTCACACAGGTTTTGAAAACTACGTAGTCGATGTTCCGCGAGCTGAAATCCGGCTGCCGCTAAAGCACCCCAGCGACGTTGACTATGTATTCCCGGTGGACGAGTGGGAGTCGTCCACCGATTCGCACGAGTTTTATACCTACCCGCTAAGACATCCTCTCGATACTGTTCGACGCTTCTGGAGATACGCGCTCAAGCGTCTTGAAGGCCGGCGCGGCCGTCAACCCCTGTAGATTAGGGAAGGCCGTGTGCGACAGCGTACGGAAATGTGGGCGAAAGAAGACTTGTGAAAAAAGCTTTGATTACAGGAATTACCGGCCAGGATGGCAGCTACCTGGCGGAGTTGCTCATTTCCAAGGGCTACGAGGTGCACGGAGTTGTCCGTCGTTCATCCCTCCCCAACACAGGTCGGATTGATCATTTGCTATCCGACGCAGACATCGCAGACTCTGTGCTGTTTCTTCATTACGGCGATCTGAGCGACAGTTCACGTCTCGTCTCTCTGGTGACACAAATACAGCCCGATGAGGTCTACAACCTGGCGGCGCAGTCCCACGTTCGGGTGAGTTTTGATGAGCCTGAACTCACAGGTGAGACGACTGGTTTAGGTTCCGTCAAGCTTCTCGAAGCTCTTCGCACCTCAGGCTCTCCGGCACGGTTCTACCAAGCTTCTAGCTCGGAAATGTTTGGTGCCTCTCCCCCTCCTCAAAACGAAGAAACTCCATTTTATCCTCGGTCACCGTATGGGGCAGCGAAGGTATATTCCTACTGGATAACCAAGAATTATCGCGAGAGTTATGGAATGTTCGCGACTAATGGGATTTTGTTCAATCATGAATCCCCTCGGCGGGGTGAGACGTTTGTCACGCGAAAAATTACGAGAGCGGTGGCCCGAATAAAGTCGGGGTTGCAGGACAAATTGTTCCTGGGGAACCTCGATGCCGTGAGGGACTGGGGCTACGCGCCTGAGTATGCAGAAGCGATGTGGCGGATGCTTCAGATCGATGAACCAGACGATTTTGTAGTGGCAACTAACACTGCTTACTCGGTGCGAGATTTCCTTTGCTATGCCTTTGAGGCTGCCGGCTTGGCTTGGGAAGAATTTGTTGAGTTTGATGAGCGGCTTCTCCGCCCAGCTGAAGTGGACGCTCTTGTTGGGGATTCTTCCAAAATGAGGGCAGCCACAGGATGGGAGCCAGCTGTTCTCACTCCTGAGTTAGCCAAAATTATGGTAGACGGAGACCTAGCCATCCTTTCCTGCGGGGAAACCTCTTGGCGTGACTCACCCTACGAGGTTTAGTTTTCAAATGAAGAGACAGCGAAGGAACGACGTCCGCTTCCTGACCCTCCTCCAAGTGGGGGGTACTTCGTGGTCGCTGCTAACCAAGAAGGAAAAGGCTTTCTTTTTGATTCGAGTCTTGTTTCGTTTGGCCCTTAATGGTCTAGATATAGCCGCAGTTGGGCTTATGGGGCTCCTGGGTGCAATAACCGCATCGGGCATATCGGGACAGACTCCCGAAATACTGGGGTTCTCGCTCCCAGCACCCAATGCCTCCAATGTTATTGCTCTGGTGGCTTGGGTCGCAGTGCTCTTTATCCTCAAGGGCGGCTTGGCAATAGTTTTCGCCAGGTGGACCGCTATTTTTTTGGCAGGGATAGAGATTAAGAACTCTGCTAAAGTCACGCGCTATCTTTTTAGCGGCTCACTGACCAGGCTCAAAAAGTACTCGAGGGCAGAAATAGATTTCTTGGTGGAAAAGTCAGTGAATGCAACTTTCTCGGGTGTGCTTGGCTCGATGACTACTTTGCTAATCGAGTTGACACTTTTCATGTCGATCTTTGTGATGTTTTTGATTGTCGATTGGGTTGCGGCCCTGGCTATTGCTGCGTATTTTTCTCTTCTTGTCTTTGTGCTGCAGTTGACAACAGCCCGGAGATATATGCAGTCAGGAAGAAACCTCAGGAAAGGCTCCGTCGAGTCAGGCGCTTCGCTACTCGAAATGGTCGATGCGTTCCGGGAGATTGCTGTGCTTTCAAAACAGAATTACTTCCTGACTCGTTACATCGAGGGAAGGAAGCTCTCGGCCAGGACTGCAGTCACCGTGCAAATTCTTAAGAGCCTTCCGCGTTACATTGCCGAGGCTGGCCTAATCCTTGGAGCACTCGGATTTGTGGTTTGGCAACTCAGCCGCGGAAGCCTGGGCGAGGGCTTATTGGCGCTTGGAATTTTTCTTGGAGGATCATTTCGAATGATGGGCGCGATACTCCCCCTCCAGGCTTTGTGGAACGACCTTCGAATTACACAGACGTGGGTACAGACAGCTCAGGAGATTTTGGTCACGCTCCGAGATGATCCAGAGCTTCTTGACTCCTCTATCTATAGCGAAACGAAGGCGTTAGAACATATTTCGTTGTCCGAGGAAATGGGCGGTCCGATTGGTGTGGTCCTCGATAGTGTCTACTTCACTCATTTGAATAATAGAACGCCCGCCATAAACGGTGTTTCTCTTACGGTTCGAGCGGGGAGTTACGTAGCTTTGGTGGGTCCATCTGGTGCAGGGAAGACAACCCTGATCGACCTTCTTCTGGGGCTCCACGATCCTGACAACGGCAGTGTTCGGGTAGGTGGTCTTGATCCTCGAGAACTTCGAGAACAACGTCCTGGTCTCATCTCCTATGTTCCTCAACGCCCCGGTTTGGTGTCAGGGTCAATTGCGAACAACGTCGCCCTGGGCGTAACAGAAGACGAAATTGACGAAGCGAGAGTTCGAGAAGCGCTTCACAAGGCCCAACTGGGTGATTTTGTGGAATCACTCCCTCAAGGCATCCATTCCTTGCTCGGTGCGCACTCTGATTCTCTGAGCGGTGGGCAGATTCAACGCCTTGGTTTTGCACGCGCTCTCTATACGAGACCGCGTCTCATCATTCTCGACGAAGCGACAAGTGCTCTTGATGCGGCAACCGAAGCGAGCGTTGCAGCGAGCATCAAGAATGTGGGGGGTGAGACCACGGTCATTGTCGTCGCTCACCGTCTGTCAACAATTCAGGATGCCGACCAAGTGCACGTCCTTGTTGATGGTCGGATTGTCTCCAGCGGCACCTTCACTCAAGTACGCAAGAACGTGCCCATGATCGAGGAGTACGTGAAGCTCATGTCTTTCACTGATGACTAATTGGCTCGGTGATTTTCCTCTCCTGCGCCAGCAATTAGCTGGGTTGGAAATCCTGGTGGAAACAAACTCTACAAATGATGTTCTCAAGTCCGAAGCATTGGCCGATTACACCGCTGTCCTCACGGATCATCAAACTGCTGGTCGAGGTCGAATGGGCCGAACATGGCTGTCGGCACCCGGACACGGTCTCGCTTTCAGCGTTCTCATGCCCGGGACGTCACCCTCCCAGCAATCGTGGCTGCCCTTGGTCGCTGGCGCATCTGTGGTTAAAGCCATGCACGCCCAGGGAGCGGTGAACGCAGAACTCAAGTGGCCTAACGACGTTCTTGTCGAGGAGCGCAAGATCTCAGGCATCCTCTGTGAGGTGAGACCCGATGGTCGCGTCATTGTGGGGATAGGCGTCAACGTTGATTATTCGACGGGAGGATTGCCCAGTGATGAGGCAACGTCGCTCGCGGAGTTTAGTGAGGTGTCCCCTCAGAGCATTGATGTTTTTCTCGCAACAGTGGTGAGCTCTCTGCGGGAGTTTGTGGAGACACCGGTGCCAGGGGTGCCCACTATGGCCAAGGGCAGTGTTGAGGACGTTCTTGCAACCCTAGGCCGGGAGGTGAGCATCCATGATCTTGACGGCACTGTGTGGAGCGGGGTCGCTTACGGGCTCACGGACGACGGTCATCTTATGGTGCGAGAAAGCGTGACTGCAGGTGAGCGAATTGTTGTTGCTTCTGATGTCCGTCACCTCAGGCAATAGGCTAAAAACATGACGGTAGTGGGCGTTATCGGCGGTGGGCAGCTCGCGCGCATGATGATTCCCGCAGCGATAAATCTGGGAATAGAGTTGCGAGTCTTCGCTGAGGCCGAGGATTCTTCCGCTCGGATTGCTGCTTCGACAGTCGGCGACTACACCGACTCAGATCAGGTTCTGGCTTTCGCACAGTCCGTTGACGTTATCACTTTCGATCACGAGCACGTTCCGCTCGAGAATCTTGCTCGGATGGTCTCCGACGGTATTGCGGTCTTTCCGCCACCTGAAGCCCTCGCTCTCACGCAGGACAAGACGGTGATGAGAGCCGAGTTAGCTCGACTAGACATCCCTCAACCACGGTGGACCGCGGTTGATCAGGAGGGCCCTGATGCGCCAGAACTCGTGGGTGGTTTTCCGTGTATTGCAAAACTGCCGGTCGGGGGATATGACGGCAAAGGCGTGCGAGTTATCCATTCGTGGAATGACGTGCGTGATTGGCTCGACCGTGGACCCATATTGCTCGAGGAGCTGGTGTCGTTCAGGCGCGAGCTTTCCCAGTTGAGCGCGAGGCGACCTTCGGGAGGATGGTCGAGCTGGCCACTGGTGGAGACCCGTCAAGACGGTGGAGTCTGTTCCGTGGTCGTGTCTCCGGCCCCGGGGATTACAAAAGGTCAAGCAGCCGAGGCACAGGACATCGCCCAACGGATAGCGACGAAGTGCAACGTTGTGGGGGTGCTGGCTGTGGAAATGTTCGAGAACCACGATGGCCGAATCCTCGTCAATGAGCTCGCCATGAGGCCTCATAACTCAGGTCATGTCCTCACGGAGCAATCGGTGACGAGTCAGTTTGAGCAACATCTCCGCGCGGTGACCGATATGTCTCTAGGTTCAACAGAATTGCGTCAACCGAGTGGGATCATGGCCAACATTTTTGGGGGCGCTCCGGTGGAAAAATGGGCCGCTGTTTCTGAGCAGTTCCCTGAGGTGAAGTTTCATTCGTATCAAAAGGCTTTCCGGCCGGGTCGAAAAGCCGGACATCTTGTGGTCACGGGTGAGAACGCGACAGAGTTGATTGTTGTGGCTGAAAAGGCGCGAGACACGTTCAAAGGAGGAGAACCATGGGAAAAATCCCACGAGTAGCGGTGATCATGGGCTCGGATTCCGATTGGCCCATCATGAAGGACGCAGCTGAGGTGCTGGAATTAGCCGGTGTGGGAGTGTTTCGAGACATTGTGTCTGCACACAGGACTCCCGAGAAGATGATGGACTTTGCAACAACTGCCAGAGACCAAGGATTCCAGGTGGTGATCGCGGGCGCCGGCGGGGCTGCGCATCTTCCCGGGATGGTGGCCTCCAGTACGACCCTTCCCGTCATTGGAGTCCCTATTCCCCTTAAGCATCTTGAGGGTATGGATTCGTTGTTGTCTATTGTTCAAATGCCCAGTGGTATTCCCGTGGCAGCTGTGGGGATTGGGCAGGCAAAGAATGCAGGGTTGTTGGCCATCAGAATGCTTTCCACGTCTTTTCCCGAATTGCGGGAATGGATTGATTCGTTTCAGGCCCAGCAGTCAGAGGCGGTTCTCAATAAGACGTTGGGTGATTAGTTCTCGCTGTGGGACCGGACGTATCGCAACCGGGCAATGACGCTTCGGACCCAGAGCCCCGCTCGAATAGCCTCACGAATCGGCCAGTACAAGGGACCCTCATACAGGTGAAAGAGAAACTTTCGCATGCTCTGATGGTGCGCCTTGACCATCTCCGCCATCCGAGGCCCAGTGGAGTGCGCTCCCGAGTGGGTGAGGCTGGCCCTGGGAACAAATAGTGAGCGCCAACCTTGCTTTTTAGCTCGAAAACACAGGTCGACATCCTCCACAAACATGAAGTAGCCCTCATCAAAGCCTCCGATTGCGGTGAATGTCTCACCTCGGACCATGACACATGCACCGGAGAGCCAATCGACAATGCGAGGCTCAATTCCTTCTTGCGTCCCCAGGTACCTGGTGGTCCAGGGATTGGTCTTCCACATATCTCCGAAAAGGGCATGCCCGATTCCTATGCGGATCCCGGGGAAAGCCCGGGCGGAGGGATATGTCGATCCATCCGTGTTGAGAAGTCGTGGACCTGCAAACCCCACCGTGGGTCGAGATTCCATCTCCTTAATCAACGTCTCTAGTGTGTGTGGTTGCCACACAATGTCCGGGTTACAGATGACTATGAGGTCAGGAATCTTCGCTAGCTCGGCCACACCGTGGTTTGCACTGGCGCCATAGCCGGGGTTGTCCGGGCGATGGAGCACGGTGATCGAGAGTCCAGGTAGAGGGGGAATTGATGAGGGGAGCGATGGAGAGTTCTCGACCACCACGATCTGGTCTGGAACAACGGACGAGTGTGCGATAGATTCAAAGAACCCAGGCCACACGTTGTCGGACTGGTAACCCACGACCACAAGACCAAGACTTGTCATGGCGCGATGTCCTCCACGACACGGTGAAGCTCCCGGGCCCATGCTTCCGCCAATGCGTCCTCCCACGGGCGAGGTTCTTGCAACCCATGGAGGCCCCACGCGCTGTGACCTAACACTGAGTAGGAAGGTCTAGGGGCAGGTCTGGGAAATGCTTCGGAGGTGACCGGTCGAACTTTCTCCTCGTCGAGCCCGGCCTGCCGGAACACTGCTCTCGCAAAGCCATTCCAGGAGGTTTGGCCGGAATTGGTGGCGTGGAATATGCCGTGGCGAATGTCATTCACCACGAGCGACTCCACCATGGCGGCAACATCGCCGGTCCAGGTCGGTTGCCCGACCTGATCGGTCACGACGTCAAGAAACTCTTTATTCTGTTCCGCTCTCAGGATTGTCGCGGGGAAGCTCTTCCCGGGATACCCATAAAGCCATGCAGTGCGGACAATAACTCCCGAGTCGGGGAGGATATTCTCCACCGCTTGTTCGCCACCGAGTTTGCTGCGACCGTAAGTGCTCCTGGGGAATCGAGTAGCGCCCTCGTCATAGGGCTCGGATGCCGTCCCATCGAAGACGTAGTCGGTCGAGATGTGAATCAACCTGCCGCCTTTAGCTTTGACCGTTTCGGCGATCAGTCGCACTGCATCGGCGTTTACAGCGAAGGCTGCGGCTTCATCAGATTCAGCACCGTCGACGTCAGTGTAGGCGGAAGCATTGATGACCGTTGCGCCTTCGGGGATGAATCTCAGCAGAGCATCTGGGTTCGTCACGTCAGCTTGATCGCGTCCTGCTGAGAAAGGCGCGTGTTTAGCGAGGTGTTCGACTAGCGACCGGCCGAGCATTCCGCCGGCACCCAGCACTACAAGCTCAGTCATAGACCAGCGCGCTCCTTGAGTGGCTCCCACCACCAGCGGTTATCTCGATACCACTGGACGACCGCACCAAGCCCCTCAGAGAAATCAACCTGGGGAGAATAACCGAGCTCCGAACTGATCTTTCCAATGACCACGCTATAGCGACGGTCGTGGCCCTTGCGGTCAGCAACCCGCTCGATATAGGAATCGTCTCTGTCGGTTGCTTCCAGAAGCAACCTAGTCAGCTCCGAGTTAGGCAGCTCTGTTCCACCGCCGATGTTGTAGACCTCACCAGGTTCACCATCCTGAAGGACCAGAGCGATTCCTCGGCAATGGTCATCAACATGAAGCCAGTCTCGAATATTGAGACCATCCCCATAGAGAGGCACTTTCTTTCCATCGAGCAGGTTTGTCACGAAGAGCGGAATGACCTTTTCGGGAAAGTGATGCGGACCATAGTTGTTGCTGCAGCGGGTGATGTTGGTGTTGAGCCCGTGGGTCACGTGGTAGCTGCGCACAAGGAGGTCACTGGCAGCTTTGCTTGCCGAATAGGGAGAGTTGGGGAGCAAGGGCTCGTTCTCATCCCACGAACCAGACTCGATGCTCCCGTAAACCTCGTCTGTCGAGATGTGAATAAACCGGGGAATACCGAGCGCCATTGCTTGATCAAGAAGAGTCTGCGTCCCCACCACGTTGGTTTCCACAAAAATCCGCGAATCGTTCACAGAACGATCGACGTGGCTTTCTGCTGCGAAGTGGACGATGGCGTCGTGACCAGGGAGTGCTTCGCCCACAGCTTCAGTGTGACGAATGTCGCCCTGCACAAAGCGAAAACGTGGGGAGTCCTTCACGCTCTCCAGGTTCGTCAGGGTTCCGGAGTAGGTGAGCGCATCAAACACTGTGATGTGAGCGTTCTCGAGCCCTGGCAGACGACCGTCAATGGCCATGCGCACGAAATTGGAGCCGATAAATCCAGCACCACCGGTGACAAAAAGTTTCATGCCGCATCGCTCCTGTTATCGCCCACAATGTCTGTCTTTCGCACTCGACCACTCTAGTTTGTTGAGAAGAGACGACGGGATTGTGAACAGGCTCCTAGTAGTTTGGAGCTATGCCAGAGGGTTCAGTGTCGGTTGCTCCGAAGGAGCACGCTCCTCTCATCTCTTTAGTCTTCGCCTATTACGAAAATCCTTTGATGCTCGAGCTTCAATGGAAGGAAATTGCTAATTATCCGGGGGCTGTGAAGGAAAAACTTGAAGTTTTTATCGTTGATGATTGCTCCCCAACTCATCCTGCTGCCGATGTTGCGAGGCCAGAGAAACTACCGAGGTACTCGATATTCAGAATGGATCGTGACCTCCGCTGGAACCAGGACGCAGCGCGCAATATTGGTGCACATGAGGCTCAGTCACCGTGGCTGTTACTCACGGATATTGATCACGTCGTCCCGGAAGAGACCCTTAGCCGGCTAATCGCAATGAAGAAGGATCCGTCCGTTTTCTACACGTTTTCTCGCATCAAGTTCGCTACAGGCGACCGACGCGAACCACACCCCAATAGTTACTTCATGTCGAAGGAGCTCTATTGGGCTATCGGAGGCCATGATGAGGATTACGCGGGGATTTATGGAAAAGATTTTCTTTTCCGAAAACGTGCCCACCGTCATACCAGAGAAGTTGTACTTCAGGACACTCCTCTTGCCCGTGTGGGATCAACGCTGGTTGCTGACGCGGGAACACGCACCATTTCGCGGAAGAACACGATCGGGCAGCGTGTGTGGGGGTACGTGCTCCCCTGGCTCAAGGCGGTGAAGTTATGGCGGGGGGTTCAAACCCTCACCGAAAGCTATCACCGAGTTATTTAGCTACTACAAGGGTCAAAGAATCCTGATTGGTAGGCTTCACTCGTGGAGATTACCCCGCTCTCAATTTCTGGAGCCTTTGCTATTAGGAACACTATTCACGGTGATGAGCGTGGAGAGTTTGTCGAATGGTTTCGCGCTGATCACATCAAGAATCAGACCGGTTTGGATTTTTCTCCTATTCAGGCAAACCTTTCTGTGTCTCAAAAGGGAACTCTCCGAGGAATCCACTTTGCTGATGTTCCTCCGGGGCAAGCAAAGTACGTCATGTGCCCAACAGGCGCGATTCGCGATTACGTTGTCGACATCAGAGTGGGATCCCCCACATTCGGGTCATGGGAAGCACTCACCCTAACCGCCAAAGACCGCAACGCCATTCTTCTTGACGTTGGGCTCGGTCACGCTTTTGTAGCACTCGAAGAAGGAACAACCGTCACCTACTTGGTGACGGATCACTACAAGCCACAGGCCGAGCGCGCCATTAACCCCCAGGATTTCGATCTAGGACTTGAGTTCCCGTTTAAGGGCCAGGAGCTTCTTGTGTCCGCCAAAGACCGCGATGCTCCCAGCCTCCAAGACGCACTCTCCAGCGATATGCTCCCGACATGGGCGGGGAAGTAGCGCTATGAAGGGCATCATTCTTGCCGGGGGTTCTGGCACCAGGCTCTGGCCTATTACCCGGGGCATTTCGAAGCAGTTGATGCCCATTTATGACAAGCCGATGATTTATTACCCCCTGTCGACATTGATGATGGCCGATATCCGAGATGTCTTGGTCATCTCCACCGCGGAGCATCAAAGCCAGTTTCAAGACCTCTTGGGCGATGGTTCGCACCTAGGAATGTCGATTTCGTATGCGGTGCAGGAGAAGCCAGAAGGGCTTGCTCAGGCATTTTTGATTGGAGAGGACTTTGTTGGCGACGATTCCGTAGCCCTAGTGCTGGGCGACAACATTTTCCACGGAGCCGGTCTCGGCAAGTCGTTGCGCGCTAACACGGATATCCATGGCGGTTTGATATTCGCCACGCATGTCTCCCAGCCGGAGGCCTACGGCGTTGTGGAGTTCGATGGCGCAATGAAAGCTATATCCATCGAAGAAAAGCCGGCGAAGCCGAAGAGCAACTATGCAGTGCCTGGTTTGTATTTCTATGACAACTCAGTCGCAGAGGTGGCGCATTCCATTGTCCCGAGCGCCAGGGGAGAGTTGGAGATCACCTCCATCAACGAGCACTACCTGCGAGAGGGCTCTCTCAAGGTGCAGGTGTTGGATCGCGGTGTTGCCTGGCTCGACACAGGAACTTTCGACTCGATGATGCAGGCTTCTGAGTATGTCCGTGTGATCGAGGAGCGCCAAGGTCTGAAGATTGGCTGCATTGAGGAAATCGCCTGGCGCGCAGGGTGGATTTCTGACACTGACCTCTCGACTTTGGCTGAGCCACTGCGCAAGAGCGGCTACGGGACCTATCTGGATCGACTACTTCTTCGATGAGTTACCTGCGCGACATTTGGGAGTCTCGGGAGCTTCTGCAGAATCTCACCAACCGTGAGGTTCGCGGAAAGTATAGAAGGACAGCGCTCGGCCAATTATGGTCACTGGCGAATCCCATTGCCGCAATCCTTATCTATACCTTCATTTTTTCTTTTATTTTTAGACTTCCTGCTCAGGTGGGTGACCCGAGCGGAATCGACAACTACGCGCTGTGGTTGGTGTGTGGTCTCCTTCCATGGTTATTCTTCAACCGAGTGCTCACTGTGGGCACTGAATCCCTTGTGGCAAATGCTGGGTTGATTCAAAAGGTCTACTTCCCCAGAATTGTTCTCCCGCTGTCTCTTGCTAACGCCACGTTCTTCACGTGGCTATTGGAGATGGGTGTTTTGGTGGTAGCTCTATCTCTCTTGGGGTCATTCGTTCTCCCGTGGCTTCCCCTCGTCGCTCTTTTCATGATTGTGTTTGCGATTTTTGCCGTTGGTCTCTCGATGATTTTCTCCATCATCAATGTTTACTTCCGAGATCTGTCGTACCTGTTAACCATCGTGTTGCAGTTCTGGTTTTATCTCACCCCAGTCTTGTATCCGGTCGAACTTGTTGCCACACAGTCGGACACATTGGGAGGGCTTCTGGGAACCCCGATAACGTTGCTCGA
>Ga0181556_1003037_pt1 | contig 14847 bp, 8 predicted proteins | sample 011ome_14_FD_148651 | JGI IMG/M metagenome (GOLD analysis project Ga0181556, IMG submission 148651) | Coastal salt marsh microbial communities from the Groves Creek Marsh, Skidaway Island, Georgia - 011505AT metaG (spades assembly) | ecosystem: Environmental > Aquatic > Marine > Intertidal zone >... | reverse complement strand
GCATCAGACATGGAAGAAAACGAGCACCTTTTACCGGGCAGCCCGTTTCCCCGTGAAATTTCATCATCAAAGAACAAGAAGAAGAGAGGATCGTCGTGGTTCGTAAAAGTCCTCCTCGTCTCGCTCTTCCTCTTGCTCTCCGTCCTGGGAACGGTTGGTTTCCTCTCAAAAAACGCAGTCGTTACGCGAGAGGACGAACACCAGACGAGAACAAAGATGATTCTCATGAAATTCCTCTCCCTCGGGGACGCGGGAGGAGAGAAAAAAGCAAAGGAGGAGAAAAAAGCAAAAAATGGCTTCAAAATACGCGTACCATTCCTCCGGCATCACGGTTCGGAAAAACCACGCGAAACATCCGAAAAGAATGTAGGACCAATCGAAATGGCCAAAAGAAGTCTCTCGAAAGAACACGGGAACAACGAAGACTTGGTGAAAGTGATGGAGGAGAACGCGAAGAAGAGGCTGTTGTTTAAGGCGGCGGCGGAGGCGAGGGAGGGACCCGCGAGGGGTCTGGACGAGGACGAGAACATCGCGGGCGACGGTGAGTCCGTTGGGGGTGACGAACAACGTCGCGTGAGTAGTCCTCGCGCTGTATCGGTTTCTTCGTCGGCGGAGGATGACGATGATGATGATTCGAATAAGAGGTCCCCGAGAGAGCAACAACAACGACAACGACAACAACAACAAACGAATGCGAATACGAATACGAAGAAGAATGTACCAAAAGCGAAAAACACGAACAAGGAAGTGCCGAATTATAAATCTCAAGCCGAAGCGAATTTACGAATGATACCGACGAGTTTGTTCGATTTGTTCAAAAGCAAAGAGTACGAGGAAGAGGAGAAAGAAGAGAAGAGTTACTTTGAGAACAACGCCAAGTGCGAGAACGTGTTTACGTTGGGATTGGAAGGCGTCGGGCACCACGCGTTTCAGATGGGGAAAGACGCGTTCGTGAAGACACTTTTGAGAGAACATTTGGGGAACGTTGAAGAGAAGAAAAAGAGTGGTAATACGAATAATAACAAAGACATAGTCGAAATGCACGCGCGAGAGGAGGACCGGATGTTTATCGATAACGACGACCATTTTTGGAACTTGATTCTCGAGAACAAATACGACGAGATTTTCAAGACGTTTCGAAAAGGATGCGAAGAAGTGGCGAAAAAGAACGGGAACGAAAAAACGGCGTGTTATAGCACTCGGTCGTTTTCGTTCCCGCATAAGTTAGGTCCGTTTGCGACTGGATCGGGTTTAGACGTGAACCACGCGCAGCGATGGGACCCGAGAAACCCAGAGCATCGAAAATATCTCTTCGATCACGGCCATCCGATTAACATTTTGAAATACTTCGAGGCGGCGGAACGGAACGGATGTCAAGTGAAATTCATCTTGTTGCATAGAAATATCGTAGAAACCGCGCGTTCGCACAAAACCTGGGATCAAGGATTAGAGAAACATTTGAACGTTCTGAAAATGTTCGCGGAATACATCGACGTCTCGTTGGCAAACTTACCGAGCAACTCGTGGCGACGAGTCAACTACGAAGATTTTTGGCGACCTCACGAAGAACGCGACAGAATCTTCCAAACCTTAGCGACGGACTTTTTGCACTGGTCCTCCGACGCGCACGAATCGTTCATGAACAGTCAGTTCGATTTGAACGTCCACCCGAGAAAGTACAAAACGAACGATAAACCGCCGTGCGACGAAGTTCGAGAGTTGGATCGAGTGCAGCGGAATTTCTTCGATAGGAAGTTGACGTCGTACTCGAAGCGAGAGAAACACGTGACGAACTTACCGTTGTCGCATTTCTTCACCGAGTCGCCGAACAAGGCTTTGTACGAGCAGTGCTGGGAAGCGTCCAAGGCGAGTTTACTCGGTAAACAATAAAGAAAATGTAGAATAAAATTGTAACGTATTAAACGCCCAACCACCGGTGCGATAGAGTAAACAACGCGAAAAATGAAACGCTCGTATACATACGAGAATCTATCATGATAAAAGTATTTCACAATAATAACAAAGCTGCTTTTTCTACGCGCGTGTACTTCCTCTCTCTCTTTCTCTCTCTAACATATTAATATTAACTGATAAACTTGAAGCACGAGTTATCGGTGTCGCACGTCTTCTTCAAATGTTTCTCCCACGCGTGCATTTTCCCTCCAACACCGACGTCTTTGTCCGTCAAAGAATTCGTTCCTAAGTGTGCTTCGTCGATGTCGTCTCTTTTAAACGCCCCGAACCCTTCTTGGCCATCAATTTTCAAATCCTGGCCGAAAATTTTCGTTTGTCGTTCGCACAGTTTCGGTTCCTTGCCCGCTTTCCTTCTCTTGCCGCTCTCGCCGTTTTGCAACAACGCGCACAAGGCGTTCTTACTGTCCTCGGTTTGCTGTCTGATGGCTTTTTGGAACAGTTTCGGCCACGCGTTCGGATTTTCGTATCTCCACTTGTGCATTTTCTCCCACTCCTCGTCGCTTTCGGCGATTTCTCTCAATCTTTTAGCTAACTGTTGCGGCGTCGCGTAGTTTCTCAAATCGATCCAACTGTCTCGTCCCGGTAATAACTCGTTCACGCCTTCCCACCCGATGTAAATCGGGATCGATCCTCGACTCAACGCGTAATATATTTTCTCCGTCACGTATTCTGGACACGACACCCCTACGTTTTCTACTGCAAAATAAAACATAAAGTTACTCAAAGGCTCTTGGAAACTCGTCTCGCGATTTCTCGGCGCTTCCATCACGCTTTCTGGAAACGAGTTTGCATTCACGTTATTCGCGCAATTTCCAACCGAAAAAACCGGGTACGCGTCGCTAATCTTCCTCAGCGTTTCCGCTCGATTGCTTAAACAATCTCTCGCCAACCAGGCGACGCCCGGGATCCTCTCTTTCCTCGGAATCGTAAACAACGGGAAATCTTCCTTCATCTCAAACACTGGAACCGCGAACGGGAACCACAACCCGCTCGTTTTCTCGTAATCCGCGACGTAATCGAACGAGTTTCGAAACTTCTCGTCTTTCATCTCCGGCGAGTACATGGACGGACTTTCGTGCGTGAAAAAAATATCCACCTGTTTCGGGTTCGTCTTCGGCCTCACCTCCGGCACGTGTTGATTCCGAAACATCCTCACGTCGCACGACGGATCGTCCACGTTCGCGTTCAGTTTCACGTTTTTCACGCACATCCCTGGTTTCTTCAACCCCGTGTTTATAAAGTTATACGCCCCGAAAAAGTTAAACTTCTCCCCCTCTTTAAAACACACGGTAAACTTCTCGCCTCCGTTTGCCGGAGCGTGTTTCCACCGCGCCATGTTTCGCACCCGCTCGTCGTAATCCCAATTGTTGTTCTCAAACCCTTCTCTCCAGTTAAACGATTGCAAAGGATCGCTCTTCCCGTGCGTGTCCTTTAAATCTCTCTTCTTATACCTCTTATTATCGCTAAAACTACCGCTACCGTCGACGCGTTTCTTCGCGCTCGAGACTAAATCTGCCGCCCATTTCGGTAAAGGCAAGGCTAATTCATCTTGCTTTTCCGTGTCGTATCCCGCTTTGAACGAGAGTACTACGAGCGCAAAAACGGACAGGAACAATAAAACGAGCAGCTTTTTTGAGTGCGCGTTGTTGGATTTCTTATTCTTACGAGTCGTCGTGTTCCTCTCGTCATCTTCATCATCGTTTTTAGGAGTCTCTAAAAGGCGTTCTCCCGCGTCGTCTCCAACGTCCATCATCAACGCGCCAAATCCTCCTCTTTCAATGGTGTTCTTGCTCGATGATGATGGATTTGATCGGAGCAGCCTTTGAGACGAAGATGAAGATGACGTGTTGATCGTCAAAGTCTCTCTCATGTTCTCCTTCGTGTGGAAGAGAATGAATGGAGGTGTTTTATGCGCGTAAGTGTTCTGTGGAATTCGTCTGTTTTTTCTCCCCGCGGTCCTCCAACAAGTTCAAACCCTAAATAACACATGTTCTTTAAAACTTACTCTCGCTTGCGCTTTTGCTTTCGCCTTTTGGTGGCCGCTCTTCTAGAAGTTAAGGAGACGAAGAAGAGGATTTAAGCAGCTCTTTTCCTACTTTCGCCGTATTTTTTAAACTTGTTTCTAAAACTTCTTTTCCTGGAGAACGTATCCTCGACCGATCGATTTTCCAGTTCGGCTTTGCGTATGGCGTTGGCTAAATCGAAGTCTCCCGGGAGTAAAATGTTCGTCGCTCGCCCGAGTTTACCGGCGCGAGCGGTACGGCCGACTCGGTGGAGGTATTCCGTGGCGTTTTGGGCGAATTCAGCTTGGACGACGTGTTTGACGTTTGGTATGTCGACGCCTCGAGCGACGGAGTCCGTGGCGACGAGAACGTCGATGTCTTGCGACGCGAAGCGTCGTAAACGGGACTCGCGTTCGAGCGGGTCGATATCGCTGTGAAATGATGCGGCTTTAGCGCCAAAGTTTGCGAGTTCGTTGGATATTGCTTCGCAGACGCTACCGCTGTTGACAAATACCAACGTCTTTTCCACCTGCGCGGTTTTCGGATCCATGTCTAACGCGTCAAATAAAGCCTTCGCTCGAGTCTCCAACGAAACCTCTCTCCACGTTTGCGTCAACTCCGCTCTCGGTTTGTGTAAACTCGAGCTTTTCGTCCACACGGCGTCTGGGAAACCGAATTTTAGAACCGCTCCGGGTGTTCGTTTGCCCGTGGACATGACCGTCGCCGCGGCGAAGACGTATTGTCTGCGAAACTCGCGATTGGTGCCTTTGCCCATTTTGCCTTTGCCGCCGAGACGCGCTTTCGGTTTCTTCTTCTTTTTTTTCTGTTGTTCTTTTCGTTCGTACTCGTATTCGTGTTGTTGTGCGTTTTCATCGTCGTCGTCTGAATCTTCGTCCTCTTCTTTGTCTTCTTCTTCTTCTTCTTCCTCAAAATCGTGATCTTTCCTCCAATTTTGCTCCATGGACGCTTCCGTATCTCTCTCTAAATCGTTGTTCCATTCTCCCGTCGTCGTCTTGACATTTATTTCGCTTTCGTCCTCGAACGTTTTATAAAATCCTCGCGTGGCGGCGAGCTTTTCCTCTCGAAACAAAACGTCGAAGCAGTTCCGCACTTTCCTCGCGTATCCTCCACCCAACAGCATATCTGCTTCGTCTAAAACAACCGTCCGTATAAATTTCACGTACGGCGTAAACGCGCCTTTCCTCCAGCTCCCTTCTCGCCAGTCAAAGACGTCCTGTTCGGCTCGCGCGGGCGTGCAGACGATGATGTCCGGGAACGAAGAAGGCAAACCTCGATCGGGAGTTAAAGCAACTGTTCTCACTATCGACTTTTTCTCTGAATCGTCTTCTAAAACGTCCGGAAGCGTTAAAATATCGATGGCTTTTTTCACCTGGTCGCACAAGTGCGCGTTCGGGCACAAAATCAGCGCCGAGACTTCCTCTCTCCGTTCGATTTCTTTCCTTTTCAAGATATTTGAGACGATTGGAATGGCGTAGGAATACGTCTTCCCGCTCCCGGTTTCGGCGGCGATGACGACGTCCAAGTTTTCCGCAAGCAAAGGGATCGCGGCGGATTGACACTCCGTCGGCTCTGCGATGGATAACCGCGTCCGTAAGTTTTTCAAAATCAGAGGATGTATTCTTATATTGCTATTATTAGTATTATCAACTCCTTCTCCTTCCTCCTGTTCGTGTTATCGTTCGTTTCAGGTCAGTCAACAATAAGAAGTAAGAACGAGAAGACTTCGTCATCAAAGCGTAAAATATTGAGAAGAGTACGAGCGCGGCGCGAGAAGAAAGAAGAACACCTCACGTATTTTTGTTGCTTCATATCGAGAGCGAAACGCAGCGGTCTGTTACCTCCGCCTTTAAATTTCGTTTCTGTGTGCTGCTCTCTCGTCGAGAAGATAACGCAGTTTAATGCCATCATTGGTGTTCTTCTTCGATTAAAATGTTTCGTTATACGAGAGAACTCTACTCACCGAGAACAACTTTAACTGCTCGTTGTTGTTGTTGTTTATACCATTACTACTCGCAAGAACAAACCCGCGCTTTTGCAGATGAGTGGTGGTAGTGTTATTATGTGTAGTAGTAGTATTCGTGGTAAAGGGAGCATTCTCTTCGCGTAATCCTCCTCCAAATCGTCTTTCGTGTCGTCGTCGTCGTGATGAAAATTCGCCGCCGGGTGATGATGATGATGATGATGATGACGATGCGCTGCTCTTAATGCTCCTCCTCCTGTTCCTCAAAGCAGGAGGAGTCGTAGTGCGACCAGAAGAAAAAAAGGCACTCAAACTATCACTTGTGCTGCACAAAAGAGACGAACAAAAAGGAGCGCTCATCGTTCTTCTCATTAATACTCTTCTGCTCTAAATACGCACGCTTTCTCTGTGAAGCAATTCGAAGAAGCCTAAGGAGAGAAAAAAGTGAACTCTCTGCATAAAAATTAGGGTTGGGCACCCTAAATATAAAACTGCAGACGTTTTCCTCTTTTCTATGAAGGAAAACGTTACACTTTTGCGCAAAAGGCTTTCTGGCGTTGTTTACCACAGAGCTTCTTTCTGGCGTTGTTTACAGAGAAAGAAAGTTTGTGGTTTCGTATTTATTGTTGTTGTTTTATACATCACCTCATCAGTTAATAACTAAAGGGAAGAGATTGAGAGAGATTTTCATTCGTTCGTTCTCGGGGAAAGATGTCTCAGCAGCCGCGGGATGATGATGAAGATGATTCGATGAAGAACTCGACGCCTACGACTCCTACTCCTCCTGAAAAGAACAACGAGTCTTCGTTAGAATCAAAATACTCCGCGCAAAACAGACTCCCCGCTTTACTCTACACCGTCGGATACCTGACGTTCTCCACAATCACCGTGGTGTCGAACAAACATTTAATCAAAGACGCTGGATTTGGGAACCCGATATTCGTCTCCTCGTGCGGAACGATGTTCGCGTTCGCGCTCTCGACGATACTCGTCCACGGAAAATTCGTGTCTGTTTCAGAACCAAAGATGACGTTTAAAGAGTGGTTCAAAGTGTGCGTCCCGGTGGGTTTCTTTTCATCGATAACCTTAGCGTGTGCGAACATTGTGTACGTGTACTTATCGTTATCGTTCGTACAAATGTTGAAAGCGTTCGTTCCCGTCGTCACGTATATAACGCACGTGTTCGTCGGGACGGATAAGTACAACTCGGATTTTACGGTGAGTTTACTCGCCATGGTTCTCGGTGGGATGATGTGCATGAACGTGAGCGGGAAAGCGACCGTGATTGGAGTGTGCGTGATGTTTGGGTCGCACTTCGCGGAAGCCATTAGAACCGTCGGCGCGCAGTGGCTGTTAGTGAATAGAAAGTTTGGCGTGATCGAGAGCATGTATTACTTCGCGCCGGCGACGGTGGTGTTTTTTATACCTTTAGTGGTGTATTTTGAAGGCAGTTCGTTACAAGCGCCGGGAATTTCCTCCATTGCGAATAAGTACTGGTATTTATTCGTCGTGTCTTCCTCCTGGGGGTGTTTAGTCAACGCGTGCGGCCTCGGCGTGGTGAAGAACATCGGCGCCGTCTGGTTCAAAGGCATCAACAATATCAAGAACATCTTGTTACTGTTCTTCGGGATTTTAGTCTACGGCGACGTGGTCACCGTCTTGCAAGCGTTCGGATACGCGCTCTCCTTAGCCGGGTTTGGGAGGTACACGTACGTCAAGAATACGCAAATGCTTAGCGAGAGTAGTAGTAGTCATAGTAGTAAAAGCGGCGAACGCACCGACGAGGAGAATCCGCCTTTAGCATCATCATCACGAACAGAAACGACAAAGACAAAAACAGCGTTTCCGGACGAGAGAGAACCGTTGCTTCAAAAATAATAACAACACACTCTTTGTAATGATATCATTGTAATCATCATCACGTCGTCGTCGTTGAAACTCTCACGCGTCGTGCGCTTTAGAGCAGAAGAAGAAAGAAGTCTTGAATTGTCCGCCAAAATCCGCACACACTCAACGCACTTTATCACGCACAAAAGAAGAAGTACACAACACCGATTATTAAACAACGAAAGACCCGCGAGAGAAAGCATCGCGCATCTGTTTTTTAACACCACCACCAGCATGTTTAAATCTGCCTCCTCTCCTCCATTCGCGCGTTTGCGAGACGACGAGGATTCCACGCCGACGGCACCTTTTTCCCGAGGCGAGGAAGAAGAAGATCTTCACGATCTCGAAAACGACGAAGCCGCCTCGGCGGTGTTCAACTACAGCCCTCGACCAAAAACAGACCGCACGTTCGCGAGCGTGTTCTTACTCATCACGAGCGCGTGTTTCCTTCTCGGCATTGTCGTGGTCTCGAACACGAACGCGAAAGCGTTTGCACAAAGAACGAGCGAAGATGTGCTGTTTAGCACCAACTGCGAAGCGTATCGCGCGTCGTCGTCATCACCAACATCGAGGCTGTTGTTATCGAACAAAGATGAGTTTAAGGATACCAACGACGATTTGGACGATGTGTTCGATGGTGATGATTTTTGGCAATCGTCGCACGCGTGGCTGTTGTTGGCGATCGTCTCGGCGGTTGCGCTCGGGGTGACGTTTTTGTACGGGTTTCAATATCACGCGAGTAAAGCAACCTGGGGGATTATTGGGTTTAAACTCCTTTCCAGCTTTTCCTTCTCTTTGTACATGTTTGCAGAAGGGTTTGTCTTTGGCGGGTGTTTGTTTCTCCTGGTGACTTTGATTTTAGCGCGCGTCTTTTATCTCTGGCGAGAGGAAATCGCGCTCGTCAATCGGCTTTTACAAACCGCGGCGACGGCGTTGAGCGATCAGAAACACACGCTGACGGCGACGATGGGGATTAACATGTTCGTTTCTATGTTTGTGTTCATCCCGTTTATCTTTTTCATGTCGTACGCGTGGATGCACGGGAAGATTGGCGCGAATCGGTTCGCGATGACGCACCCGAGCGACGGATCGAAGTGCATCGATCGAAGGTCGTACGACGACTACGTGGAATCCAGAGATGAAGGTGCGACGGGCGATATGAGTGCGTACGTTTATGAGGTTAATTGTTGCGAATGGCAGACGGATTCGTGGGTGAAACCGTTCGTCGGGTTGCTGTTTTTTTCCTTGCTCTGGACGTCCTCGGTTGCGGTGTGTTTACGATTGTTCACCATTGGTGGTTCAACCGCGCAGTGGTACTTTGCGCCCTCTGGAACGACCGCGTTCAAAGGTACGGTGAAACGATCGTTATCGCACGGCTTGAAATCGCAATTCGGCACCATCTGTTTTGGAGGTTTGATCATGTCAATCGTCGATATGGTTCGAAACATGTTTGAAAAAGCGCAAAGAGAACACAGAAACAACGCGGCGATGGCCGCGTTGATGTGTTGCGTGAACTTGTTGTGGCAATGTTTCGCCGAGATTATTGGATTTATTTCCAAGTTTGCCATCGTGTACGCCGCCATCTCCGGCGACGCCTTTTGCGACTCTGCGAGAAAAGTCACCACGATTTTACAAAACAACATGTTATCAACCTTTGCGGTGTGGTGGTTGCCTCCGATGATTCTCAGGACGACTGCGTTTATCGTCTCGGTCGTCTTTGGCGTCGTCTTTGGCCTCTCGTCCTCGAATTACTTCGACGACGAATCGCGAAGCGTCGAGGTAGTCTTCCTCGGTGTGTTCTGCTTCTTGATTTCTCTGACTATTCTGAACTTTTGCCTGACCGTTTTATTGGATGTCGTCGACGCGGTGTACTTGTGTTACGCCGTCGACAAAGATTTACAAATGTTGACGAAACCAGAGATTCACGACGTCATGGACGAAGTCGTCAAGAAGCAAACGAAGAACGCGGGGGGATTCAATACGAACAATAACGCGTTCAATATCGCGAATCCGTTCGCTGCCAATAATAGAAATAGTAACAACAACAACTCGAATAGCAACGAGATGAGCGCGATGGCTGGAGCGCCTCAACAACAACAACAACAACAACAACAACAACAACAACAACAACAACAAGTCGTGATCGGCTATCCGCAGCAAAGATCTGGACAAGATCAGCGTCCGACGGGTGCCTCGCACGAGGATATCGACGCGGTGTAAAAACAAAACAAACGAACAAGCAAAAAGTTCTCTCTTTTATATAAATATATACTTTTATTACCATTTTACTAACTACACGCGCTGTGTGCTTTCAAACTTCTATTATATCTATCATCATCACACGTGTCTTTACTACTGAGCGCCTAACACGCGCGACTGCTTCTCTTCCAACGCGAGCTCGAAGAACCACTGGTTTTCGAACGATTTCAGCCACTCTTCGCATTTCGCGAGCGCGTCTTTACACGCTTCCGCTTTCGCACCTTTCTTGGACGAGCTTATACCTGAGCCCGAACACCCTCGCACGGTCTCCCCGAGATCGGTCCAATCGTACTCGCACGAGAACACGGACACGTTTTGGGGTTGGCCGTCCTCTTTCTTCGCTTTCGAGACGGACTCGTTGAATCGGACGAATTCAAATCCTCGACCGTCTTTCGTGTACTCGTTCGGCAACGTTTTCGATAAACTGTTAAAAAACTCAAACAGCGTTGCCGTCGGGTGTTTCTTCCCGTCGTGATATTGCTTTAAGAGCTTCTTAGCGTCTTGAAATCGAAGCGTCGCGTATTTGTTCACCGTTTGTAACTCCGCGTTTAATACCAACGCGGCGGCGTCTTTCGGCAACTGTCGTTTGTTCAATTTCTTCGTGTTTTCCGCGTTTCTAAACGAATGCATCCACTGGAGAAACCCGTCGTATCGGTCATCTTCTTCGTTTTCTTCGTATTCGTGTTCGTATTCTTTTATCTCGCTATGGTTGCTATTCTTCTTAGTAGTATCTTTGCGTCGTCCGTACTTTTCATACATTCGCTCGGCTAACCAAACGCCTAAACTCGCGTCTTCCGCGGCATATTTCACCTGCCCTTCTCTCAACGGCGAATTCTCCCAATTCGAAATCTGCACCGCTTTTGGCTTTTCCACGTCCAATCCGAAGTGATTGGCCATGCCTTTCATCCCCGGTCGTTCGTGTTTAAAGACCTCCGAAATCGTCGCCAAGTCGATGAAAGCGTTCACGTCGACGCTCTCTTTATCCTCGTTCCCGTAATGTTCCATTTTCAGCTCTTTCAAATCGGTTTTAATCCCAAACCCGAGTAACACGTACTCTTTCTCTCTGAGTATCTTCGTCATCATTTCCGGCACTTCCCCATTCATCGAGGCCAGATGGATTAAACACGCCACATTTTTGCTCGCGAATTGCACCAAAGCAACTTTGTTCTTTTTCGCCACTTTACTAAACGTCGGTCGAGTTTCCGTGTCGAACCCGATCACGGCGTACCGATGTCTCGACTCCACGCTTCGCGTGATGTCTTTCTCTTTCAAAAGTTCCGAGAGGTGTTCGTTCGCCGTCGAAGGGTCGTAACTGACCAGGATTTTCGACGGGGAAACGAACGTCGAATTCTCTTTCGTCGTTTCCGTCATGATGTGTCGCACGAACAACGATGAAAGTAACGATCGCTGACGATGAGTACTACTCGTAGTAGTAGTAATAGTAGCAGCAGCAGTAGTAGTAATAACAGCCTGCCGACGGAAAAGCCGCCTCGCCGCCGAGCGCATGTATTATTTTATAAATAAATGTACAAAGCAGAGAAAAGAGTGAAGAAGTGTTTGTGTTCAAAGTTCGTTAGGACAACATTTTTTCCAAGCGCTCGCGCGCGCATCTATCATCTGCTGCTGCTGCTGCTCCCGAAATCACGCCTTCCTTTCTCCTCGGCTTTCTTTTTTCGCTCTTTCATTTTCTTCTTGATTTCGTTCTCGTAGGTGAAGTAAATGGAAAAGAGGAGGAAGAGCGAGGACGCGAGGAGCCCCGGCCATCCTTTTTGAAACGCGGCGCAACTCATCGCTAACATCGCTAACATCGCGTCAAACGTAGCTATCGTTTTTCTTATTTGAAGAGGAAACGGAGTGGTCATGTTTGCGCTTTGTGAAATGACGTTCGTGTTGATGAGCATGAACATCGCGTGGCCGAAAAAGAGCGCAATCGCGGGTCCGATCGACGCCGGCAACGAAAACAAAGCGCCGCTTCCGGGTACGAGCGAAGGCGACGCGGTTCTCAAACATCCAACCAAAGCGATCAAAGCGCCCAAAATCTCAAACGTTGACTTCATGTACACGTTCGTCAAAAACGTTTCCACGTTCCTCGTCTGCTCTATGCTTTCCACCGTCGTTTCTTTCGCGTATTTAATAGTCTTCAACACCGCGTTCGCCCTTCTAATTTGCCTCGTCGCCACCGCTTTAAAATCCATCAACAGTAATATCACAAAGCCTAAAATGCATAACTTCTCCGTCCAGAATCCGTTCGCGTTCGTCGTAAAGAACGTGAGGTCACCCTGTTTCGTCACCCACGCGAACAAAAACGCCAAAAAATTCATCCCGACGTCTCCGGCGAGTAAAGCGAATATCGAGAGTGAGAGCAAGGAATAGATTTTGCTCATTGGCACATCATCATCTGTTGCATCTTTTCCAGACGACGACGACGAATCATCATCATCATCATCATCATCATCGCCGCTCTTTCTTTCTGACGACGATTTCGACGACGCGAACAACGACACGTCTGTTTTTCTTCTTCGTTTTAGGCTTGATTCTCCTCCGGAAATCATCATCCTCATCTCCAACTGTTTGTTGTTGTTCTTGTTGTTTCCAATTCTGAACGTTTTCTCTCTTTGGTGTACACGTCGTCGTCGTTCGGAGGAGGCAAAAAGACCCTCGCGACGTTTACTACGAGATGAAGAAGACAACAAAGAAGACAAAGAAGAAGTTCGAAGGATTTCGAGAACGACGGGTGGTTTTGGTGACATTTTTTGTCGTCGTTTATTATGCGCGTTGTTTTTGTATCTAAAAAATTTAAGTGAAGAAGTAAAAAAATTCGAAGATGATGTCTTTCGTTTAATATAATAGAGATAAAGTTGATACCAATGAAAACGAACTCTTCAAAGTAATCTACTTATTTACCGATGCTGGTCAAAGCCTCCAAAGCCCCTTCGCCGTTGTTCAACGCTTGCTGCGCGACACCAAACATGGCAACCATTGCTAATCTTCCGTGCTTCAATTCCGCGGTTTTCAATCTGAACGTCTCTTCCGGGCTCTTCGAAGCGAAACCCAACGGGTCAAACGCGCCGCCCGGGTAGCATCTCTTCTCTTGGTCGAGTTCGGCGGATCTGTAAAATTCAAGAGTACCAACCAAAAGGACTTCGATGGCAGTCAACGCGGCCAAGTTGGACCCTTCGCCCCACAAGTTAAAGCCGAGGTATTGCGTTTGCTCCAACTCAACCTTACCGGCGTCTTGCCAGGCGACGCCCGTGCCGGCTTCGCCAAAGATCACGCCGACGAGGCCCAACATCGCCCATCTGGAGTGCAACAACTCGCACTCGCGGAATCGGTTAATGTCAAACGCTTCGTTAAACGGAACGATCGTTCTTTCCGTCGGCTTGTTGTCCGTCTTCTTCAACTTACCGATGACGTTCCCCGACGGGTTCTTCGCCGCCGAGCCGTCCAATCTGTCCAAGTCGAATTGCAAATATTCCGTCGGTTTGGACAATCCAAACGGATCGAAGCCTCTGTCACCGGGCATGGAGCCGTCCAACCATGCGGGCGCTTCCGCGTTCGGGTACCACAGGTCGCGTTCGCCCGATGGCGGGGTGAATTTCTTCTGCGTCGTTGGCTTCTTCGTCGCTGGCTTCTTCGCCGGCGGTGACTTCTTGATTGGTGCCTAGAAATATTGAGAGCGAAACGAGGAGAAAAGGTCAGTTTTTGAGCAAAATCTCGGCGTGGAAAAGATATCAAAAAGACATACGAGATGATGATGGCTTTCATCAAAATCATCATCATCACGCGCTTCTTAAAACCATTACACGCGAACGTTGCGAACGCGATCTGATTCCACGGATGCAAACACAGATACTACTTTCACGCGTTCATTTTTTTAAAGCGTTTGAAAAGAGGGAGCGCGCGTTTGCGCGTGCGTTTTTTCTCTCTCTCTCATTCATCGCGCGCAGGAGAAAATGTCGGTTGTGTTTTTTCCTTCTTTTTTGCTCTTTTTCTCCTCTTTTTCCGCCTAAAATGAGACGATGATGATGCGCTCGGATTTCGAACGAAACCGACGCCTCGCGAACGATGTGCATTCAAAAACGTACCTTCTTCGCCGGAGTGACCGTTTTCTTCGCCGGTGCGGCTTTTTTGAAAACGGCGTTGATTTGTAACTTCGTCGCGAATACCATTTTTATATATTATATTATGTGTTCTGTGATGATGTTGTGTGCGATAATGGCGAAAGTGTTGTTTGTTCCTCTCTTTTGAGGCTGAAAAATTCCCCTTTAAAAATTTAAGGGAAAATCTCTAAAAAAGTATATCTCTTTTGCCTCTTCTGCTCCTCTGTTCTCTTTGTTTCGAGAGTTTGGTGCTTTTCCAGCTCTTCTTTTCCTCCTCCGAGTAAAGAACGCGAGGAGGAGCGTGGAAAACCAAACGAGGATACTGTGCACCACTCGAAGCAAAGCAAAAGCATCCAAAACCAACTTTGCGTGCGAGTAGATATCCACACTTTTCTGCAAATAGTTTTGTAGAGTATTGCACACCAGAAAGACGAGCATCGTAACGCGCGTAAACATGTCGTGTTCTTCTTTCGCGAAGACGTCTGCCACTTTCCACCAAAACCATCGCGCGGGTTCGTCGTCTTCGTCGTCTTCGCGGGGGAAATTGTCCGCGAGAACGAGATTACATCCGAACCACCTACGTGGCAACCGAAAACAACGCGCGAATAATTTTGCGGCCAATAAGAATGCGACCGCATTAACC
>Ga0181556_1003036_pt1 | contig 14849 bp, 10 predicted proteins | sample 011ome_14_FD_148651 | JGI IMG/M metagenome (GOLD analysis project Ga0181556, IMG submission 148651) | Coastal salt marsh microbial communities from the Groves Creek Marsh, Skidaway Island, Georgia - 011505AT metaG (spades assembly) | ecosystem: Environmental > Aquatic > Marine > Intertidal zone... | reverse complement strand
GGTCAAATTGGCTTATTCGGGTGTCAATCCTTCAGATGTGAAAGCCCGTGCCGGCGCCAGACCAGGGGTGGTGAAACCCGCCTTCGATCTGATCACGCCGCATTCTGACGGCGCGGGTATCATCACCGATCTCGGCGCAGGCGTCAGCAAAAAGCGGTTGGGAGAGCGGGTTTGGATTTGGAACGGGCAATGGGCGCGGGCCCATGGCACCGCGGCTGACTATATCACGCTTCCGGCAACTCAGGCAGTGGCCCTGCCCGAAGGGATCAGTTTGCAAACTGGCGCAGTCCTAGGAATTCCTGGCCTTACCGCGGCGCATTGCGTGCTTGGCGGCGGCGCTATATCTGGAAAAACCTTGTTGATTTCCGGTGCAGGCGGCACGGTTGGACATCTTGCCGTTCAACTGGCGAAAGCCGGCGGCGCGCAGATTATCGCAACGGCTTCACCGCCGCATTTTGAACGCGTTTTGGCCGCCGGCGCAGATCATGTGTTTGATTATAAAGCCCCCGATCTTGGGCAAGACATCAAAGCGTTATGCAGCGCCGGCATTGATCGCGCCATAGAGCTTGAATTCGGGCTGAATGCGCCGCTTTTGGCCGATGTAATGCGGCCTGAAGGCGTCATCTCTGTTTATGGATCTGCGCTGGATATGAACCCCAGCTTGCCCTTTGGGCAATTTTTATTCAAAGCGCTAAAAATCGATATCGCCCTCATCTACATTCTGAATGAAACCGATCGTCAAAACGCGATAGACAGCTTGCATAAAGCCTTAACCGCGGGGGATTTACTGCCTCAAATCGATCAGATTTACCCTTTGGAAGAATGTGCATCGGCGCATCAGCATGTTGAGCGCGGTGGCCGGCGCGGCGCGGTACTGTTGGAAATTAAATAGCAAACACGCTGCCCCCTCCCTCTTGCCAGCGATGCTCTTCTAAGCAACGAAGTGCTGCGCCGATTATCAAGCCGGTTATAAAGATCAAACTGAAATAGGTTTTGGGCTTTTCAGACCGCGCCGTGCGTGCCAGTTTGTTGCGAATATAAGGATCCGAATATGTCCATCACAACCTGTGTTTTCGATGCCTATGGCACTTTGTTTGACGTGGCTGCCGCCGCCCGGCTTGCAGCGCAAGAAGGCAATGACGCCGCTTTAGCAAATCAATGGCAAAAGCTTGCGGAAATCTGGCGCGACAAACAGCTTCAATACACGTGGCTAAGAGCAATCACTCACGAGCATTGTGATTTTTGGCAGGTCACGCAAGATGGGCTTGATTTTGCCCTCGAAGCGCTATCGCTTGATAAAAATGATGCGCGACGCGAACGGCTTTTGCAGCTTTACTGGGAATTACAAGCCTATGACGAAGTGCCCGATATGCTGCGCCGTCTGAAGGAAATGGGGATGAAAACGGCCATTTTATCAAATGGATCCCCCGCTATGCTTGACGCAGCCGTGGCTTCTGCAGGATTGGGCGGATATCTCGACGCTATTTTATCGGTTGAACGCGTTGGCGTTTTCAAACCAAACAGCCGCGTCTACGATCTTGTTGGGCAACATTTCAACTGCGGTTCACAAGAGGTTTTATTTGTCTCGGCAAATGGCTGGGATGCTGCAGGTGCCACCGGATACGGGTTTGAAACGGCCTGGGTCAATCGAAACAATATTCCGCTTGATCGGCTTGCACACACGCCAAAGCATAAGCTGAATACACTGCATTCTTTGCCAAAACTGGCGCAAAGCTGATGCCACGTTTTACCAGCTCAGATGGTCTGTCGCTTTTTTATACCGATACCGGCCATGGTCCGCCTTTACTTTGCCTGTCCGGCCTGACGCGCAATCTGGATGATTTTGATTTTGTCAGCCCGCATCTGTCGATGTTCCGGCTGATTAAGCTTGATTATCGAGGTCGAGGCCGTTCAGATTGGGCGGCAGATTACAAAACTTACATGGTGCCGCGCGAAGCTGCGGATGCGCTTGAACTTCTTGACCATTTAAATATTGATAAAACCGCAATTCTGGGAACATCACGGGGTGGCATTATTGCGATGTTTCTTGCCCATATCGCCAAAAACCGCCTCAGCGCCGTGGCGCTCAACGATATTGGACCAGAATTGCAGTCAACTGGCTTGGACGATATTTTTGCCTATTTGGGTCGCCCTCCCGCCGCAAAAACGCTGGAAGAGGCAGCCCGGATGCGCGCAGCCCATAGCCCGGGATTTGAACATGTGCCCACAGAACGCTGGCGCGCAGAAGCGGCTAATCTTTATGTAGAAACTCCGCTTGGGTTAGACCTTCGCTATGATGCAAAACTGCGCGATGCCGTGATTGAACAACAAGCCACATTGCCCAATCCTGACCTTTGGCCCCTGTTTAAGGCTTTGGACGGTCTGCCTTTGGCCTTAATTCATGGTGTGAATTCAGACCTTCTAAGCGCGGCATCGGTGGAAAAAATGCAGGCATATCGGCCCGATATGATTTTGGCTAAAGTCCCGAACCGAGGGCATATTCCCTTTCTAGATGAACCCCAAGCGCTGGACGCATTGCACAAATGGAGCACGTTAATAAAAAATGGACCTTGATCTTATCACAGCTGCCGCGGGGCGCCTGCGCGGCCATGCGCGGGAAACGCCATTGCTCAACTCGCCCTTTTTAGATGAGATCGCGGGCCGCCCCATCTGGGTAAAGGCTGAATGTTTACAGCATACTGGCAGCTTCAAATATCGGGGCGCGTTTGCGGCCATTTCGGCTTTAAGCGAAGCCCAGCGGCGCAAGGGCGTGTTGGCGTTTTCTTCGGGCAACCACGCGCAAGGCGTGGCCCTCGCCGCGAAACAGCACAATACTTCCGCCTTGATCATAATGCCCGAGGATGCGCCACGAATTAAAATCAACAATACCAAAGCCTTGGGCGCTGAAGTGCGGCTTTACGATCGGCATAAAGAAAGCCGCGAAGCGATTGGCGCAACCTTGGCCGACCAACGTGGGTTGACCTTGATCAAACCTTATGATGAGCCGCAGGTCATCGCGGGCCAGGGCACGGCCGGGCTGGAAATTGCCGATCAATGCGCCGCTTTAAACATAGAGCGCGCCGATGTTCTTGTGTGTTGTGGCGGTGGCGGGCTGACCAGCGGCATCGCGATTGCGCTGGCCGATGCCGCGCCGAAGATGCAGGTCTTTCCCGTAGAGCCCGAAGGTTTTGATGATACCGCGCGCTCATTGGCAACTGGCACGCATCAGCATAATGCGCCGCAAGCACGCGGTATCTGTGATGCCATTGTAACCCCGACACCGGGCGATCTGACATTTCCAATTTTGCAACGATATTGCAGCCGAGGGCTTGTTGTTTCTGAGCAACAGGCGCTGGAAGCGATGGCGTTGGCCTATGCGCGCTTGAAAATTGTTCTCGAGCCGGGCGGGGCAGTTGCCTTGGCAGCGGCATTATTCAACGCCCCTGAACGCGCGCAGCACCCCGTGATTGCCGTGGCCTCAGGGGGCAATGTCGATACGGAAATGTTCCAAAACGCCTTGCGCCACGCGCCCAGTCTCTAAGCAAGGTAAAAACCCACTGCAGCGCGCTGCAGATATTGAATGATCCAATCAGGAATGTTAGCCCGTAATCCAAGCGCTTAAAAAGAAAAAGCGAGCGCAAGGGGAGAGATGTTGGATGCGTTATGCGGATCTCACACATATAAAGCTTCATTACCGCGAAGATGGTGATCCAAACGGGCCCGCTTTGGTCTTTTCAAATTCGCTGGGCACAGATTTGCGGCTTTGGGATCCTATTCTGCCTTATCTTCCGAAAGATTTTAGGATTATCCGATATGACAAGCGCGGCCACGGGCTGTCCGAATGCCCCTCTGGCCCCTATAGTATGGGCGCGTTGATCCGCGATGCAGAAGCTCTGTTAGACCATTTAAACGTTGCAAATTGCGTTTTTATAGGGCTGTCAATCGGCGGCATGATCGCACAGGGATTGGCCGCCAAGCGTTTGGATCTGGTGCATGCTTTGGTGTTATCGAATACGGGTGCGAAAATCGGAACATCGCAGCTGTGGCACGACCGTATAAAAGCGGTTGAGCAAGGCGGGATTGAAGCCCTTGAAAGCGCCATTATGAAGCGCTGGTTCAGCGCCGAATTTCGCGCAACAGCGCAATTGGATTTATGGCGTAATATGCTGATCCGCCAGCCCCGTGAGGGCTATATAGGATGCAGCGCGGCAATTGCGGGCAGCGATTTTTTGGCCCCCACCTCTGGGTTGCGATTGCCCTGTCTTGGCATAGCGGGCAACGAAGATGGCTCTACGCCGCCTGATTTGGTGCGCGAAACGATTAATTTAATCCCCGGCGCGCAATTTCAGCTGATCAAAAAAGCAGGCCATCTTCCCTGCGTCGAGCAGCCTGAGCTTTATGCCAAAATACTGCTCCAGTTTTTGCAAGATGTTGGCTATGCAACCGATAATTAACCTAATGATACAAGCGTCGCTTGCCACTCAACGCGGCTCAGAAGGCCCAGAAAGCCAATGGGCGCAACATGCGTTAAACCGCGTGAATAGAAAAAGAGATGCCCTTTCATCGCAGCGTATAAAAAAACCGCGCGGCGCGGGTTTAGCAAAAGCGTCAAGGCATGAGTGAAACCCCCGCAAGCAGCGTAAAGGTCACCCGCCTGACGATCGTATTTCTGGTGATGACCGTGGTGCTCGATTCAATGGGCATTGGCATTATTATCCCTGTCACACCTGCCCTGCTTACCGATGTTCTTCCCGGCGCCAGCCTTGCAGAGGCGGCGATATGGGGGGGGCTTCTGGCATCAATTTATGCCGCGATGCAATTTGTTTTCGGGCCCATTTTGGGCTCTTTATCGGATCGGATCGGCCGCAAGCCAATTTTACTGGTCTCGCTTGTGGTGATGGCGTTTTATTATCTGGCCATGGGCTTTGCACAAACCATTTGGCTGTTATTTGTAGCCCGCATTATCGGGGGAATCACATCCGCCACGCAGCCCACGGCCTCGGCCTATATGGCAGATATTTCAAAGCCCTCTGAAAAAGCAGCACGGTTTGGCCTGCTGGGCGCGGGGTTTGGGATGGGCTTCGTGCTGGGTCCGGTTTTGGGCGGCTTCTTGGGCGAATGGGGGCCGCGCGCGCCGTTTTTTGCCGCGGCGGCTTTGGCCGCCTTGAACGCGGTGATGGGGATTATCATCCTACCCGAAAGCGTGACGGATAATATACGCAGCAATTTTAATTGGCGCCGGGCCAACCCATTTGGGGCTTTGAAAACCGTCGCGGGTTTTCCGGGCTTACGGATGTACTTAACGGTCACTCTTCTTTATGGCATTGCCACCTCGGTTTATGCGGCCATATGGCCGTTTTTTACCGTCGAGCGGTTTGACTGGTCGCCCGGTATGATCGGCGTTTCCCTAACGATCTACGGCGTGTTTTTTGCGATCGTTCAAGGCGGGCTGGTGCGCCCCGCCATTGCAAGATTTGGCGAGACAAAAACGGTGATCATCGGGTTTTGCTTTGAACTTTTGGCGATGATTATGCTGGCTTTGGTAACCAATGGTATTTTATTGCTGTTTTTGATCCCCGTTGCATCGCTTGGGGTGATCGGCCAGCCTGCCCTGCAATCCATTATGTCTCAAGCAACGCCAAATGATACGCAAGGCACGCTTCAAGGCGTTTTGGGCAGCTTGCATTCTATTTCAATGGTGATCACGCCTTTGACCATGACATTCGTTTTTTCGGTCTTTACCGCCCCCACGGCGCCGTTCTATTTCCCTGGGGCTCCGTTTATCTGCTCGGCGGTTTTAATTGGTCTGTGCCTGGTTATCTTTCTACGCCGCAGCGCGCAACCTGTTGCACCCAATACTGCCGGCGAATAAAAAAGCACATTCTGTCTTGCACCTTCCAGAAAGCTTGACACACTGCGACCAAAGAGGAGATTTCAATGCCATTGGTCAATGCCGCTATTTGCCATGAATTCGGAACCGATTTAAAAATCGAAACGATTGAACTACGTGCTCCCATAAAGGGCGAAATAGAAGTTACATTGGGCGCTGTGGCGATCTGTCATTCCGATATCTCATATATTGACGGAGCTTGGGGTGGGACGCTGCCCGCGGTCTATGGGCATGAAGCGGCGGGCATTGTTTCGGGTTTGGGCGATGGCATATCAGGCTTTGCCATTGGCGATCATGTGGTCGTAACGCTGATCCGAGCCTGCGGGCATTGTGGAAATTGCAGCACCGGAGCGCCCACAGTTTGCGAAACCCGCTATGATGGCGATTATGGCCCGATCAAAACAGCCACGGGCGGCAAGCTGCATCAAGGCATGGCCTGCGGCGCATTTGCTGAAAAAGTTGTTATTGATCAAAGCCAAGCCGTAAAAGTTGCAGATAATTTAGGGTTTGATGTGGCCGCGTTATTAAGTTGTGGAGTGATCACCGGAATTGGCGCGGTGGTCAATGCGGCGCAGTTACGCCCCGGCCAAGACGCCGTGATCATTGGCGCTGGCGGGGTTGGCCTGAATGCGATTCAAGGGGCGAAACTGGCTGGTGCACGCCGCATCGTTGCTGTTGATATGAACCCTGAAAAATTAGACATCGCGCGTGAATTTGGTGCAACTGATGTGGTGTTGGCCAGCGAGGCAAAGCCCTGGCAAAGCGTTAAAAAGGCGCTTGGACGGGGCGTCGATGCGGTCTTTGTGACTGTGGGCATCGGAGCAGTTTATGACACGGCGGCCCGTTATCTTGCCTATGGCGGCAAAGTGATCATGGTTGGTATGCCACAAAATGGCGATAGCTCAACCTTTGAACCGGTCAAGATGGCGGCTGTCAACCAAGGCATGATCGGCTCAAAAATGGGCAATGTGGTGATCCGTCGTGACATCCCGTGGATGGTCGATTTATACCATCAAGGCCGCTTAAAGCTGGACGAATTGATCTCTGGGCGTTTTCGCTTTGAGCAGATCAATGAGGCCATCGCTGACACCAAAACCGGCGCAGCGCGGCGCAATGTGATTGTCTTTGATATTGAGGGCTAAGGATGAAGCTGACCGACCTTGATATTATCGTCACTGCGCCGCCAGCCCCGGGATGGGGGGGGCGCTATTGGATTTTGATCAAGCTCACCACTGATACGGGCCTGATCGGTTGGGGGGAATCCTATGCCTCAAGCGTGGGCCCAAGCGCGATGCAGGCGGTCATTCAAGATGTTTTTGACCGGCACTTTTTCAATCAGAACCCCGAAAACATTGAGGCTTTGTTTCGAAAAACCTATTCTTCAGGTTTTACCCAACGCCCCGATCTAACTGTCATGGGGGCATTTTCGGGTTTGGAAATCGCCTGTTGGGATATTTTAGGCAAACAACGTGACCGCCCCGTCTGGGCCTTATTGGGGGGCATGGTCAACGAAAAACTGCGCGCGTATAGCTATCTTTACCCTTTACAGCATCACCCAGAGGATGCCTTTTGGAGCGATGCCGATATGGCTGCCGAAAGCGCCGCGGCCTTGGTAGATCGCGGTTATACCGCTGTTAAATTTGATCCGGCCGGCCCCTATACCCAATTTGGGGGCCACATGCCTTCACAATCTGACATCTCCCGGTCTGTTGCGTTTTGTGAAAAAATTCGTGCCGCTGTCGGGGATAAAGCAGATTTGCTGTTTGGAACGCATGGTCAATTTTCCACCGCGGGGGCAATTCATCTGGGAAAGGCCCTGGAAAGGTTTTCACCCATGTGGTTTGAAGAGCCTATTCCACCCGACAATCTGCTTGAATTTGCGAAAGTTGCGGCGGCGCTGCGCATACCCATCGCAACCGGAGAGAGGCTGACCACGAAAGCCGAATTTGCCACCCTGCTCAGAACCGCAGGCGCTGCCATCATGCAGCCGGCATTGGGGCGCGCCGGGGGTATTTGGGAAATGAAAAAAATGGCAGCTATCGCCGAAACCTTCAACGCTCAGGTCGCGCCACATCTTTATGCAGGCCCGATTGAATGGGCCGCGAATATTCATTTAGGCGTTTCCATTCCAAATTTCTTGATCGCCGAAACGATCGAAACCGAGTTTCATAAAAACTTGATTGCATCCAGCATCACTTTGGAAAACGGATATATTGCAGCGCCATCCCAATCCGGCTTGGGAATCGAGGTGAATGAAGCGCTGGCGCGGGCACACCCCTATACCGGTACCAAGCTGCATCTGGAAATGAGCCCCTTGCCCAATACCTATCAGAGTCAATAACCGCGCATAAGCGCGGCGGCCTCTTTGGGTTCTATGACCACATTGCTCCAAAGCGCATCAAGGCGTTTTATCTGCTCTATATCAAAGCGTTCCAACTCTTCCCAATAACGCCCTGACGCAACATAATAGGCCAGCTCTTGCTCGCGGGCGAGCGCATGGGCTTTTTGCACCTTATCTATCTCAAAGGGTTCCGGACGCGGTTCTAACAGGCTGCGCCGGGGCGCGATCAAGCGGCTGGTCTCTTGTGACAGATTGGTGATTTCGCAACCCTGCGCAAGCGCAAGCGCATAAAGCCGCGCAGCTTTTGCCTCAAGCGAGATCAGCGTGATATCCTCGCGCAAAGGATCGGCCGTGCCGGTGCCATAGAAATGCGTTTTGCTGCTTTTGGGATAAGACATATCGCATCCCAAAAAAGCGATTTCCCGCGGGTTATAATGCCCCAAAACCCAATAGGCGGTGGTGAATGCCATGGTTGCACCCGCATAGACAAACCCACCATATTGATTTTGTACGGGAACAAACTCAGCCTCGCCAATCAAGCGTTGCCGTGGCTTTAAATTTGTCGGCTGGCGCTCGGACGGAAAATCATATGGAAAAACCAGGTCATCCCAATCCGGGCGCACTTGCCACGCGTTGTTGATCACCACAAGCTTATCAAACGGGTGTTCTGGCCAGTCTCTTGCCGCCATCACATTTGGACCAGAGCCAAGAATCGCAACGGACGGACGGTGTTCTTCTGACATTACAAAGCCCCTCTATCCGCTACCATTTGCATAACCAGCTCAGATGCAACGCATTTTTAACAGGCGCTCTAAGAGCCCATTCCAAAAGTAATTCGGCGCTGCCCGCGGCTTTATGCGCGGCGCCACGTATTCGCAAAGCCGCCCAGCACAGCCGTAATCTCGCTATCGCTGGCCTCGCTGGAAACGCATGCGATCAATCCAAGTTGCTTATCATCGCGCACCTCAACCACTGAAGCCTGTAGGCCCGCGTCACTCAAAGCTGCGTTAAAGATTCGTGTGATCGCGCGCTTGCGTAGATCAGGTTTAAAGACTTTGCCCACCGCCGTTTTTGGAAGCTCGTCCAAAATCTCAACATATTTTGGATGCGCGGCCCGCTCTGGTACATGCTCTTCACAAAATGCCTTCAATTCATCGGGCGTCACCTCACCATCGGCCACCAATTCAACATAAACGCAGGGCAATTCCCCTGAATGCACATCAGGTTGTCCAATCGCTCCTGCAAAGGCAACGCTGGCATGGCCCAAAAGCGCTTCTTCAATTTGCGCAGGATCTATATTATGACCCCCGCGTATGATCAAATCTTTGGCGCGGCCTGTAATCCACAGATATCCATCCTCATCCAAGCGACCCAGATCACCGGTTCTTAAAAACTTATCTTCGTAATAAAGATCTACGTTCTTGGCCGCTTCGGTATAGGTATTGCCAGGCCACACTCCGGGGTTGGAAACGCAAATTTCACCAATTTCATTAGCCGCACATTCGACCAACTCACCTGCGCTGGAGCGCACGATTTTAACCATTGTATACGGCAAGCGCACCCCAACTGATCCAACCTTTTTTAGGCCATCAGTGGGGTTGCACGAAACCAGAGCGGTAACCTCGGTCAGGCCATAGCCCTCAATTATGTTTACATTGCTTGCTTTTTCAAATCGTTTGAACAGTTCTAAAGGCAAGGGCGACGACCCGGAAAATGCATTTTTTACCGTTGATATATCTGCATCGACTGGACGCTGCATTAAGGCCGCTGCCGCTGTTGGAACTGTAATGATATATGTGATCTTCCAACGCTCGACCAATTTCCAAAAATTATCAAATACGCCCTCACCGCGATACCCAGCCGGCGTCGGGAAAATAACATGTGCACCGGAATGAAGCGCTGACATTAAAATTATATGACAAGCAAAGACATGAAACAAAGGCAGTGGACAAATGACGTTATCATCAACAGTGAAGCTTAAAACACCTCCGAGCCAGCCGTTATAAATCATCCCCGAATAGGTATGCTGCGCCACTTTGGGCATGCCTGTAGTGCCACCCGTATGGAACAGCGCCGCCACCCGGTCTTTTTGAATATCTTCGAAATTTAAGGTTGTGGCTTGCTGTGATAGCTTTTCGTTGAAATCCATCACCTCCGCATTATGCGAGACGGGGTTTTTGGGCCGTAGCAACGGCACCAACCATTTTTTAGGAGGCGTCAGATAACGGTTGAGATCAATTTCTAATACCGTTTTCACATTCGGCGCCTGCGCAACAGCCGCGGCTGTTTTTTGCCCAACATCGGTTTTGGGAAACGCCTTTAGCGTTACCACAACTTTGGCATTGGTTTCGCGCAAAATTGAAGAAATTTGGTCCACGTTCAGCAAGGGGTTGATCGGGTTTACCACCCCCGCCACGGCCCCGCCCAAAATAGTAAGGGCGGTTTCGTTACAATTGGGCAAAACAAAGGCCACGACATCTTCAGGCCCTACACCCAAGGCCCTGAACATATTCGCCGCCTGCGCGGTTTTCTGCTGCAAGCTGCGCCAGTTCAGAGTTTCCGCTTTATCCTGCGGACCCGAAAGCAACTGATAGCTGATCGCCGGGCGCTCGGGAAATTTATCGGCGGTTTCGCTCAACAGCCCAAAGAGCGTTTTGGCCACATCTCTTTGTTCCCAAGACATTTCTTTTTCAAGCGCTAGTGAGTCTTCGATCGAAGCAAAGCCCATAAAATTCTCCCAATTTTTTTTATTTTTATCCCAGATAACTTTGCGGGAAGCGGGCTGGTTTTTCAAGAACTATAAGCTTTACACCGCAGTTTCTATCACCTCCCCATCGGTGAACTGCAATTTTGCTAGCCTGGCGTAAAGCCCTCCTTGGCCCACCAGATCGTCATGCGTACCGGTTGCAACCACGCCGCCTTGATCCAAGACAAGAATGCGGTCTGCTTTCTTGACGGTCGCCAAACGATGCGCCACAATCAGGGTCGTACGGTCGCGGGCCAGTTCATCCACTGCCAATTGTACTGCCCGTTCGCTTTCCGCATCCAGCGCGCTGGTGGCTTCATCCAGCAAAAGCACAGGGGCATCGCGCAAAATAGCGCGCGCTATCGCAATCCGTTGCTTTTGCCCACCCGACAGCAAAACCCCGCGCTCTCCCACATAAGTGTCAAAACCTTGCGGTAATTTGTTTATGAACTCGGTTGCAGCAGCGGCCTGAGCCGCTTTCAAAACCTCTTCATCGGTAGCATCCGGGCGACCAAATCGAATATTATCGCGCACCGAGGCGGCAAAAATAATTGGGTCTTGTGGCACCACGGCCATACGCTTGCGAAACGCGCTGCGGGTCAATTCGTTAAGGTTGATACCATCAAATAAGATCGCCCCATTTTGGGGATCAAAAAAGCGCAGCAGCAATTGGATAATAGTCGACTTCCCCGCCCCAGAGGGGCCTACAAGCGCCACCGTTTCGCCTGGTTCCACCTCAAATGAGATATCCTTCAAAATCTGCGTTTCCGGCCGCATTGGATAGCGAAAAGAGACGTTTTGAAAACTTAATTTCCCCTTGGTATTCGCCGGAAGCGCCGCTGGAGACACAGGATCCGACACATGATCCTGCGAGGATAGAAGGTCGACAAGCCGCTCCGTTGCGCCAGCGGCGCGCTGCAATTCGCTCCAAATCTCAGACAGCGCGGCAACAGATCCGGCCACCATGATTGCATAGATCAAAAACTGAATCAACGTACCGGGGCTGATCAAATCGCTTCTTACATCGCGGGCGCCAATCCACAAAACGCCAACGACGCCCGAAAACACCAGAAAAATGACGATCATCGTCATCAAAGCGCGCGTATTCACCCTTTGAATGGCAACCAAATAGCTTTTTTCGGTGACATCGGCGAAATCGGCTTGGGTTTGCGCTTCATGGGTAAAGGCTTGAACCGTTTGTACGGCGCCAAGCGCTTCCGACGCGGTGCCAGAGCTGGCGGCGATCCAATCTTGATTGAGCTTGCTGAAGCGGCGCACACGCCGGCCAAGCGTTAAAATCGGAATGACCACGGCAGGAACGATCAATAAAACCAACCCCGTCAGCTTTACCGAGGTGAGAAACATCAACGCCAAGCCCCCGATAAAGATCAGTAAATTGCGCAAAGCGATTGAAATCGATGAGCCTAAGACCGATAGGATTAGGGTCGTATCGGTTGTGATGCGGCTCAGCACCTCTCCGGTAAGTATTTTATCGAAAAAAGACGGGCTCATCATGATCACCCGATCAAAGACTGCCCGCCGGATATCCGCCACAACCCGCTCGCCGAGGCGCGTGACTAAGGAATAGCGCAGCGCGGTTCCCAACGCCAAAAGGGCCGCGATGCCGAGCGCCGCCGCAAAATATTTATCCAATGTGGAATCGTCTGGAATACCGAAATTATCCACCACCCGGCGCACCGCCAAGGGCAGGGTTAACGACACGCCTGCGGTCAGAATAAGCGCCAGAAATGCTGCGCCCATCAAAGCTTTATAAGGCAACAGAAAGGGCAATAAACCCCGCAACGCTGAAAGTTTTTTTGATTTGGCGCGTTCTGTTTCGGCGAATTGGGGCGCGGTCTCTGCTGCCATGTGGTGGTATCCTAAAGTTGCTTGGGCCTTGTAAAGCCGTAAGGCTGGGATAAGGTCAAGCAAAACTAAAGCCGACGCCGATGTAACTGCAATTTCCTGCAATCTTAGACTCGGCTACGCCGTATAACAAAAGCGCCTAAGCGTTGTGATCACCACATCCCAAAACTGTCAAAGACGACATGAGTTTCGTCAAACTCTATCGGGTCAAGCCCGCTCAGAAGAATACCGCGCCCGGCAAAATCGATCCAAAGATCCTGATGATGGGCTTGCATATTCAGGTTATCAAACCCCGCTTGAGCAGCTTTACCATCGCGGGTCAGAAAGCAAAGCTGATCTAAATTAGGATCAAAATCCTTTATAATATCAATCTCATTGCCCGATGGTGGCGCGAAAACAAAGCAATCTCGACCAGCGCCGCCAACAAGATAATCCTGCCCTTCGCCCCCAAAAAGAACATCTTCTCCCGCTCCGCCAAACAAGCGATCATAGCCAGACCCACCTGATAAAAGATCATCTCCTGCGCCTGCTAACAAAATATCGTGCCCGCTCAAGCCCAGCAATGCATCAGCCCCCTCATTGCCGGCCACCGTAACGCCGGAATGGTCCCCGACCAAAGGCAGCTGATGTGCAGGGGCTACGGGCGAGTCCGAGTTGGAGCTTAAAGAAAATACCTCGAAAACGGCTTGCATAAACGAAACGCCGCTCGTTTCTGCCTGAAGCGCAGATAAAATCTTGGGCAAAGCTTCAGCCTCTGAAGATGGCAGCGGAAACACGGTATTCGGCTGCGGCGCGGCCAGCGTCACGCCGGGCTTTAACGCCGGCTCTGCGGGTGCAGGCTCACTGCTGAGCCTTTCAGCCAATTCAACATCAAAATGCGATGCAAACTGAACGTCGATGCTTTTAAGATCCGCCTGCTGCAAGATCTGCCCTGCTGCGGTCTTTAATGTAAGGGTTTCATCTCCATGGCCGAGCCGCGCGCCATCCACCAGCGCAGCAAAGTCCAATTGATCTGCGCTGTAAAGCTCTGGCCAGAATGATAAATCCAATTGATCTACGCGAGGATCAAAATCAACGATCACGTCATGCGCGGCGTCGGCCCTCATCACGAAGCGGTCAGCGCCCGCCCCCCCCGATAATGACTGGGTATGAGCTGCATCAATCAAAATATCTGCGCCTGCCCCGCCATAAAGATATCGATCATTGGCGCTGGCAATCAAAATATTATGATCCTGAGTCCCTTGAATGCCCTCTGATTTTTTCTGCCCCAGTTCCAGCTGGAAAAGGCCAATACCCGTTTGACCAGAAGACCGGCTTAACAACAGAAACTCGGATCCATTTTGCACAAACTCCAATTGCGAAACCGCCCCAAGCGCCCCGCCCTCAGCGGAGGAACGGAATGTGCTTTGATGTAATAGAAGACCATCGGGCAAAAGCTCAAACACGCTGAGCCCGTTATCAGCCCCCGACACCGCAACGAAGCCGCGCCCGTCAAATTCGGCATAACTCAGCGCTGATGGATTAGAAAACCGCATCAGATGATCATCCAACAGGTGATCCACGGGGCGTAAGTGACCATTTTCGGCCACCCGCAGGACGCTAACAGAATTGGTACCCTGCGCGGCTATTATCAAAAACCGTGCCCCGTTTAACGAGGCAGCTTCAACATGCGTGATCCCGGCAATCGGCAAAGATTGCTTGGCGCCAATATCTTGCAAGAATGATATGTCTTGGCCCGCGCCGAGATGAAAGCTGGACAGGCCTGCCTCAACCCCGGAGGCGGCATAAATAAAATGGCCTGTCTCGCTGCGAATGGCAGCAAGATCAACCACGTGATCGAGATAGTGCTGGGCTTGATCAGGAATTGATGCCCAAACCGGGCTTTCTTTCTGGCGCGGGTCATCCAGTAAGGCAAACCCATTTCCGGCGCGGGACGCAAGCGCAAACTGACTTGCGTTATCTTCAGCCAATTGAAGAATATGGGCACTTTGATTGAACTGCCCGCT
>Ga0181556_1003034_pt1 | contig 14854 bp, 8 predicted proteins | sample 011ome_14_FD_148651 | JGI IMG/M metagenome (GOLD analysis project Ga0181556, IMG submission 148651) | Coastal salt marsh microbial communities from the Groves Creek Marsh, Skidaway Island, Georgia - 011505AT metaG (spades assembly) | ecosystem: Environmental > Aquatic > Marine > Intertidal zone >... | reverse complement strand
CCATGAGTAGTCGTAATAAAGAACGATGGAGTGCCATAGTGCGCGGGTCAGGGAAAGATTGAAGGAATATTACAGGTCGACCCCCTGAGCAACAGGATCAATACGACAAAGTGACACTATGCCCCGATAAAACGGGAGACGTCATGCTCTGTGCAAGGGGCTGGTGGCTTACCATGGGCGGACTGCCGGGTTGAGAAAGCCGCGGCAAAGGTCTGAAGACGAGTAGACGTGGTAAGGCTCGAAAATAATGACTAAGAAAACAATATGGCTGGGAGACCAGCCCCTGCTTCAACCTTCGGGATCTCCCGCTGGAGAATACCTCTTCCTCGAGGGAGAGCCGTTTTATCGGATTAGGCACTTCGACCGGATACCCCATTTCTTCATTAGCCTGGTCAGTCACGCTAATCACTGGCTATTTATTTCGACATCCGGCGCGCTAACCGCTGGGCGAACCAACTCCGGTAGCGCGCTGTTTCCCTACTACACAGAAGACAAGATCGCCGAGAGTGCTCACGGCACAGGGCATTGTGCGGTTTTTTTGGTAAGTCGCTTGGGAAAGACGTTTTACTGGGAGCCCTTTGCCCGTCAACTCGATGGCGTGTATCAGATAGAACGTAATCTCTATAAAAACACGCTGGGCAATACCCTCATCTTTGAGGAGGTAAACCACGACCTCGAGCTGACTTATCGCTATTCCTGGCAGATGTCTCACCGGTTTGGCTTTGTCAAAAAATCTGCGCTGAGTAATCAGGGCGATCGTGCCGACAACATTCGTTTTTTGGATGGACTTCAGAATCTGATGCCCTATGGGGTGACTCCTGGCATTCAAAATGAGCTGAGTTGCCTGGTCGATGCTTATAAAAAGAGCGAGTTACATAGCGACTCGGGTGTGGGCATGTTCACCATGAGTTCCTTGCTGACTGATCGAGCTGAACCCAGCGAGTGCCTCTCTGCCACAACCGTCTGGTCCTACGGTTTATCTCAGCCGCAGTATTTGCTCTCCTCGGTGCAGCTTGATCGATTTCGTCAAGGCCTCGACATAGAGCAAGAACTCGATGTTCACGGCCGACGGGGCGCTTACTTTGTCGCAGAAGAGATTACCTTACGTCCCGATGAAGAGCGCCAATGGGGAGTCGTCGCGGACGTTAATCAGGGCCCGGACGCAGTCGCCAACTTGATTAATGCAAGGGTAAGCGGCGAACCGTTATCTGAAGAGGTCACTCATGATCTGCGCGCTGGACAATCCCAGTTGAGAAACATCATCGGTGTGGCTGATGGCTTCCAGGTGACCTCGCAGCCATTGGACGCTGCGCATCACACTGCAAATGTCTTATTTAATGTGATGCGGGGCGGCTACTTCGATAATAATTACTGGTTGTCGAAGCGCGATTTTCAGACGTTCTGTGAGCAGTGGAATTGCGAGGCTGGGCCCGCGCTAGAGTCACTTACCACCGACTTGCCTGAAAACATCGCGTATGCCGACCTGCGTGAACGGATAGAGCGCGCCGACAAGCCGCTGCTGCTGCGCCTGTTTTTGGAGTACATGCCGCTCACCTTTAGCCGTCGTCATGGCGATCCGTCGCGTCCATGGAATCAGTTTTCTATTGACGTGCTGACGGAATCAAATGAAAAGCGATTGGCCTTTGCTGGCAACTGGCGAGATATCTTTCAAAATTGGGAGGCGTTGTCGGTATCGGCGCCCGGTTATATCGACAACATGATCTGCAAGTTTGTGAGCGCGACGACAGCCGACGGTTATAACCCTTACCGCATCACCCGTGAAGGCATCGACTGGGAAAAACCCGAGCCCGATAACCCGTGGGCCAACATTGGCTATTGGGGGGATCATCAGGTCATTTACTTGTCGAAGTTGATTGAACTGGCGCAAAGTCACTTCCCCAAAGGCCTTGAGGCACTGTTGGCGCGAGACGTTTTCGCGTACGCCAACGTCCCTTACCGCATAAAGGGTTTCGATGACCTGCTTGCTGATCCTTACGACACCATTATTTTTGATGCGGCGCTAGATAGCGAAATCGCCGGACGTGTCAGTGAGGTTGGCGCCGACGGGCGGTTGTTATGGGTCAATGATCAAATTTATCAGGTGAATTTACTGGAGAAGCTTCTGGCGATGACCCTCTCCAAGTTGACCAATTTTGTTCCGGGTGGTGGGATTTGGATGAATACCCAGCGCCCCGAATGGAACGATGCCAATAACGCCTTGGTGGGCACCGGTATTTCCGTAGTAACGCTGTGTTATTTGCACCGCTTTCTGACGGTGTTCGATAAGCTGATCGCGGAGTCTGATCTCGCCAGCGCATCCGTGTCAGATGAATTGCTTTCACTCTTTGACAGCGTGGCCGCCGTCTTCCGCGATCACGGTGAGGTTTTGAGTACTGAGTCAGTCAATGAAGCGCTTCGTCACACCGTGTTGGAGCAGTTGGGTAGGGCGGGGGAGGCGTATCGCGCGACAATCTATCGGACCGGCTTTTCCGGACACCGAAGTGATTTGGAAATCGCGAGGGTGAGATCCTTCATTGGTGCTTGTCTCCCGGTGCTGGCAAGGAGCATTCGAGATAATCGCCGCGAGGACGGCTTGTTCCATGCGTACAATAGGCTGCGCACACAGGGAGCGTCCGTCTCAATAGTGCGACTCGACGAGATGCTCGAGGGTCAGGTGGCAGTGCTGAGTGCAAAATTATTGTCTGCCGAGGAAGCGTTGGCGGTATTGCGCGCTTTGCGCCAGTCAGCGCTCTTCACGCAACGCCAGCACTCTTATTTATTGTATCCCCACAAAGTGTTGCCCCGTTTTCCAGACAAAAACCGTATCACCGAGGCCTCCTTGGCAGAAATCCCCTGTTTGGGCCGGCTGATGGCCAGTGGCACTACCGCGTTGGTTACAAAGGACGATATGGGAGAGATTCATTTCAACGGACGTTTGACCAAGGTCGAAGATGTCGACACCGTGCTTGACGAACTTAGCGTTGCCGGACACGCGCTCACTGATGTCGAGCGCAGAGCGATCAAGCGATTGTTTGTTGAAACCTTCCAGCATGATTTGTTTACCGGACGCTCGGGCGGCATGTATGCCTACGAGGGCATAGGGTCCATTTATTGGCATATGGTGTCGAAGCTGCTGCTTGCTGCGAGCGAGAATGTCATCGCGGCAAAAGAAGCCGGCGCCGAATCAGATCTTCTCCGCGGGCTATTGTCTGCCTACGAGGATATTCGCTCGGGTCTTGGTTCTAACAAGTCCCCCGAAGTTTACGGTGCTTTCCCAACCGACCCCTACTCCCACACGCCGGGATTCGGCGGCGCGCGCCAGCCAGGGATGACGGGGCAGGTAAAAGAGGAGCTGCTGACCAGGATTGCTGAAATGGGGGTGATTGTGCGCGGTGGTTGCATTACTTTTGATCCGGTATTGCTCCGGACCCAAGAGTTTCTCTCGGAGCCCTCAGATCTGCACTATGTGGATGTAGAGGGCGAGGAGAGATCGATACCGATTGCAGCGGGTCAGCTGGGTTTTACGCTTTGCCAAGTGCCCGTTGCGATACAAGTGGGTGCTGAGAAGTCGATCACCGTTACTCTTAAAAACGGCTCCGACTCTGTTCTCCTGTTAGATCATCTGCCGGAAGAAATCTCCAACGCTATTTTTATGAAGCGAGGCGAAGTCGTGGGCTTGACGGTGACGGTGGTGGACGTCCTTCACTAGCGCGTTAATTTACCGCGACCTCCCAATGGCTCATCTCAGGCCGGAGCCAACGGGGCTTCTGCCGTCGTCTGTCCGTTACGGCGTGCGGTCAGAGCGACCTTGACCTCTTCAACTGCCTGTTCGTCGAGTTCATACCTCCGCATGGCCCAGAGTGCAATTAAGGTGCCGCTGACCGGAACGCCAATAAACGCCATGCGCAGTTGGGCCAGCGTATCCTCCGATTGGATGGCAACGTTTTGGTCAAAGCCAATGGAAGCCAGAATGAATCCGCTCAAGAGACCCGCAAAGGCAAGGCCAAACTTGACCATCCACCAATAGATTGCTCCAAACAGTCCTTCGCGGCGCGCACCCGTTTGCAATTCGTCTAGATCACAGATGTCGGCAGTCATTGACATCATGATGGTAAACAAACCACCGATGCCGAAGGCGAAAATTGGAATGGGAAGGAACATCAGGTAGGGATTATTGGGGTTAAAGCTCCACCAAAACATCAGATACCCAAGAATGGAGACAGATTGCGTGATCATGAAGGTCAGGCGCTTTCCGTAACGTTGCGCCATCCAATTAATGGTCGGTATCACCAAAAAGCAGGTGCAGAGTGCAGATACGCTACCGAATAAAGTAGGCCAGACCCCCGCAAGCGCGGGGTCACCTTGATTCATGTAATAGACGATAATAAACCAGGCGAAACCGGCGACGGTGTTGTAAGCGTTGAATATAAAAAAGGTGGCGATACAGATTTGTTGAAAGGGCTTGCACTTCAGGGTGATCACGATGCCGTGTAAAAGCTCTCGGACGACAGCGCCAAGGCTCTGATTGCGATGCGGGCTATCGGTGTCAGAAGAGCTGCTGTCGCTGCGGCAGAAAATGGCGGGCACCATCGCCAGCAACATGCAGGCCATGCCGACCCAGACTGATAAGGTTCGCGCACCCTCGGTCGCGCTCTCGAACCAGTCCGGGTCATAGAGCACGATCCAGAACCAGGGAGCGATAACCCAGGCCCACTGCCCAATCCACTGTGCAACTGCCATTAGCCGAGTGCGCTCATGATAATCGTCACTCATCTCGTAACCCATCGCCACGTAAGGCACGCTAAAGATGGTCAGGCCGATGAAGAAAACGCAGGACCAGCACAGGAAATAAACAAAATTGTAGAGCTCGCTGTTGTCGGCTGAAAGCTGCCACATGGCGATGTAGGACAGCCCAGAGAGAATCGCGCCAACGAAAATGTAGGGGCGTCTCTTGCCCCAGCGTGACACAGTGCGATCAGAAATAAAGCCCATAACGGGGTCGGTGATACAGTCCACCAGTTTAGGGAGGAAGAAAATCAGGCCCCACAGCAAGGGGCTCATACCCAGACTCTGCACCAGTATCACCATGAAGATGCCCAAGGCGGCGGGAAACATTTGGTTTGCCAGCATGCCAATGCCGAAGGCTATCTTTTGTCCCATAGGGATCCGGTTGGTGTGCATGAGATATTTCTCCGCTTATTTCCTTATTCTTAGTGCGGAGATAGTAGCAACGCCCGTGCTCGACACCGGGCTAAAGCCGGTCAAAGGGGATTTTTATGCGATTAGCGGGTGGACAAATGCGATCCGTATCATCGTAAGCACCTCAGCGGCGAGGCGCAATTGCCGACCGTTACCGTCTTACACCATTACTTGTTTTCATCAGTGAAATAGGCGGTTGCTATCCCATCTTCTCCGTAAACGGGTTCTTTACGGTCCACCCGGAATTTGTGGATCTCTGCGCTCACGATATTGAATTGGGCAAGGTGCCCAAACATGTTTCTGTACCACTCGCCCTTGAGATGCGCCTCGAGATCATCTGCGCACTCCCACTCCTCATAAACGACGACCCGTCCCGGATGATTCAGATCGGCGGTCCAAAGATAGTGGATGCAGCCTTTTTCGGTGTAGGCTCCTTCTATGAGTTCCTTGCCTTTGATCAAGGCTTCGTCCCGCACCTCAGGGGGGAATTCTACGATGCCTGATACCACTATTCGGGTCATAACCTCTCCTCACACCACGGGTTATCTGGGTTAGCGCTGCGAGCACATTACCCGAGCGGCGACGGCAGAACCACCTCAAGCGTATCTTTGTTTTTGGCTATCAGTCGATCAACGTGTCGCTGCGAATGCGCTTTTCTTCAGCGGCGACGTGCTCCGGGAGCACTCTGCCGATCAAGTGTCGGGTCTTTTTGCGTCAGGTAATGATAAGAAGTAGTCGCAACAAAGACCCGAATCCAAGCAATGAGCTGGAGGGGGTATAATGACAACCATCGGTTCTCGATGATAGGAAATTCGGCGAGCAGGGCGCTGTGATGACTCTCGTCCCAACAGTGGCTGTATTCATATCGTCATGACCCAAATAAGCGCGCCCCATGAACTTCAATTGCTGTCCCCGTAAGGGGCGACCGTAGGCCAACACTGTTAATACTATGTCGATTGTGAGAAAAACGATATTCGGCTTTATTGCCGTTGTGGCTGTACCAGCGTGCTTTTTTGCGACGGTGGAGCTGGTATTGAAGGGGGTCGGGTCGGGCAAATCTCGCGATTATTTCAATACGATTGAGATCGAGGGTGAGCATTACTTTCAGGATAACCGACACTTCATCGAGCAATTCTATCCGGCATCACTCGACATTATTCCGCTCGAGAATACCTTTGCAGCTGACCGGGACGATGGGGTCCTGAGGATCTTCGTGCTGGGTGGATCGGCAGCGAGGGGGTTTCCCAATCCGGCCCACGGATTTTCCCGGCAGTTAAAAACGCTGTTACGTGAGGCATTGCCTGATCGCCGCATCGAGGTGATTAACACAGCGATGACCGCCATTAACTCCCACGTGGTGTACGCCGCCGCCAGGTCTTTCCCTGAGGGCGTTGCGGACTTTGCCATTGTCCTTTTGGGAAATAATGAGGTGATTGGCCCCTATGGCCCCGGCACTTTCAATCAGGGTTTTCTCTCAAATATGGGTCTGATCCGGGCGATGCAGGCGCTTAAACGGTCTCATCTTGGGCAAGCCTTGTTGGCGGGATTGGGCAGCTTCGATAACACGGATCACAAGGAGGACCTGCAGTGGAAGGGCATGCAGATGTTCACCAATGAGAGTGTGCCGTTGGATGATCCGCGTTTGGAAACCGTATATGCGCACTATCGCCGCAACCTGGCAGACATTGTGGATACCCTTCAGGATAAAGGCGCGCATGTCGTTCTCTCCACAGTACCGGTCAATTTTCGCCATTCAGCACCTTTTGCGTCGGAGTCGCCTGAAGGCCGCTCTCCAGAACAACTTGAGAAGTTGCAGGCCTTGACCGCTGCCGCCGCAACCCAGGCGGCGGCGCAGGAATGGGGTGCTGCGGTCGCTGACTACTCAGCGGCACTGACTTTGGCCCCGAGGAGTGCCGACCTTTACTTCGACCTTGCTGCGGCCCAAGAGCAATCTGGCGACTACGTAGGGTCGGCGGGCAACTACGCGAGAGCGCTGGATCACGACACACTTCGCTTCCGGGCCGATTCTCGCATCAATGGTACTGTCCGGGAGTTGGCGGCAGGCGCAGATCCCGCAAAGCTGTCTTTCGTTGATAGCGATCTGGTCTTCAAAACCCGCAGCGAGCCGTTGAGTCCGGGCTGGGACTTATTTTACGAGCACGTCCACTACAATTTTCAGGGTGACTACGTGCTCGCCAGAGAATTTGCCGGCGCGATACTAGAGCAGCTAGGCATCAAGCCTGACGCCCTTCTGCCCCAGGCCGAGGTCGCTTCCCGGGTTGGGTACCCCAGCAATATGACGATGAAGGTGCTTGATCGGGTGCTGGGTATGGTGCAGTCGCCGCCGTTTACAGGCCAGAGCAATCAAGAAGCCTTAGTCGACCTAATTAGAGCCCAAATGAATGAGGTGGAGCGTGAGCTGGGAACCGTTCCCGAGCAAATCGCGCGGCGAGAGGCTGTCATGCGCGGTGGCGGGAGCGATTGGCAAATCCGTTACGAAATGGCCTACCTCTATGAGCACGTGGGCAACCGCCAGGCCATGTATCAGCAGCTTTATCAACTTTATGAGGAGTATCCGTTTCATCACGACAGTCTGGTGATGACAGCGAAAATGCTGCATCGGGACGAGCAGTATCGACGGGAGATTCCTTATCTTCAGGCGGCATTGCTGCACGCCAGAGGCGATGAATCGGTGATCGCCCAGTTAACCGGTTGGCTGGGGCTGGCTTACTTCAAGATCGGCGATGATGCGAGGGCCGAAGAGGCCTTGCAGCGTGTTCCGCGTCTGTACCCTGAGCAGATACACTACGCCCTGCAGGCCTACGCAACCTTGATTCGATACTCAGGCGAGGCAGGTCATGTGCAACGGGTGTCAGACTACCGGGCCGACGTCGAGCGTTACGCCGAGAAAGCAGTGAAGTCGGGTCTTGCGCAGGGTTATCCACCGTTTTATCGCAAATTAGTGCAGATTATGCAGCTGGCGGGGGATGACGCCGCAGCCCAGAAATGGCAGCGAAGAAGCCTAGAGCAACGATCTGACTGACACGCTCAGGGTGGGTTTTGAGCTTCCAATCCACCTTATCCCACCTGAATCCCCTCATATCGTGTTTCGCTTAACCTTGCGAGATGTTTCGAGGATAGTGAAATCTGAAACAGTTATGAGCCCAAACTGGGGATAATAAATGAAAGACCTCGATACATTACTTCGACGAAGCGCTGGTTCTCTTACCTTAGCGGCTGTTTTAGCTGGGTGCGGCGGTGGAGGGTCAGCCACTGACCCTGCTTCGCCCACCTTCTACCCGGAGCCCGAGGAAGAGTGGGAGCTGGTATGGAGCGATGAGTTTGACGGAGATGCACTGAATGCCGCCAACTGGAGCGTGCAAGAGGGAGATGGCACCGCAGAAGGCATTCCCGGCTGGGGTAATAACGAGCTCCAGTGGTACTCCGCCGATAACCTGACCGTTGAGGATGGCAACCTCACCATCAGCGCGCGCCAAGAGGCCGTTGAGGGCTATGGGTACACGTCGGGTCGTATTCGTAGCTACCAAAAGTTCGAGTTTACCTATGGCCGCGTCGAGGCAAGCGTCAAGGCCGCCCCCGGGCAGGGCCTTTGGAGCGCATTCTGGATGATGCCCACGGACTCGCCCTACGCTACATGGGCGGCAAGCGGTGAGCTGGACATTATGGAGGTCATCAACGCTGATACCGAGAACGAAAGGGTTTACGGCACGGCGCACTACGGGTTTGCCTGGCCGCTGGCTCAACAGTCGGTGGGTCCGGCTACACCCGTAGAAGATCCTTCGGGGGATTTCCATGTTTACGCACTGGAGTGGTCGGGTAACGAATTGCGTTGGTACGTTGATGGCGTCAATTATCAAACGTTGAACCGCGACGGTTGGTACACCTATTATTACGCCGGCCAAGAAGTCGGTTATCAGGTAGGCGCGGGTGCGGCACCCTTCGATGTCGATTTCCACCTCCTCCTCAACCTCGCGGTTGGCGGAACGTTACCGGGTGAGGTCGGTGACGGGGCGATTCCTGCGGATATGGTGGTCGACTATGTCCGCGTATACCGTTGTACCGCCAACGACGCCAACGGTGCGGGGGCGGGCTGTAACTCCAATGCCGATCGCGGTTTGGAACCCGGAGCGAGCGATTCACCGTTTACGGATAGTTTTGATCTCTACGTCGATGCAGCGGGCACGCTTCCCGGCAGAGACGGTGAGGATCGAGAGCTGGCGGTCAACTCTTTCTGGAACAATGATGGCGCATTGACGTTTGCAGAGGTGCCTGCAGACGACACGACTCGCGGTACGGTAATCGACGTACAAACGACCAGTATGGGTAACATCTCTATCTCGGCGGTGGACGGAGCACCGACCACGCTGTTTGGCATGGGGAACAACCCCAATTTTTGGGAGCTACATGCGGCCGAACTCAAGTTCGACCTCTACGTGGATGGCGCTGCGACGGACGCTGACAGCTCCCTGCTGATCAGAATGGACTCCGGCTATCCGGCCGTGGGTAGCTATGAGCTGACTGTGGCGAGTCTGCCCGCCAATGAGTGGACGTCGGTCAGCGTACCCATGAACGATCTTCTCGCGCATCGCGAAGAGGGCCTCAACCCGCTCGATACCAGCGAGATTGTGAGCTTCTTTGTACTGCAGCCCACGGGCGCCGCTCACGTGCAGGTCGACAACATTCGCTTGGCCTGTGGTCATCCCGGAGAGGGCGGGTGCGGTATTCGGGCGCCCGGTGACGATGGGGGCATCGATCTGGGCGGTACGCCGCGCTGGGCAGGGACTTGGCGCATCAAGTCTGAAGCATCCTCCTTGCGGGTGGGTCCCGCACCGGGCGACGGTTCCTGGTGGGCAATCGATGACGCTGGCGTCGTTGCTCGAGCGTGCTACTTCGATGATGACTACGTGTTTAATCCCGATGGCACCTTCGAGAACGTGCTGGGCGATGAGACCTGGCTTGAGCCTTGGCAAGGTGGTGCAGAGGAGTGTGGTGTGCCCGTATCACCACACGACGGCACGGCCGATGCGACTTGGTCCTACGATGAAGACGCCGGTACGCTGGTGATTGATGGGTTCGGTGCCTACATCGGATTGCCGAAAGCCGTTAACGCGGGCGAGCTACCCGGTGTAGCAGTGCCCACCTCCATTACGTACAACGCAACTTTTACGGATGCGGGCAACGCGACCGTGAGCATCGAGGCGGGTCCTGGTGTCTGGTGGACCTACGAGTTGATCAAGACGGTGGATGCAGGCCCCGAACCGGGTGCAGCGACACTGCCCGGCACTTGGCGCGTGGCACTTGAGGAGGGCTCTCTTGGTGTAGGTCCAGCCCCTGGAGATGGGTCTTGGTGGGCGATTGACGAGGCGGGCTTGGAAGCGCGGGCCTGTTACTTCGACGATGACTATGTGGTCGGGATGGATGGTTCATTCCGCAACGTGTTGGGCGATGAGACTTGGCTTGAGGGCTGGCAGGGCGTAGCAGCCGAGGCTTGTGGCGCGCCTGTGGCGCCCCACGACGGCTCTGCCAGTGCAACTTGGTCGTTGGATGAGGACGCGGGTACTCTGACCTTGGATGGATTTGGCGCGTACTTCGGTTTGCCTAAGGCCGTTAACGCAGGCGAATTGCCCAACGTGGCCGTACCAACGTCGGTGACCTACAACGTCACCTTCGACGGCGTAAGCACTCTGCTGATGAACATTGAAGCAGGTCCTGGCGTTTGGTGGAACTACAAGCTCGTCAAGGTGGCCGACCCGTCCCCGATAGAAGGCACATGGCGAGTGGCTCCCGAGGCAGGCTCTCTCGCAGTAGGGCCGGCTCCCGGCGATGGTTCTTGGTGGGCCATCGATGATGCAGGCGTCGAAACGCGGGCCTGCTATATCGATGATCTCTACGTCTTTAGTGGCGATGGATCGTTCAGTAACGTACTCGATGACGAGACGTGGCTTGAGGCGTGGCAGGGTGTAGCCGCCGATCAGTGTGGTGCGCCGGTTTCACCTCATGATGGCACGACCGATGCTACGTGGTCCTACGATGAGGACGCGGGCACGCTACTGATCGATGGTTTCGGCGCCTATGTCGGCATACCCAAGGCGGTCAACGAGGGTGAGTTGCCTGGTGTGTCTGTTCCAAACTCAGTGACGTATAACGTGGAATTCGAGAACACCAACACCATGCGCATCTCCATTGAAGCCGGTGCTGGCGTGTGGTGGCAGTACAAGTTGGTGAGAGACTGACTGAGGGTTTAGCTGGGAAGCTCGCTATTGGATGTTAACAGCGGGCCGCTTAGATATCTGACGCCATTGATGCCCCGCATCAATGGCGTTTTTTTTGGATGAAGATAGTCGCGGCGCGTTGGAGAGACTAGAACAGGGTATAAACAAAGGGCGCCAGCGCCGAGCCCTGAGTAAGAACCAATAGCATACCCATGAGCACCAAGATGATAATGATCGGTGCCATCCACAGCTTTTTGCGCTCTCCGAGAAAGGCCCAGAGATCCTTGATCAGTTCCAGCATGTATGGAGATCCTCTAATACCGCTCCCACTGGTGCCTGTTGCGTATCTGCACTAACCTGAGGCGGCGGCGAGTTTAAAGACGGAGCTCGACAGTCGCTTGTTGATGACCACAGTCTGCCGAGCATAGTGTAACCCTTCGGACAGGAATAGCATCGCGCAGCATATGAATATCCTGGGCATATCCGCTTATTACCACGACAGCGCAGCCGCACTAATGCGCGATGGTGTGATCGTCGCCGCTGCTCAGGAGGAGCGATTCTCTCGCAAGAAACACGACCCTGCCTTTCCCAGTCGCGCTATCGCGTATTGCCTCGAGGAGGGCGGCATTACACTGGACGCGGTTGATTTCATCTCGTTTTATGACAAGCCCCTGCTCAAATTTGAGCGCCTGCTGGAAACTTACCTGGCTTACGCCCCAAAGGGTTTCCGGTCTTTTGTGACGTCGATGCCCGTTTGGTTAAAAGAGAAGTTGTTACTCAAAGACCTCTTACGCCGCGAAGTGGCCGATATGATGGGCACGCACAAGTCTGGTGTTCCCACTCTCTTGTTCGGTGAGCATCACGAGTCTCATGCCGCCTCTGCTTTTTACCCGTCTCCCTTCGAAGAGGCCGCCGTACTGTGTATGGACGGGGTCGGTGAGTGGGCGACGACTTCCGTTTGGATTGGCCAAGGTAGCGCGCTCACGCCTGTTTGGCAGATCGACTTCCCCCATTCCCTCGGACTTTTGTACTCGGCCTTTACCTACTACGCCGGATTTAAGGTCAACTCAGGCGAATACAAACTGATGGGGCTGGCACCCTACGGCGAGCCAAAGTACGTTGATTTGATACTGGAGCATCTGCTGCACCTTAAAGATGACGGTACCTTTCGCCTCGATATGCGTTATTTCAATTACGCTGACGGCCTCACCATGACCAACCGGCGTTTTGATGATCTGTTTGGTGCACCCCCTCGCCAGCCGGAGTCGCCCATCACACAGCGAGAGATGGATATTGCCGCATCGATACAGGTGGTCACTGAGGAGGTGGTACTGCGACTCGCTAAAACGGTGCATCGAGAACTGAAGGTCGACAATCTGTGTCTAGCCGGCGGCGTGGCGCTGAACTGCGTCGCTAATGGACGCTTGCTCCGTGAGGGCCCTTTCAAGGACATCTGGATTCAACCGGCCTCAGGGGACGCCGGTGGCGCCCTCGGCGTGGCCTATGCCACGTGGCACCGTTACCTAGGGCGCGAGCGCCCGTGGGCAGATCAGGACAGCATGCGTGGCGCTTACCTTGGGCCAGAATATAGCGCAGCAGAAATCCGTGCTTGTTTGGATGAGGCAGGAGCGCATTACCGAGAACTGGCAGATGACGAATTACCGATGCGGGTGGCGGGCGTGTTGGCTGACGAGCAGGTGGTGGGCTGGTTTCAGGGACGAATGGAATTTGGTCCGCGTGCGCTGGGCGGGCGCTCGATCCTCGGAGACCCCCGTAGCAAGAAAATGCAATCGGTGATGAATCAGAAAATAAAGTACCGGGAGTCGTTTCGGCCCTTCGCGCCATCGGTGCTGGCAGAGCGGGTTTCTGACTACTTTCAATTGGATCGCGCTAGCCCGTACATGCTGCTCGTTGCCCAACTGCACGCCTCAAGGCGCGTTGCGATGACTGAAGAAGAGATGCAGTTATTCGGCATCGAAAAGCTGCACATACCGCGCTCTGACATACCGGCGATCACCCATGTCGATTACTCGGCGAGGGTGCAAACCGTTCACCGCGAGACAAATCCCCGTTACCACGCGTTGATAGAGGCGTTTGATCAACTCACGGGGTGCGCCCTGCTGGTTAACACGTCCTTTAATGTCCGGGGCGAACCTATCGTCTGTACCCCCGAGGATGCCTATCGCTGTTTTATGCGGACCGAGATGGACTATCTGGTGTTGCAAAATTTTGTGCTGGCAAAGACAGATCAGCCAGCGCCGGAGCCAGACGATAACTGGCGAGATGACTTTGAGCTGGATTGACGATGAGCGACTTGATCAAGGAATTAGACGACCGCGGGCTCCGGAATTTCGCTCTGAGCTTTGGGGCAATGCTGGCCTTACTTTTCGGGTTGGTCTTTCCGTGGGTGCTCGCGCTGGCTCACCCAGCCTGGCCATGGTTACTGTGGGCAGGGTGTGCGGTTTGGGGATTGGTGGCACCGGGGACCTTACGTCCGTTTTATCGCCTGTGGATGCGATTCGGGCTCTTGCTCAGCAAAATCACGTCGCCCGTTGTGCTCGGCGTTATCTACTTTCTGGTTATCACTCCCACGGGATTAATCGCGGGCTTATTTCGCGGAGACCCAATGCGAAGGGATTGCAGGGAAAGTTGCGAGAGTTTTCGCCAAAAATCTGAGGCTAAACCACCGAAACATATGGAGCGCCCCTTCTAACACTGGCTCCACTTTATTTTTCATGCGTGGATGAAGGTAGTCAGATGTGGACTGGACCGCGTGCGGCCCGCACAGCGTCATTGGAGGATGGTAGCTACGGGTGGACTTGAACCACCGACCCCAGCATTATGAATGCTGTGCTCTAACCAACTGAGCTACGTAGCCACGTAAAGGAAAGCTTTGAGGCGCGCGATTCTGCAAAACTCCGGGATTGAAGTCAACCGGCAGGGCGCGGACGAGCGGGGCGACCCTGTAGGGTCTTTCAGGAACCCATATAGCCATGAGTGATCACCCCAAAGACCCCTATCAGATTCTCCACGAGAAGCTGGCCGATACGATGGACGCCGCTCGACCCGAGGCGGTGGCCAAGCGGCGCGAGCGAGGTGGGCGCACCGCGAGGGAAAATCTGGTTGATCTGACTGACGGCGGCGCCGTGCGCGAATACGGGCAACTGGCGGTCGCCGCGCAGCGGCGTCGGCGCGAAGGCGCAGCACTCTATGCCGATACTGCGACTGACGCTGTCATTACGGCCGTTGGCCCGGTGAATCGTGACTTGTTTCCGGGCGCGAAGAGCCAAACCGCCTTGATTATCAATGACTACACGGTGCTGGCGGGAACGCAGGGCTATTTTCATCACCGGAAGATCGATCGATTGTTGAGCCTCGCCAAAGAGGACAACCTGCCCATTGTGATGTTCACCGAGGGCGGT
>Ga0181556_1003030_pt1 | contig 14863 bp, 9 predicted proteins | sample 011ome_14_FD_148651 | JGI IMG/M metagenome (GOLD analysis project Ga0181556, IMG submission 148651) | Coastal salt marsh microbial communities from the Groves Creek Marsh, Skidaway Island, Georgia - 011505AT metaG (spades assembly) | ecosystem: Environmental > Aquatic > Marine > Intertidal zone >... | reverse complement strand
CGACTGGTGGCGCGATGAGTCTTTCGGCTGGCGACGGCGTGACTGGTGGGGCGTTGACACTTGAGAGCGGTGGTGGATCGACGACGAACGGCGCCGTTGTGATTGACTCGGCTGCGAACAAGACCAGCGCGAAGGGTTCGTTAATGTTACGACAGGGCGCGGTCTACACTTACAGTCAAACCATTGATAAAGTTGAGATCACGTCTGTGGGCTACACCGAATCTACATCTTCCGGCGGCTCCTTCGTCAGCGATGGTCGACTCGTGCTATGTCCAGGCACTACGGCGACGCAGGTTGGAGTGTTTGATCCCGAGACGAATTCGTTTTCGCAGTACGGGTCGGTGACGCCAGGCAGATACACTGGCGCGGCGACGACCGCAGATGACAGAGTGGTGTTTACGCCCACCTATGCAAAGTACGTGGGCGTGTTTGATCCGAGTTCGAATACGTTTAGCGAGATTGATATTTCGTCATCGATATCGACGGCCGATCCGTCAACGAACCCGCTCTTCACTGGGCCGGGCGCGTTGGCTGCAAACGGCGATGTCATTTTCGCGCCGTACGACGAGAACGCCGTCGGCGTGTTCACTCCGACCTCGGATACATTCACTACGGTCAGTATCAGCTCATTTTCGCTCGGGACGAATTTATTCATCGGCGCGTGTGCGGCAAACACGGGCAACGCGGTGTATTTAAGCCCACGCAACTCGGACAAAATTGGCATCTTTGACCCGACGACGAGCACATTTACGGTGAAGGACATCAGTGCTCAAATAAGTACAGATCTCAAGTTTCGTGGATGTACGTCGGCGAGCAACGACAAAATTATTTTCCACAAATGGGGCGCGACCGGTATCGGCGTTTATGTCCCAGGCACTGACGCGTTTACTCTTGTTCCCATCACGGGGTCGTGGGAATTCACCGGAGGCGTGCGCGGACTGGATGGAAAGATTTACCTGGTCCCGTTCCACACCGCCGTCGGCGTATTTGATCCGGTGGATGATTCATTTCAGACGTTTGGAAGCGCCACTGGCACTTATGATTACTCTGGCATCGCCATGTCATCATCTGGAAGTTTGTTTATGACGCCCTTCCTCGCGACTCACGTCGGGGCGGTTCACTTGCTCAACAGCGGCGACCGGTTCTCCGCCAACGCCGGCGGGTCGGTGAGCATTTTCGCAGAGAGCGATGAAGATGTGACGATTACCACGAAAGACGCGGGTGCTTTCGCCGTGCGTCAAACGTTTACGGTTGCGCAAGACATTGAGCACGTTCCTATGACTGGATATACCCCAGAGACTGAAAAGTTTTTTGGCTCAGCGACGGTGAGCGACGGTCGAATCGTGTTTGCTCCGTTTAAGGAAACGAAAGTGGGCGTGTTCAATCCTGCGTCGAGGTCTAAGTATGCAACATACGGTTCAGTCACACAGAGTTCTGGTGGTCAGGCTTACTTTGGTGCGACAGTCACTGCGGATGATAGAGTGGTGTTTACGCCTTATATGGTGCCGCGCATTGGTATTTTCGATCCGAGCACTAACGCGTACAGCGAAGTGACCATCACTGTCACACAAACCAGCAGTATTTTCAAGGGCAACGGCGCGTTGGCGACGAATGGACAGATTATATTCCCCCCTCACACCGAGCCCGGTCTCGGTGTGTACACGCCGAGCACGAATGCATTTACCACGAAGAGCCTCGCGTCGTATACCTCAGCGTCCGCGATCGCCCACGGCGCGTGCGCAGCGAATAGCGGCAACTTGGTATACTTGGCGCCGTGGCACGCCAACGTCATCATCGCGTACGACCCTACGACGGATTCGTTTTCCAACATAGACATTTCTGCTACGTTGACTATGAACTCCAAATTCCGCGGGTGTGCGTCGGCGAGCAACGACAAAATTATCTTTTCGCCGTATAGTTCGGATGGCGTCGGCGTGCTCATCCCGAGCACGGGCGAACTCAAGATTATACCCACAGCTCCGACGAATTACATATTTGACGACGGCGTGCGAGGTCCGGATGGTAAAATCTACATGACGGCATATTCGCCGTCAAGTGCTCGAATTGGCGTTGGCGTTTTTGACCCAATCACCGAGACGTTGGCCACCGTGGGCGACGCCTACGGATCGACGTACTCTCCGGCGTCCGTATCGCTCTCGGGAGATATCATCCTAACACCACGCCTCGGGAACGCCGTGGGTATCATTCGCATGAGAGACGCGTCGATGGCGAATCGAATCGAAGTATCCAACACGGGTTCGATCGATGTGGAATCTAGCGCCAAGGGTACGGTTGCCATGCGTCAGGGGAGCGACGTGAGGTACTACGACGAGATGATACAACTTTACACTTTGCGGTACGCTTCAGGGTCCTTTCAATACGAGGGTGTCGTCAAAGTGCGCGACGGACGAATGGTGTTCTGTCCTCATTACATGACGAACGTTCTCGTGTTGGATCCACGGTTTGGAGCGTTTACGATTAACACGTACGGTACGGTGACAACAGGCGTCGCCCGCGGCGCGACGTTGACAGCCGATGGCCAAGTGGTGTGCACGCCGATCTCAACAACTATTGGCGTGTTCGACCCGCACACGAACACGTACAGCTCAACGTCGTTCACGTCTAGTGCTTCTGGTGGATATACATTCGTGGGCGATGGTGCGTTAGCGGCCAATGGCAACGTCATATTCGCCCCCGCAGCAGAACGACGTGTCGGCGTGTACACGCCAAGCACAGCCACATTAGCGAAGGTGGATATTTCAGCCAGTGTGCCTGATTATAGTAGCGGTAACGCGTTCTATGGCGCGTGTACGTGGGCACCGGGGGAGTTGATATTCTTTGCACCAGCCTACCACACCCACATCGGTATATTTGATGGTGTGACGAATACGTATTCCCAGGCGACGACGGCTCTCTCCTCTTTAACGTACGCAGCGCAAGCGTCGAGCCACATATACCGCGGCTGTACGGCGGCGAAGAGGGATAGAATCGTTTTCCATCCGCGGTCCGCAGACGCTTTTCTCGTCTATACTCCAAGCACGGGTGCTTGCATAGAAGTGCCTGTGGCGACTGGTTGGGAAGCCTCAGCAGGCACGTTGGGGGCGGATGGCAAAATCTACATCACGCCTCTGTCGGCGAGCCAAATGGCAGTTTTTGATCCGGATGCATTAACGTACGAGTTCATTGGCGAGACTCATGTCGGCAATCACTTCTTTTACGGCGTAGCGACGACGGACGACGGCGATCTTGTCTTCGCGCCAGCGGCCCGAGCGTACATCGGCCTCATGCGCGTGAATAAAGGCGAACGCATGCGCGTGAATGACGTCGGCGCGGTCCGGATTTCACCCGCCCCTGGTCAAGATGTCACCATCGACGCGCTCACCGCCGTGCACACGTTATCCGTCGGCGTCGACCAGAATCGAGGGACGCTCCAGAACGTAAACGTGTACGTCTACCCGTCCACGATTAACGTGCCAAACTTAGCGTCCTACGCGCATGTCTATCTTGGCGTATATACCGTACCAGGTTGCTTACCGGGCGATTTCGTGCGCGCCACGATCAACGCCGGCGGCTCGAACGGCATCTCCCTTTTTGCCGCCATGTGGAACAACGACCAAGTGCACCTCAGCGCTTTCAACGGGCGTACGGATTCGCACGACTTGGCTGCCTCCTCGGTGATGTTTGAATGCACCAGGTACGTGGGCAGTCGATAGTACATAGCGCATAGCGCATAGCGCATAGCGCACAGCGCATAGCGCATAGCTCATAGCACATAGCGCATAGCTCGGGGCGTCGTTCGCCATCGCGGCGTCGTTTGCCTCTTGTATCATCACTCCGCCGACGGTGGCCAACCGACGCTCAACCACACTTCTCGCCGCGCATGAGCGCCGCCATCGACGCGCGCGTGCGAGGCGCCATCGACGCACGCGGCGAACGCGCGCGAGCACTCATCGGCGATCCCGCGCGACGACAAAGCGGCGTCGCCAGCCGCGAAACGCGCGCGAATGATTCACGCGCGAACGCCGCAGCCATCTTCGCGGGCGCGCCCACGAACGATGCGTTCGTCGACGCGCTGCGCGCCGACGCGCGATTCCACGCCGTCGGCGCGTTACGCGCGCGCGCTGCGGCCTTCGCGTGCGCGCCCGCGGTGTCGCGCGTGGATCCATCGGTGAACGCCGTCGCGCGGCTGCGAGACGAGTGCGCGCGAGCGACGGCGCAGACGCGCGTTCGCGGGTACATCAAGTGGGCCTGGGCGCGCGAGAGCGTCTGTCGAGGGTGTCGAGCGACGCGAGCGGAGCGGTACGATGAGGCGGAGACGTGTTTCGCGCAAGCGTTGGAGTTGGACCCGAATCACGCGCGCGCGTACGCGGCTCGAGGCGCGAGTCGGGCGAACCGGCGGAAATACGCGGCGGCGATGGAGGATTTCGATCGAGCGTTGAGTATTGATGGTGATGATGCGCGCGCAAAGGCGTATCGAGATGCGGTGGGGGCGAAGATGCGGAAGATTGAGGACGAGAGACGCGGGCGCGATCGGGAGTTTGGGTCGGGGACGAGCGGACGCGTCGTCGAGGAGGATGTAAACGCGTTGCGCGCGCGCGTGTTAAATCCAGCGCGAGGTTTAGAGGTGTTGAGACGGGGTGAAGGTGCAAAGACGTATGATTTAGAGTTAGGCGACGGCGAACGCGATGGCGACGGCGACGCGCGTAGTAGTAGGAAAAAAAAGACAGACAAGGAGAAACGTCGGAGGCGGCGCAAGCGGGACAGTAGAAAAGACGATTCGTACCGTCGCAGTAAGAGGGATGATAAGCGACGGCGTAAAAAGTCCTCCAAGTCTTCGCGACGCGACGCGTCATCGTCGAGTTCTTCTTCGGATTCGGAATCCAATTCGTAACGAGCGCGTCGACGCCCGACTGTAATCGTAGTTGATGTCGTTGTAAAACACACCTTAACTGGTGAAGCCGCTCCCGGTAATGTGTTCGATTCGTTATTTGGTCGCAGCAGCAAAAGCGACAGTGCACTACTACAGATATATACATGTTATTACACGCGCGACGGGTGGCGGGTGGTGACGAATGTCGTCGCGACTCGGCGCCGTCCGGCGTTTCGACGCGAAACGCGTGGCAATTAAATCAAAATCGCGACACTCAACTCGAACTCGACCCTCGACGCACTTCATACATCCAACAATCCAACTTCCAATGCGTCTGTGGCTGCGCCAAGGCCATGTACCCGCCATCAAAAGCCTCGAATACCCATCCTTCGGGGAGCTGCTTGCTCATGATTAATACGCGCGTCCCCGACTTGCATTCATTCGCCAATTTCATCGCCGTCGCGTGTAACAACTCTGGCGTGAAACACGTCGCGTGTATGTAAATCACATCCGCGTTCGACACGTCAAATGTCAATAAATTTCCTAAACTCAACGAAATCGAACACTCCACCGACGTCCCGGCGTCTCGAACGCGCTCGTAAAACGTCTCCAACGCCGCCGACGCCTCGTCATGGAGCTCCGGTAACAACTCCACCCCTCGCGAGCGCGCGAATAGACCCGTCAACGCCGCACACGTCACCATTTTCCCCATACCACTGCCTAAATCAACAAACTCTCCAGCCGTCGAAGACGTCGACGTCGACTCAGCGTCATCATCATCATCATCATCATCATCCCACCCAACAACCCTCGCCGCCCGTCGCAACACCCGCCGCGCATCGCCGTACGCGAGTTCACCATAAAACCACTCATCCCCAGCCGCGCGCGCGCGCGTCGCGTGCGACCGCTCGGCGATATCCAGCGCGTAATCTCTATCTCGCATCGCATACGTCGCATCGTACACATCCTCCCCACGCACCGCGCGCGCGCCATCGCCGCCGCCGACGACGCGCCGCCGACGACGACGACGCGCGTCATCTCGCGCACCATCACCCCCACCGACGCGCACACCGCGCGCGTCGACGTGGCGCACCACGCGCTGACGCATGATTCGATGCGCCTCGAAATGCCGCCACACAATCCGACGCATCCACCGCATTCGCCGCACCCGCCGACGCGGTCTGGGACGATGCCGCGCGCGAGACGCTCGCCCTCGCGCTCGCGCTCGCCCTCGCGCGACGCACCCCGACGACGCGCGCGCGACGGCGACGAGAAAGGCGCCGATGCGAATGATCGCGAGGTCACGACGCATCGGCGGCGCGACGCGAATGTCGCCGCGCACGCCGCGGAGGATGGCGAGATCGCCCCGGCGCCGGCGCGCGCGAGCGCACCGGGCCCGTCTGCGACGGGCAAGCTCGGAGGCGCGTACGTGCCGCCGTTTAAATTGGCGAGAATGCTCGCGAAGGCGGCGAGCGACCCGTCGAGCGTCGAGTATCAACGCGCGACGTGGGACGCGTTGAAAAAGTCAATCAATGGATTAGTGAACAAGTTGAACGCGTCTAACGTGCAGGATATTGTGAGGGAGTTGTTTGGGGAGAATTTGATACGCGGACGCGGGGTGTTTGCGAGGAGCGTGATGAAGTCGCAAATGGCGAGTCCGCGGTTTAGCGGGATTTTCGCGGCGTTGGTGGCGGTGGTGAATACAAAGTTTCCTGAGATTGGGGAGTTGATTATAAAGAGGTGTATATTGCAGTTTCGTAGGGCGTATAAGAGGAATGATAAACCGGTGTGTGTGGCGGCGACCAAGTTTTTGGCGGCGTTTGTGAATCAACAGGTACGAGACGCGACGGTTTGAAACGCGACGTATAGTTATGAGTATTTTCGCCGCCGGCGTGACAAAGGATGAATTATGACCACGCAACAATTACTGATTTCCGTGAGGATTAAAATCATAACGAGCTTTTTAACACTGATGTCACGCACGACGCGAGAGGGTTGGCATTTTCGTACGCGCGCGCGGATTCAGACTCGAGTCGGGTGACTAACCTTTTGTCCATCGCGTGTGTTTTTATTTCGCTTTTCACACAGCTCGTGCACGAATTGTTAGCGTTAGAGCTTCTTACGGTTTTACTCGGTGTCCCCACGAATGATTCTGTGGAGGTGGCGATTGAATTTGTCAAGGAGTGCGGGTTTACGCTTCAAGAACTCACGCCGCAAGGTTTACACGGAATTTTTGAGCGCTTTCGAGGCATTTTACACGAAGGCGAAATCGATAAGCGCACGCAGTTTATGATAGAAGGGTTGTTTGCGTTTAGAAAGGGTGGATTTGAAGGTAAAAAAGGCGTGCCAGAAGAGCTCGATTTAGTCGACGAGGATGATCAAATCGTACACGAGATTGGTTTAGACGACGACATGAACGCGCAACCGGGACTAGACGTGTTTAAAGAGGACCCCGAATTTCAGGAGAATGAGCGTCGTTATGCGGACATTCGCCGCGAGATTCTTGGTGAAAGTTCTAGCGAAAGTGGTAGCGACAGCGAAAGTGGCAGCGATAGCGACAGTGAAAGCTCATCGTCGAGCGGCGAAGCCGCGGGTGCGGGAACGGCGAGTCGCGGCGACCAACGCGTGGAAATCGCCGATCTCACAGAGACAAATTTGGTCAACCTGCGGCGTACAATTTACCTCACCATCATGTCCTCGCTTGATTTCGAAGAAGCTGGTCACAAATTGATGAAGATGAATATCCCACCGGGTGCGGAGGTTGAATTGTGTACGATGCTTGTCGAGTGTTGCTCGCAAGAACGCACGTTTTTGCGCTACTATGGCTTGCTCGCCCAACGGTTTTGTTTCATCAGCCAAACCTACGCCACGCTATTTGACGAGGTATTCATGAAGCAATATAGCACAATCCACCGATTAGAGACGAACAAGTTACGTAACGTGGCCAAGTTCTTTGCGCATTTGCTCGCTACGGATGCCATGTCGTGGACGTGTTTGGCGTACATTTCTCTCACCGAAGAAACGACGACATCGAGTTCGAGAATTTTCATCAAGATTCTTTTCCAGGAGCTCAGTGAGGCACTCGGATTGAAACAACTCAACGCCAAGATGCAAGATCCCATGCGTGAGTACTTCCAAGGCGTCATGCCCAAGGATGAGCCGCGTAACACGCGCTTTAGCATCAACTTCTTCACCTCCATCGGTCTCGGTGGATTGACGGATGACATGCGTGAGTGGTTGAAAACCGCCCCGAAACACGCACCTAAACGGTCTCGAAGCAGCAGCAGCCGCAGCAGCTCTTCGTCATCATCATCATCGTCGTCGTCGTCGTCGTCGTCGTCCAGTGGTTCTTCGAGCAGCAGTTCGAGCGGTTCGTACTCAAGTTCGTCCTCCAGAAGTCGGTCTTCGTCGAGTTCAAGATCTAGATCGAGCTCTCGCGATCGTCGTCGCAAACGTTCGCGGCGACGTTAGGAGCGATGCAGCCATCACGCGCATTAGATGCGTGTCGTAGCGTTTAGCGTCGCCAAACATCACAAAAAATAAAGTCAGTTGTATTACAGCGTCGCCGTTCGACCGAGACTTCACAATCGCGCGCGCGACGCGTCATCCCGCGCGCGCGCGATGAATTTCACACTCAAAACGAAAAAACTCAATCCAAATCGTCTCGCGGCGCATAAATCGAACGAGGCTCGAAAACGCGCGAGGGATGAAGTTGAGACGCGCGCAGCGTTTGAAGCCGTCGCAGCCGAGTTTGGAGGGGCTGACGACGACGACGATGAGGACGGCGACACCAGCGCTGACGTCGGCGTGCGCGCACCAGTGTTTGTCAAGGCTGGTTCGACTCACGACGGCGTGCGCGGCGCAGACGGTGATGATGGACCGCGTGAAGTGTACACTGGATTGGGAGGCGCTCGGCGTCGCGCGGACCCGTCGGCGACGAAAACGGCAAAGGTTACGCACGACACCGACGTTGACGCGAACCAGGGTCCGAAAGAACGCGCACTTGATGCCATGTTACACGAATTCGCCGCGAACGATGCCCAAAGACGCGAACGCATGGCGCATGTCGACACAGAAGACGCGGCTGGGACGAGCGCTGGCGCGCGTTTCGTCGTAGACGCGGGCGTCGTCGCGTTCGACACCCGTCATAGCACCAACGTGCGCATCACTGGTTTGACTCCGGACATCGCTGAAATAGATTTAGCGAGCGCTTTTGAGATGTACGGCCCGATTGCGAGCGTGAAGATTTGGAAACCAACGTTTGGGACGGCGCACAGCGGCTTTATATGCTTTTTGTCTCGAACGAGCGCCGAGCGTTTCGTCGCTGAGATGCACAACGCATCGTGTTTCGGAGGCACGATTACTGCAGAAATGAGTAAGCCTTTACGGTTGCCTCCGCGTGCGGTGTGGCCTTCGACGAGGAATGATGATGTAAATTTTGCGTCGACGTCGGCGGATATTTTGCGAAGCGTCTCGGCGTCGGTACCTCCGGCGGCGAGCGAAATCTCTCACGAAAACGACATCGTCGTTGTGATTCCGAAAGATGAAGTCACACGACGATGTATCGACATCGTTGCCGCGTATGTCGCCGAGGATGGTGAAACATTTGAGCACGAATTAAAAGCGCGCGAATCGCGAAACGAGCGTTTTCAATTTCTCTTCGAGCGAGAGTCGAGCGAGTACATCTACTATATGTGGCGAGTTTTCGCATACGCACAAGGTGATGGCGACACATCGTGGCGCGTGGACCCATTCGTAATGTGCGATGAAGGTCCGAGATGGATACCTCCGCCTATGTTTCAAAATGAAGTCGCGCGAGACGTTGATGCGGATGGCGGCGCATTGATTCCGCGCCGGGGCGTGAAACCGGCGACGCGCCTGACACCTAAAGATCGCGATACGTGGACTGATATCCTTCATCATGTCACGATTGCGCGCGATGACATACGCGACGCAATGGAGTTTGCCATCGAGCGAGCGGAGTGCGCGGAGGATATCGTAGACATTATAGCCGGTTCGCTCGTCAACGCTGAAACGTCTCGAGCGTCGAAAGTCGCGCGTCTCTACGTCGTCTCAGATGTACTCCACAACTCTGCCGCACCAGTCAAGGGTGTCCAGGCGTATCGCGGTCTTTTCATTCGCGTGCTCCCTCACGTGTTTGAGCACCTCAAGGAATATGCGCTCGCGATGTCATCGGCGTCGTCCCGAACAGCGTTCGCTCGTCGCATTTTCGCTATCCTCGACGCCTGGGGCGACTTTTTCTTGGAAGATTTCACCCAAAGCTTGCGTCAAGCATTCATGGGTCCGCGTGATTCCGCGAACGCGACGACGCGAGACGCATAGCACGCACACCCGTAGCCTCTCTTACAATAGTACACAGTCATAGCCTCTCAAGCCCGCCCAGCTCCACTCCGCGTCGCGTAGCGTCGCACGCGCGCACAATGTCTCGCGCACTCGCCTGCGCCTCACGAACTACCTCCGCGCGTCACCATGCGCGCGCCGTTCGCCCTCGAAACGTCTCCCGTGCGGCGCAAGTCATGGATAAAACCACCGAAGAGCTCTGCGTCAGGCTCAGCACCGAAGAGGCGCGAAAGTGTTTAAAATTCGACGCTCTCATCGTCGGCGACAACGAACGGGCGATTTACGTCCAAGCCGTCGCTCGCGAGAGTTCCCTTGAATCCATCGGCGTCGTCCCGGGCATGCGATTGCGCGCGTTATCAGACCCAGTCGAGAAGAACTCGCTGTGGACGGTGAGCGACACCGAGCGCTTAGCCTTTGTCAAGGATGCGATTCGATCGACGAAACAGGATGAAATCACGCTCGTGTTCGATGCGAGAGAGGAATACTCGGTCACAGCGGCTATGGTTCAGGCGGCGATGACGACGGAGGAGTTGGAGGAGGAACAACGACGGATAGAGCGGGCCAAGGCACGCAACGAGACGCCGGCTGGGAGGCGTGTCGACGCGAGCGGTAAAAAGATTGAAGATAGACCGGATTTATACAGCGATAACTGGCAAGGGGATGAATACGTCGGCAAGGGATTTTGGAACGAGCTCACGGTTGGGTTAGCGATCGCGGTGGCGACGCCGTTGGCGATCGTGGTCATCGCCACCGCCACGAGAGGCGTGCTTTGGGACGTGACGCGCTTTTAAACATATCGAGTAGAATTTAATCATAGTATTGATGACGCGCTAACGATTCCCCGCCCCGTACTTCGCCGCGGGCACCGCGCCCTTCTCTTCAAACGCCTTGACGTCATCAGGCGGCAACCCAGTGCCCGTGACTTCGTTCCCGACGGAGACCCAATAATCGCGTAAATTATTCTTGCGCGCGAAAATCTCCAAATACTTGCCATTTGGTACGAGTTCTTCAATCAGTTCATAAATCTCCGTCGGCTTTTGCGATTGCCCGCGTCTAGGGGCAAAGATTATATCGCTTCCGATTGCCTTTCCGCCATTCTTTAACCCGAGCGGCGCGTCGCCTCGTCTCGCCACCAAGCACACCTCCTTGGCGTGTTGCAAATAAAATCCATGCGACTTGGCCAACCTTCGCGAATTTGTCACCTTGACCCACACGATTTCATCCACAAATTCATATCCCCACTTTTTAAATTGATTTAAACACCACTGATACTTGGCGTTGATCACCCACACGAAGAGCAAACCGTCGCGCTGCAGCTGCGGCAGCGGCAAATCCGCAATGTGCTGGTCCGTCAACTGCGAATACCCCAAACTCACCCCACGCGTGGGGTTAGCGGTAGCGAGCTGCCACGGCGGATCCATCATGATGACATCAAACTGCTCGTGTTCGTACATGCGTCGCCAATCGTACGTTGTGACGTTGGCGTGGACGGGAATACACTGCGGAGGCACGCGCCACTCGCGCGGGTCTATGTCGTCCACGTTGCCGAGTTCCTCTTCGTTAACATCAGCGCTCGCCGCGTCGGCGTTGGCGCCAGAGCCATCGAGCGTGGCCAAACGACCAAGACTGTCGTCGTATTCCACCGTGTCGTCGCCGAGCGCGCACGCACCGCGAGCTTCGAGCGACGATTTGAGCGCGCGCGCGGCGTCCCGGTAGGCGAGCACGAGGGCGTTCAAATCATCCTCGCTTGACGCGCGCCAGGACTCCAGGTGCGCGTCTTCGTCGCCATCGACGAGCGCAGCGGTGGTGCGTAGGACGTCTTCGTTGGCGTCGCGCGCGGTGGCGCCGTTCGCGGTGGCGCGTTTCGCCATGGCGTCGGCTAAAGCGCGAGCAAAGTTTGAAAAGGGTGCGCAACACGCGCACGACTTTGACGACTGTAACGACGACGACGACGCGTGTGCGCGACGATCGACGGTGCGCGGGACGTGCGGTGGGCGTATGACGACCGGTGCGCGAGACGCGGGGCGTGCGCGCGCGATTGACGCCGAGCGCGGCGCGGAATGTGGATGAGCTGTCGAGTGAAAATTCAAATTTTGCTTTCACTTTACAGCGGTGGGTTCGGCTTTGTACTGTACATGAGTGCAATTATTCATCGCGGTTCAGCCGCGAGGAGTCTTTGGCGAGCTTTTCTATATTTTTACCGACGTGCTTGAGACCGCCGGCGACGCCGGCGTCTTTCACGGCGGATTTGAAGTCTTTGAAGTCGTTCGTCATCGAACGTTCGAGTTGTTTGGCTTTGGCGGCGGCCGCGGCGAAAAAGGATGTGGATTTTCCACTCACGGATGCGCGCGCGCGCGGAGGCGCGCTCGATGGTGGGTCTCGAAATAATGCGGCGTCATTATCAGTGTCAGTGGTGGCTGTTGTCGTCGTCGGAGACGAGGGTTGCGACGCCGTGAACGACGTCGACGCAGATTCATCCATGACTTGCTCCGGCGGCGGCGACGTCGGAAAAAAATTCGTCGTGTACGCGCTCGGGAGATCGTCACTGGCTGTCGCGTTTGCAGCACGCCGTTCTGGCGTGGACGGTGCCGAGAGCACGGGCGCCTTCTGAACATCGGTGTCCGGGGATGACGGCTTGCTCGCCGTAGCGTCTTCGAAAGACTCGCGGAGCGAAATTTCCGGAATGTTGACGTACGGTCGGAGCTCTTTCCATGGCTCCGCGACGCAGTTGGGAAGAAGCAACTGAGAATTGATATCAGCGATGAACAAATCCCGCAAAAATCGCGACACACGCGCGCCGATGCCTTCGTGGGAAATTCCAGACTCGCCGAGCACGGGGATGATGTCGAGCTCGATGTCGGGTTCTGCAATCAATCCCCACCACAATCTGTCACCCGGTGGTGGAGGAATCCACATCCGGATGATACCTTGGCACTTTTTCAAATTAAGCGTGAATCGCAGCGGCGTGGCACTGAGCGTGTCCGAAAGTTGGGCTACAACTTTCGCCGCTTCTCGCGCCGCCATATTTTTGATGCTCGCTAAACTCGTCAATTCATCTGTACTATCCGTGTCGAGATCCTGCGCGTATTTCGACAAATCCACGCGTGTTTGCACCGTCATCGTCGCGTGTCCAACGTACTCTACATCGAGTTCTAACGCGTGTGAGTATCCGCGGCCTGGCATCGCCGCGCCATCCCATGGCGCGCTCGAAGAACTAAACGAAGGCACGCGCGCGCTAATGATGTGCGGTACCGCCGTCCCGAAATCAATGTGCGTGATTTCGAACGTTCCAACAAACTTGGGCGTACCAGGGGCGTTGTTCATCTTATTCACCAACTTTTGCGTTTGCTCCTTTTGCCACCGCTCGTCGCGAAACATGTCAAACAACAGGCGCGAGCCCAGCGCGTTGATAGCCGCACCTGCAGCGCCTCCCGCGCTCGCACCGCCCGCACTGTCGCGCCGTACAGATTCATCTCTATACATTTTCGTGGCGCGCGTGAACGAGGCGAAATCCTTCGCCTCATGTCGCGCGCGTTCGAGTTCTTCCTTTGCTCCGACGTCCTCGGCGGCGCGTGCCTCCAACCGCGCGCGCTCGATACTCTTCCGAATCGCCACAAACCACGCCTCTTTCGCGGGCGAGGACAACGCAAACAACCACACACACGTCGAACCATCGTACAGCTCTCGCGAATCGTGACGAAGAACGATCGGTGACGTCTTATGCCACCGTAATTCTTCTGGCTTGGCCACGCCCGGATACTCGGCGAGCAACGCCTCGCACCCGCGAACGTCAATCGTTTCTCGAACCTCACCACCGCGCTCACTCGCCAGGGTCATCGACCCATCCTCTAACAACCTCGCGAAACGCTTATCTCCATTCGCGTGTGACGTCTTAGCGCTCGCGCACGGTTTACCGACGACGAGCCAACCGCTGTACGGCGTCAGACCAACCGCGTCGTCCTCCGCGTCGACGTCAACCTCCATCGTCGTCGCCGCCGTCGCCCTCGTCGCCACAGCGTCCGCGTCACCGCGCACACGAAACTCCTCGCGTGCCTCCTTATCGCGCACGCGCCGCTCGCGCGCTTTCCACGCGTTCGCCGCCAACGCGAGCCGCGCGCCCAACGCCAACGCGCCCACCGTCCCGACCGCTCCCGCGCACACGCCCGCATGAAACGACGTCGCGTGCGCGCCCGCGTCCGCATCGAGCACAAACGTCTTCGTCGCCAGCGCCAGCGCCAGCGCCGCGCACGCCGACGACGTCGACGAGATCCAACGCGTCCCATCGTCCGCCGCGGCGCTGGAGCGCATGATGAATATTCCTTCTAATTCAACCCCGACGACGCGCCTACGCGCGTCTCCGTTCGTCGCGTGCGCGCGTGGACGCTGCGATAGTATCGCGCGCGTGTGTCACGCGCGCGCGCGGGCGATTCGGCGCGACGACGACGACGGTGCGCGTCGATGAATGACGAAATCGCAGTCTCTGATGAGAACCGTTACGTCCATCCGCGCGTCATTCATCGCCTCGCGCCGTCGCCGCCGCCGTCCTGCATCGCCGCTGGCGATCGTGAGACGCGCGTCTCGCGTCGTCGTCGCCGCGTCGTCGTCGTCGTCGTCGCGTCGCAAACGATGGCG
>Ga0181556_1003016_pt1 | contig 14908 bp, 11 predicted proteins | sample 011ome_14_FD_148651 | JGI IMG/M metagenome (GOLD analysis project Ga0181556, IMG submission 148651) | Coastal salt marsh microbial communities from the Groves Creek Marsh, Skidaway Island, Georgia - 011505AT metaG (spades assembly) | ecosystem: Environmental > Aquatic > Marine > Intertidal zone... | reverse complement strand
AGAAGTCCGAATGCCCACCCACTCCGGTATAATGAAGCCCCAGATGATAGAAGACGGCATTGCCCGCTGAACAGAACGCAGAAAGCACAAGAAGGCGCATAGGCGTCAAATTGGAGAGAGACGGCTGCAGACCCGGACAGCTTTGCGGCGATAAAGGCCCCCAGCGGACCTCCAACAGCAATGAAGGCAGAAACTACAACTTTGCCGCCTAGACCCAACCCAAGATCAACGCAAAATCTGAACCGCGTTGAATCCCCTCGCTTTCCGAAGTCAATTTGCGAAGTGGCGCTTCAACGCAACCAGTTTTTCAACGTCCACAAATATCATCCCTATAGGGATCCGCGATGGGAAACCTCGAAGCGTATCGCCCGTGACGCAGTACAGGGAATAGGCCGGGGGCACGCGAGAGGCGCGATCTTCTTCCGCTCGGCAGGCTACCAGTCCAACTTTTTCCGCTCCCGTCCTCATATTGTCCGGCTGGGAGGCCTGGACTTCCACGATTAGAGGTTGGCTGGGTCTCACATCACCGAATTGGACATCTCGAAAACCCTTGTTTTTGAGGCGCCTATTTGCATCAACGGCCTTCGTTGATCAGAGCGGCGGATTGAAATTAAGATCGCACACTTAAGAGACAACGGTAGTGTGAGGTGCTGGTCCTCACACCTCACGCTGCCGCATCTTTTTCCAGGTGCCGCGGTAAGATAGGCAAGCCATGTAGGCTGCGACTGAACAAGCAGAGGTAACAAAACTATAGTTTTGGGTAATTTCGCTCTATTATCGGACGACTATCGATTCGTTGATCGGGGTAACGTTGTGCCTTTTCATAAATTAAGCAAAATTGGCGGAGTTATCGGCATTTCCTTCCTCGCTTTGGGAGGATCCATCCACCATCAAAGTTCGAACGCCTTTGCCGAAATCACCCTGATCTTGGCCTCCGCCGGCGCCCAGGACCCAGATGCCCGCACTGGTTTCAGCGGCGCACAGGCAAATGATGAAACGCAGGGGCAGACGTCAAGCCAAGTAGCCAAGGCAAGCTACCGCATCATCGGTGTTGGCGACATCATGATGGGCAGCGATTACCCTGAACCGCGGATGGATCCGAGGGTTACTCCGGGTTCGGACCCGGCTGATGTTATCGGCGCTGAAATGAAAAGTCTTTTCCAGTCCGGGGACGTCGTTTTTGGCAACTACGAAGGCACTCTTCATACCAGCAATGCTGGTGCGAAAAATTGTCGTAATCCTGCTATTTGTTTTGTGTTCCGAAGCCCGCCCTTTCATGCGAAGTATCTAAAAAGCGCAGGCTTTACCATGATGTCGAATGCCAACAACCACGCCCGAGATTTTGGCGAGGAGGGGCGCAGAGCGACATTTGCCAATCTTCGCGCCACCGGTATGTCAGTTTCTGGGGCGGATGATGCGGACCGCCGCCTTGCTATCCAAACTCTTCACGACGGAACCAAGGTCAGCCTCGTATCATTCGGGCACAACCCAGGCCTTCCGACAGTGCAAGATCTTAATGGCGTACGCGCACTCGTGTCAAAGGCTCAAGAGGCATCTGACATTGTCGTGGTATCATGCCACATCGGCGCAGAAGGGTCTGCGCATGATCGCGTTACCCGCTCAACAGAAATGTTTCTCGGCGAAAACCGCGGCAATCCCTTCGCTTTTGCAAGGACCGCCGTTGATGCTGGCGCGGACGTTGTATTTTGCCATGGGCCCCATATACCTCGCGCCATCGAAGTCTACAATGGCCGCTTCATTGCCTATTCTCTAGGCAATTTCTGGACCTATGGACGCTTCAACCTGAGTGGCTACAACGGGACAGCGCCGATAGCCGATCTCGACGTCGCTAAGGACGGCTCGCTTATTGCCGCACAAATAGTGTCTATTCGCCAAGATCGCCCCGGCGGCCCTTATCTTGATCCAGCTGGCACTGCAGCACGCAGAATTGCGGACCTGAGCAAGCGCGACATTCCTGAAAGCGGGATCGAAATTGCTCTCGACGGCACAGTAAGCTGGAAGCAATGAGGTAATAAATTCTCCGCCTCAAGCAATTTTTCAAAAATTTGAGCACTCTACTGGGCCGTGTTGACAAAAGGGTTTCCCGTATGCCCTGAGTTCTGATTCAAGACTGTTTTTTGAGGAGCAGTCACGGTGCATGGGGGCGTAAGACCTGCCGCTATCATGGCGCTAGAAAGCCTGAGACGATCAGGAAGGGCGCAAACCATCCGAAATAGACACGGACAAGAAACGTTGAGGCCAAGGATCGGCAGATTAACGGACTGGCGCCAAAACTAATTTGAGAGCATTTAACTTCACAAATGAAAAGTTTTGTGCATTATTTCCGTCGTGCACGGATTTCCTGCTGAAATTGCTTGAGGGTAAAATATGCGACAATTAGGTTCTGCCTTCATCGCCTTACTGAGTATGGCCTCTCCGGGAGTGGCTCAAGACTTAGGGCTTCAGCAGGTCAAATACTGCGGATTGGGCGTGCAAGGTGCGCTGACAAACTTTGCAACAAGCAACCCTAATGTTGCCGAGATTTATAATGATGCGAACCTGCGTCAGTCGATAAACGGCCAGCTACTGGCTGCTTCACCTGCCGAGAACTGGAATATAAATTTGTCTGCCGAGGGTGGTGGCGCTTCGGGTTTAGCGATGTCGCACGTCATTACCTTTGAGAACGTTGATCCGCAGCCATTTATCGACCCGCGGACAGGTAAAAAACTATACAATGTTTCTTACTCGGTTGGCATTAACACCGTTCTCTTTGACTTGAATGCGAGACAAATCCGGGCGTTGGTGCCAGCCATTGCGCGATTTAGCGATCTTAAAGACGCGCCTCCATCAGCCAGCGAGCAGCGAGCCGCCTTCGACGGCATCCTGCAAAGCGCCGGGACCCCTGATGGACCATTGGCTCGCTGGCTGTCGTCAATTAAAAGCTTGCCGCTGCGATACGATGAGCAGACATATTTTCAAGTTCTGCCAGTAAACTTCGAAGATGAAGTTCGGGAAAAGCTAATAGGGGAACCCGGAGGGACTGAAAGCGATGGGGCTAAGGAATTTTCCGAGCGAGCCACGACACAATCAGAAGCCTTAATCGCAATGGCTTTTGCAAAGCCCATTGTGCCCGCAACATTAAAAGCTGACCCAATATCAAGCGATCCAGCAATGGCTGGGCAGGCTTCGTCAAATCAATATGTAGCTACAATTCCTGATTGCCTCGGCGATACGGGAGCTGATTTGATTATGCCAGACCCCACTTATCAGCTGCGCTTAACCATCCATAAATTGGCTTCAGCGCAATACAACCACGAATTCGATTCCTATTTGGATAGCGGGCAAAAGTCAGTGCAGCAAGAAGTCGGATTTGGCGGCCGGTTTGGCGCAGAAATAATTGCTTTCAATAGCATCGGGGACAGCACTATTTTGGATAGTCGAACCTTTAGCTTCGCGAAATCGGTGCGGTTTACTGGCGAACGTGAATTAAACTCTTACGAAGAATACCTCAAGCTTACGACCACTTTCGTTCGCGAGTTGCTAGATGCGTACACCAGCCAAGATAAAGATTGGATTAAGGCTCACATGTCGGCGGCCGTGACTGACAAAAAGGCACGCAAAGCTTCACGCGTGCGAAAGGCCTGGCGCGAATTGTTTCAGAAAAAATTACGCATTCCCAAAAGGTAAAAATGCGATCAGGAAATCCCCAGCATTGCCGAGGTAGGTCTTTATGGGGCTGTGAATCCGAGAAAGGAACATGGACCGATGAAAAAGTTATTTAAACAATTATCACTTCTGATCGGATTGGCTGCGTTTTTTGTATTCCCGTCAAGCGCGCGAGCGGATGACACAGCTCTCGGAGTGTTTTATGCGGCTCTCAAAATATCACAAGTTCAAGCCACACGGGCGACGGCAGACTATTATGATGCGCTAGGGTTTGGCGCGGAGGCGCAACGAACGACCGGCCTCGCAAACCAGCTGGACAGCGGAAATTTAGGCGGGAATGAGGGCATCGACGCCTTCTCTGCTTCAACTGGGCATTTAGTGGTACTAATCGATGATCTGCGAGCGCGAGGGGCGATCCCCACCCAATTGCAGCTTGAGCGTGCTAAGGCCGCGGAAGCTAAACTGGACAGTGCCAATGCGGCGCTTGCCATTGCAGTTGTTGCTGGCACGGTCGCTGCCTTAGACGGTGGAAATTTGCTAGAAAAAATTGCGAAAGGCGCCTTACTGGCTGCTGCTGCTGCTAAAATGACGGAGCCGTTGGGAGAGGCGCGTCGAGCCGCAAGGGCCTATAATAATCTGACATTGAGTGGCGAACCCGGATTTCTGGCTGTTTCTTCTCAATTACAGCCGGCTTTCAAAGACCTGTGATTTAGGCGATGGTGCTCCACCCGCAAGCACAGAGGAAAAGCTTACGATGAGATTTAAGAATTTTAATATAGCGGCATTTGGCTTTTTGGGGGCCTTAACTAGCCATGCAGCAGTCGCGCAAAATCAGCAAATCGAGCTGATAGTGCCAGTGGAACTAGACGCTCAAAGCACGAGCTCAAAGAAGAAGCTTGCTGTTTTACAGCAGTTTGGAAAATCAGATGCGGCAGCAGTAGCCTGGAGTAACATTCGCAGCCGCCCCGATGTTCGCGGAAAGATCTCTCGGCTGAATGAGAATGACGAGCTGGCAATAGAGCAGTTCCTCGAACGCGCCTGCGCGTTTGGTTTAATAGGTTCTGACGCTAATGATAAAATCGCAAAGAAAAGGAGGCAAGTAACGGCCCGATACCGGGTCACATGCGATCAACGGGACATTCAGGATTTTATAAAGTCTTTAGTCGGGCCTGGGCTGCCAACCGACAAGCTTGTGACCTTCTTTCTTGTTAAAGAGGTAAGGGATCGCACCGAATATGATGCGAATATCGTGCGATCCCGGGGGACGACGCAAAACATCAATGCATCAGGCCAAGTGAGCAGTTCCTCATCATACAGCAATGACGATCGAGTGAAAAATCAGACGCGTGAGACTTTTGGAGAGCGGAGGGGTCGTGTCGACGATAGCTATCAAGCTAGAGAGCAATCGAAAGGACAGAGCAGTTCGTCGGCTAGCTTTGATGCGAGCGCGAGCGTCGACCGCCAAACTGATGAAAGGTCAAACGGACAAATCACTCGCACAACGATGACCCAAACCTATCGCAATGCCTCACCCGAAGAATTTAACGCCAGCCTCGCAAATGTCTTTAGCAGCGAGGGCGTCAAAATTTATAATTACGCGGACGTAGTGGCTTTCTGTGATCTCGGCAACGTCAGTCCAGATCCAGATGGTCTTGCGCGTGAATATGGCGACAAAGAGGGCGAGCTACCGAGCGCGGTTCGCACGGAGATTATCAAAGCAGTTAAGCAATGCGGGCAAGAATACCTACTCATCGGCTGGGCCGAAGTGGATGGTAGTTTGACCGACCCAGTTACAGGGGCGCCTCGGTATAGTGTCAACACTCGCGCCAAAGTGTACTATCTTGGAGATCTTATTCCCGAAGAGATCCCCGTTAACCCAAAGGCAGGCGCAGCAAGTAATAATAATCCTAATGTTGCTCGACTGAACGCAGTTAACCAGGCCGCCGAGCGGGTGGCCGAAGAGCTAATTGTCAGACTGATTGAGCGTGGCGCGACATAGAGGGGCCGAACCATGAAATTTGTTCACTCTAAAATTGTGGTATCGCTCGCTGCTTTTTCTCTATTTTTTTTAGCCAGCTGCGATGCGCTTGAAACGTCAGACGAGGAGGGGTCTGCGTCTATTGCGGATATGCCGGATTTTGGGGACATCGAAGTCGAGCAAGTCGAAGTAGAAGGGGTCGGCCCGACGCGCGACGCTGCCATTCTCAATGGTCTAAACTTGGCGGTCCGCCAAGTAACAGGCGTTCCACTGCAGGGCATGACAATAAATAGTAATGGCAGCTTATCTTATGGCCAGGAGGGGCCGCAAGATTTCGGCATAACCAACGAAACCGTTCTTTCGATCAGTCAGGGTTCGGTCAGAAGTTTCAAACTTCTTTCAGACGAACAAATGGATGGCACAACAAAAAATGTTGATCGGGGAATAGCGGCGAGCTCTGCTTCATGGAGAGTTGTTCTGTCGGTGGAAGTCAATAAATATAAGGCGTCGGAGAAGGCGTCTCTACCCAAAGTTGTAGTAGCTGACCCTCGGACAAACGCTAGCCGCTACACCGTCGGAGACACTACGCTGGGGGCGTCGGATGCATCTGCCCAGATCAAATCAATCGTCGGGGAAGCGATTACAAAATCCAACCGCTTTTTGGTAATCGATCGTACTTATGATGCTGAGATCGACGCTGAATTGGCCAAGATCGCACCGGGTAGCGCTAATCCCCAAGAGTTCACGAAATTGGGACAGAGACTTACTGCCGACATTCTGGTGCTGCCAGAGATCAAGAGGCTGTCATACATCAAGTCGTCACGAAACCTCCGCTTTTCAGGGCGGGAATTAAGGTCATACAATGGTGGCGTAGAAATTTCGTTTCGCGCAATCAATGTCGCAACCGGCGAATTGATAATGGCCAAAGATTTTGCGCTGGATCTCCCCTCAACGCCGCCAACAGTTTATGGGCAACAGCGAGTAGGGCTTAGCAATATACGCGGCCATCTTGCGGCTATGTCTGCAGATTTTGCGCATGAGTTCATTACGAAAAATTTCCCTATTGCGGTGGTAAAAGTCTCGGGGCAATCGCTGGTCCTCAATCAGGGTGCCTCAATGTTAAAAGAAAACACCCTTTATGAATTGGTGAAGATGGGGGAGCCAATTGTTGACCCCCAATCCGGACAAACACTTGGACGAATGGAAAGCCCGCTTGGGCGCGTTCGAATCACAAAGGCAATGGATAATATGTCTTTCGGCCTGTTGGTTTCCGGAAAAATCGATCCGGCTAAGTTCAAGCCAGGGACTATCGAGCTACGTGAAGAGGTTGAGCAGGATCCGAAGAGTGTCGAGGAAAAACCAACTGAGGCGGTTCGGTCAGCAACTTCTCCAACTCGTTTGCAACGTAAGGCCGTGGATCAAAGATCCGAAAGCGATATATTCGACGCTGAATTCGATTGAAATTGATTTGGCGGTGCGAGAGCGACCCCCAACCAACCATCTTTCCATTATGGGTCTGTTTTAGAAGATTTAATTCTACCTTAGTGGATCATGCGGCGCTTTCGGATTAGGTTATTCTAACGTCCGCAATTGGGTTGTTACCAGCCGTCCAGCCTCCGCTGCGCAACATTTTCGCCTGCGTGCCCCCCTTCATCTCCCTTAGCTAGATCGCCACTTTAGAAACATTTCTAGTGACAGCTTGATGAAATAAATGGCGGCCCAAGTACCGACCATATCGCCAGCAAAAACAATCAGATGCGTGGAGAAGTCCGAATGCCCACCCACTCCGGCATAATGAAGCCCCAGATGATAGAAGACGGCATTGCCCGCTGAACAGAACGCAGAAAGCACAAGAAGGCGCATAGGCGTCAAATTGGAGAGAGACGGCTGCAGACCAGACAGCTTTGCGGCGATAAAGGCCCCCAGCGGACCTCCAACAGCAATGAAGGCAGAAACTACAACTTTGCCGCCTAGACCCAACCCAAGATCAACGCAAAAAAGGCCCGCCACAAACAAAGCGGGGATCACCCAATATCCAAGTAGCAAGAATCCCAGTAATCGGATAAACGCCGGCAAGAAAATTATGCCCGCCGTGTCTCTGAATGCTTCGGTGCCGACGATCCAGTCCGACAGATCGTAAAGAGCAACGTAGAGAAATACGAGGGCTGCGCCGGTTAAAGCAGTGTGCGGCAGAGACTTTTCCATAAATCAACGCATCGCTGCGAAAAGAGATTCCGACACTTTCGTGAAGCTCACGTCACGTCGGCGCTTGTCCCCTTCAGCAACAGACACATCGAGAAGACCCTTGTCTCTCAAAGCAATAAGCTGGCGATATGAGGTCGATGCAGATTGATTGCCGCCCAAATCATAGACGTCGGCAACAGACAGGCTGCCTTTCTCCTCCCACAATGCCCGCAGTTCAAAAAGCATGCGCTCTTCATCCCCGGATATCTCGGACAAGGGAGGCAAACGTCTAAGGCTTGTTATGAAATTGATTAGGCGAAGCATTACTCTGTGGATACTTCAATGCCGTTTATCTAGCAACAAAATACTAAGCGCCAAGAGGCGCTGGGTAGTGCGCTAAGAGATTGGCGTGAAGCAAACCCCTCGGGTCGTTCCAGATACCAAGCCTTTGGAGCACAACCGTAAATACAATTTGAAACATGAAATAATCAAACCAACTCAACAACTCGCTTTCTCGCTTAGCTGCCGCCTTCGATGTACCGCTGGGCGGCCTGAAGCGATGAGCAACCGATTAGGCCTAGATCTCGATACCGGCGTTGAAACAGACTCACAACAGCCTGAGCGGGATCATCGACAGGCCCTTCCTTCCCATTTTGATATAATTTCTGATGTGTCGGGATTTGTGCTGTTTCACCTTATGGGTTAGCTTAAGTTTGGCATTTATAAGGATGAAAATGTGGCCTCCGATCTAGACCTCGCAATCAGAAATGCCGATTTGGTGGAGCCTTTGTGTCAGCCAGTCGATGATCCAGAGGCGTTGCTTCAACCCGCTATAGAAGAGACTAAATTCACCAACTTTGCGGGGGTGAGCGCTCTCGCCTTGGCCACGGCTGCCTGCGGGGGCGGAGATAGTTCTACTAGTGCGGTCGCTGGTCCTGGTGCCGGTCCGGTCGTTGAGGTTAGGGCCCCTACTTCCGATGCAGAAGCGGCACGTTTCCTTTTGCAAGCCTCCTTTGCAGCATCTCAGCGTGCGATTGAGCAATTGAAACGGGATGGTTATGAGCCCTGGCTTGACGGTCAGATGGATCAGGCCAACAGCCAGACAGCAAAGTCTTTTTTTGCGGATCGTGGCTTCGATCGGGTCGATGAAAACGACTACTTTAACAGCGATCGCATTGCCGATCAGATGATTTGGTCTCAACTCCTATCTGGTGGGAGTAGCGTTCGCAAAAGGGTGGCGTTGGCCCTTTCAGAATTTTTCGTTGTCTCAATCAACAGTTTAGCGGTTGAGTGGCCCGGACCCGCGATTGGTGAATATTGGGACATCCTCAATCGCAACGCCTTTGGCAGTTTCCGCGAGCTGATTGAGGAGATTACCCTTAACCCCGCCATGGGCGTTTTCCTAAACACTAGGGGGAACCAAAAGGCAGATCCCAATAGCGGCCGGGTTCCCGATGAAAACTATGGCCGTGAGATTATGCAGCTCATGTCTATAGGTCTATTTGAGCTCAATATAGATGGTTCTTTGAAACTTTCTGGCGGTGAGCCTATCGAAACCTACACCAATGATGATGTCACCGGCATCGCTAAGGTTTTTACTGGCTATGAATTTGATTTCACCGGTATCGGTACTACTACAGTCCAAGGAAATTGGGAACTTGCTGATCCGGATTGGGTCCGCAATCCCATGACTTCGGATGTGAATCGTTGGCGTTGGAAGCCTTGGAATGCGGCTGGGGACGCTTTCCATTCTCAGCAAGAAAAGAGTTTCTTGGGTCTAACAATTCCGGCCGGCACTAATGCAGCAGATAGCTTGGCAATGGCCCTCGATCATCTGGTTGCACACCCTAATGTTGGGCCATTTTTTAGCAAGCAAATGATCCAGCGTTTAGTCACCAGTAATCCCTCTCCTTCTTATATCCAAAGGGTTGCTGAAGTCTTTGAAAACAACGGCGTAGGGGTGAGGGGTGATTTACGGGCTGTTTTCAAGGCGATTTTGCTGGATGAAGAGGCCCTATCATCTCAGAGCTTAGAGGACCCTACTTTTGGCAAGTTGAGGGAACCGATGCTTCGTTTCGTTCAGCTTGGCCGCACATTTAACATGCGGTCGGTTAGCGGAGATTGGGACTTGGGTGATGCATCAAACCCATCTTGGGCGTTAAGCCAGTCACCGCTGCGAGCGCCCTCAGTTTTTAATTTTTTCCGCCCTGGATATTCTAGGGCTGGCTCGCAGTCGGCCGACCAAGATTTACTCGCCCCTGAATTCCAGCTGGTTAATGAAACCTCGGTGGCTGGCTATGTTAACTTCATGCATGCGGCAGTTCAGGCAGAATTTTGGCCCTTCGAGGACGTGGAGTTGGATTACTCAACTGAGATGGCTCTCGCAGAAGATAGTGCCAGTTTACTGGCACACTTAGAATTGTTGCTAACGGCCAACCAGCTGACCGATGACGTTCGGGCCACCATACTTAGCGCCTTGGATGATCAGCCCATTTCAGCAACAAGTAGCCAGAACCAGCGGATTACTAAGGTCAGAACGGCGGTATTGCTGATCATGACTTCCAGTGATTACTTGGTTCAGAGATAGGAACGCCTAATGTTCATCGGTAAGAGCATAGATTTGTCACGGCGCGCCTTTATTCGTCGCTCGAGCCAATTAGCCGTTATGGGCACTGCCTCATCGTATGCGTTGGGTTTGGCGAGTATCGGAGAGGCTGCTGCCTTTTCAACGAGCGGAGATTACAAGGCTTTAGTCTGCCTGTTTCTTTATGGCGGCAACGACCATAGCAATACATTAATCCCTTTTGATGCCACAAATTACGCTCGGTACTCTGCCATCCGAGGTGGTGATGGCGAAGGCGGTGGAGGTATAGCATTACCCCGTGCCTCTCTCGCGCAGACTGTGCTTAATCCCCGCGATGACCAGGTTCTAACTGACGACCAAGCCTTGGCCTTGGCGCCAACCATGCCCCGCCTCAAACAGAGATTTGATGAGGGCAGACTGGCACCGTTGCTAAATGTGGGGCCATTAATTGCTCCAACGACCCTATCCCAGTTCGAAAATGGGACAGTGCCATTGCCTCCTAAGCTCTTCTCGCACAATGATCAGCAGTCTGTCTGGCAAAGCTCTCAAACTGAGGGCGCTCCGACCGGCTGGGGGGGGCGGATAAGCGATCTGGCACTTTCTTCGAACACGAATTCGATGTTCACTGCGATCAATGCTTTTGGCAATTCAGTTTTCTTAAGTGGCCAAGATGCCGTTCCCTACCAAGTCGCACCTCACGGAGCGACTCTCTTTCAGCCGATTAGCGGCAATCCGGGGTTTTTACCTCAAAGCTCTGTTCAAGCACTCGAAACGATATTGCGGTCAGGCGCAGGACATTTTTTCAAGGCTGACTACGCCCATGTAAATGCTCGCTCTATTGAATACGGCAACTTCGTAAACAACGCACTGAACAACTCAAATTTAAAAACTGAATTTCCCGAAGGCAATTTCCTGGCCGCACAACTGCAAGTCGTAGCAAGGCTTATAGCTGCACGAAATCGGCTGGGTGTTACGCGGCAGGTCTTCATGGTTGGTATGGGTGGTTATGACACTCATGACGGATTGATAGGGCAGCACGAAGGACTTCTCGAACAAGTTGATGAGGCATTGGATGCCTTCTATCGCTCAACGGTGGAAATTGGGATCTCAGATAAAGTAACGACTTTCACAGCTTCCGATTTCGGTCGAACTCTTGCCTCTAACGGCGATGGCTCAGACCACGGTTGGGGTAGCCATCATTTCATCTTGGGCGGCGATGTTGATGGAGGACGATTTTATGGGCGCGCGCCGCATATTTCGGTCGACACCGATGACCAGGTGGGTCAGGGAAGGTTACTACCAGACATATCAGTAGACCAGTACTCCGCCACTCTTGCCCGTTGGTTTGGAGTTTCGTCATCCGAAATGACATCAGTAGCTCCCAACATCGGTCGTTTTGCTTCTTCAGATCTCGGCTTTATGAAAGAGGGCGCCATTTAATTTTTCTGGGCGACGGCCATTCGTGGAGGGTGGAACGCTGGCCGACTATCCACTGTCAACCACGGTCGATTCCGCGTCGGTTGTGGCTCGCTCAGCACCACCGCTCCATAGAGGCTAAACGCCAACAGTACCAAGAAAACGATCTATAGACCAAGTCATCGGAGGCATTCGTTTCTGAGCGAAACCGGAGATTGCTGAATTGTACTCCAGAGCTTTGCTATACCAAGAGAAATCAGAAATGGTGGTAGCGCCTCGCCCAAGACTTTGGCCGAAAAATAAAAGGCTATCGCCTGCCCGGCTGGTCGCCCCCTCTGCCTTGAGAACAGGGCCTCCCAATTTGACCGGCCCCTTTGGCATTTGGTTGCTGCTTGAATGCCAGAGCGTCTAGCCACCCCAGTCAGGCGGCCAGCATTTTCTCACCTCTAGCCGTCGAGCGGCGGGCCTGGCATAAGGTTTGTGATTACTTTTGCCATCCGGGAGCAAACTGGGGTTGCTAAATGTGAGGTTTGCCAACGCAATGTTTTGAAGATGCTTGTAGGTGGAACTACTGTTGCATGCGCCAGCGGCTAGATCGCGGGAGCCGGGCAGTAGCGCTTCAGATAGTCTTCATGTCCCGGCATGTGCTGAACCACGAAACGGATTGATTTCTCCATCTCATCCATCTCGCTTTTGGTTGCAGGCAGATCGAAAGTGTCTGCAACCGGATTGTGGCCGCCCATCACAATTCGCTGCCCCATCATAACAGCGGCCCAGCTTGTTTCGGTGAACAGTTCGTCTTCCTCGCGGAATATTTGTCCGTTCGTTTTGAACAGCTCGACTTTCTCGGTGAGAGTGTCTGGAACGCTCATTGTTCGGCAATAATTCCAAAAGTCTGAGTCGGTTCGCTCCGTTGCGTTGTAATGCAGAATTAAAAAATCGCGGATCCGAGCGTATTCCTTAGCGGTCAGACGATTGAAGGCCTCAACTTGGGCAGGATTTATCCCCTCTAATGTAAGCAGTGCGACAAGTTTATTGACGCCTGTATTCACCAAGTGGATTGAGGTTGATTCGAGCGGCTCCATAAAACCTGCCGACAAACCTAGTGCCACCACATTCTTGTTCCAAAATTTCTTTCTGCGACCGGTCACGAAGCGCAAATGGTTCGGTTCCGCGGTTGGCTTTCCTGCAATATTGTCGACCAAGATTTCGTGTGCTTCGTCGGCTGACATATATGCGTCGCAATAAACGTGCCCGTTACCGTTGCGGTGCTGCAGGGGTACTTGCCATTGCCATCCTGCTGAATGCGCGGTGGCCTTCGTGAAGGGCGGTGGCGGACTGCCGTCATCACGATCGCATGGCAAGGCGACTGCGCGATTGCAGGGCAACCAGTGCGTCCAGTCTTCGTACCCTGTGCCAAGTGCCTGCTCTATCAGCAGGCCTCGAAAACCAGAGCAGTCGACAAAGAGGTCTCCCGAGATTGCCTTGCCGCTCTCTAGTTTTAATGAAGCGACGAAGCCGGTTTCATCCGCAAGTGCTGTATGACTGATCCGACCCTCCTGCCGGATCACCCCGCGAGCTTCGGCATATTTACGCAAAAATGCAGCATAGCGGCCTGCATCTAAATGGTAGGCATAATTGACCGGAGGTAAATCTTCTTGCGCATAATCTTCTGTGCGGGCAAACTTGCCAAAGTATGCCGCCATGGTCTCAAGGTTGAAGGCTTGGATTGGTCGTTTATCGCCAGCCTGCTGCATCCGCCGCCAGATCTGATGAAAAGAAATTCCACCCATGTGATATCCATATGCGCCAAACGGGTGTATATAACTATCACCTAATTGGCCCCAGTTCTGGAACTGAATGCCAAGCTTGAAGCTGCCTTGGACTTCGGAAAGCAGCTCGCGCTCATCTATTTCCAAGAGCTGATTGAATTCAACAAATGGAGGGATCGTCGCTTCGCCCACACCGACCGTGCCTATCTCTTCCGATTCGATTAGCGTAATGTCCAGCGTGCGCCCCTTTTTTAGTCGGGAAAGGACTGCCGCTGCCATCCAGCCAGCGGTTCCGCCGCCAACAATTACGATGTGCTTTATGGGATTGCCATAGTTCATTCTGCTTTAAATTCCCTTATTTAGCGCCATCCGCCTTATAGCAGCTGTTGCAAGAATGCCATGGTTTGGCAATGAGTGGAAGAGTAAAATGTGAACGTTCATTTAATCCTTGTGAACGCTCACATACTCGTTTAAGAAGCTCGATGTTAAATGGGGTATAGTTTTTAAATTTCGGGGGAGATTAATCTTGTCTCAACAAAAAAAGGCCCGCGCTGTCTCTTCGAGGCGCTTTTTCGCTCTAAGCACCGCTTCGAGCATCGCCCTATCAGCGATTATAGCGGCTCCCGCCATGGCGCAAGATGTGGAATCGGATGATGAAGAGGCTGTGGTCGAAGCCGATAACGCCATTGTCGTTACTGGCTTTCGCGCAGCACTAGAAAGTGCGCAGAATATTAAGCGGGATGCGGACACATTTGTCGATGCAATTACTGCAGAGGATATCGGTGCCCTGCCGGATCGATCCGTTTCAGAGGCTCTTCAGCGTGTCCCTGGCGTCAATATCGGGCGTTTTGAGAAGCCGTCTGATCCCGACCGGTTTTCGGTAGAGGGGACTGGGGTTATCGTACGCGGCCTGCCTTTCGTGCGTTCTGAGCTGAATGGTAGAGATATTTTTTCAGCAACTGGCGGGCGCGTACTCAGTTTCAACGATGTATCGCCAGAGCTCCTCGGTCGCGTTGAGGTTTTCAAGAACGTAACCGCGGACATGGTTGACGGCGGCGTCGCTGGTACAGTTAACCTCGTGACGCGGAAACCTCTCGATTCTGTTGGCCTGAAAGTAGCGGGCACTGTCGGCACTACCTATGGCGATCTTCGCGAGGAGTGGACGCCCGAGTTTTCAGGCCTCATTTCCAACTCTTGGGTTACTGGTGCGGGTACATTCGGTCTGCAGCTTGGCTATGCGTACTCCGAATTGAAAAGCCGAACCGATGCGTCTCAGGTAACGGATCCGTGCTATCGGTTGGGAACATC
>Ga0181556_1003015_pt1 | contig 14908 bp, 25 predicted proteins | sample 011ome_14_FD_148651 | JGI IMG/M metagenome (GOLD analysis project Ga0181556, IMG submission 148651) | Coastal salt marsh microbial communities from the Groves Creek Marsh, Skidaway Island, Georgia - 011505AT metaG (spades assembly) | ecosystem: Environmental > Aquatic > Marine > Intertidal zone... | reverse complement strand
TGCTATAATAATAAATGTAAGCAAGAAGGTATGACTGTACTTATACCTACAGATAAGACGTTAACGATGTTTATACTACGGTGGAGCAAATGATTAAACTGCAAGGCAAACTACCGCGAGAAGTATATGTTGCCTGTAGTGGTGGCGTAGATAGTATGGCGGCTGTTGACTTTCTAAAACGCAATCACGATGTGTTTGTGTTGCACTTTAATCACGGTACTGCTCACGGTACTAAAGCTATGGAGTTTGTAGGCAACTACTGTGCAGACAACGACATTGGATTTTTAACCAACGGCTTATACAAAAGTCGCAAAAAGAACGCAGATGAAAGCCAAGAAGAATACTGGCGTTGGATCCGTTATGATTGGTTAGAACGTTGTACTGAGCGGCAGGTTATTACAGCACATCATCTAGACGACTGTGTAGAAACTTGGGTGTGGAGCAGTATGCACGGACAAGCTAAGATTATTCCCTACAGCCGTAACAATAGGATTCTGCGTCCGTTTCGCCTCACTCGCAAGCGTGATCTAGAACTTTGGGCAAATCTAAAGAATGTACCTTATATTGAGGATGACAGCAACGCAGATACGTGTTATACTCGTAACTATATTAGGCACGAAATGATGCCTCACGTATTACGAGTAAACCCTGGTATTCATAAGACTATTTTGAAAAAGGTAAGAGCAGATGAACATACAACACTATCCATTATTTGATACAGCAAAAGTAGAAACACATTACAGTCTTAAAGATGGCGTAGAAGTAAAGTATGTGTGTACAACAGCAGTATCACAACATGCAGAATTTGCAGCCGATGTGTTTTACAGAGCAACTCCGCATCCAGAGTTTGGTAATCGTTACTTTGCACTTTATCATAATTTGTACGCAGATGGTGCACAGGTTATGATTACTAATGCTGACTGTGTTGAAAATTTTGAATTTGGAATGATCGAAGTTGATGGTAAATACTATTACAGTCAACATCGACACGATTATAAAGCAATCGGAGATAAGATGATTGACGGTGGCCGCTCTTACATGCGAAGTGGCGGTAGAGTAGACGTATTTAAGATCCAAGACGGCAAATTTGTAGAATATGAGTTTGTCCCAGAGTAAATGATTTTACGATAAGGAGAAATATAATGTCAAATCATAAAAGATCCGCACAAGTAAGTTTCGACGATGCACTAACCAAAGATGACTACGGCTTAATTATTAGCAAAGATGGCGAGCTAAAAGGAATTTGGATTCCGGATGGTGCAGAAGATACAGATGAGATTCCAGAGAGCATTGCAAATTTATGCTCTAGATATTTTAAAATTGACCCGAACGCAGAAGAATACGAAGATCGGCCAAGGTTGCATTAAATGACCCCTCAAGAACAATCAGACTACAAAAATCACTGGAAGCCGGGCTACAGTGTTAGACTTCACAGTGATCTAGACAATCTAGGTAAAGCATGGTGCCGTCGCAACTGCGAACGACATCAATGGAGTTTTAGTTCTTATACTAATGTGTATGAACATACATTCCATTTTGAGCTAGAAGAACACGCACTAGAATTTTCTAATCAATGGGTAGAATTCGCTAACCAATAATAGTTGACATTAGTACCCTCTGAGCATATAATAATAATATGTAAAGAGGTTACTAATGAAAAACGAAGACAAAACTGTACCACTTGATGATCCTGGATTTCTAGAAGCTCAAGCAAAGCGTGAAAAAGCATTGCAAGAGTTAAGTGACATTGGTCAAGAAATGGAAAAACATCGAAAACAACATGATGTTGAAATGGACGACTGGTGGAATCAACTTACACCAGAAGAACGCGAAGCGGCTTTCTATAGTGTGTGTAAGCGACTGTATCAAGGTGAGATAAAAGAACGCGGCAGTTACCGTTATGTGCTGTACAATGTATTTGGATTTGATCCAGGTATGTATGCACGTGGTATGGACTGTGGTTACATGGCAATACACAATGCTATCTTTGACGGCGAAGAACTTGTAGAAATGAAAAGTGTTACTCGCTTTGAAGTCATTGACGAAACTGGACGAGCATATACCAAGTATCTTAAAGATGGCGAAGGTATTAAGTACAGTCTACAAGATGACAAGCGTACCCTAAAAGTGTTTATTGATAAAACAACCTGGAAAGAAGACCTATGAAAATTGGACTGAGTTATAGTCGCTGTATTCGCGACATTGTAGACGGTGAAGTAGCATTACGAGATGTGCTGGTAATTGTTGCTCGCACAGACTTTGATCCTCGTGACGATGATCAGTGGCGCGGTATTTGGGAAGGGTACGGCGGCGGAACAAATCATGGCAGCATATGGAGTAATCCAGAATGGGCAGGTTATAATGATGAAGATAAGTTCCGTGAAGTTACACTAGAGCTGTACAACGCAGGCAAACTGCATCAGCCACGACAGTTTGGTGCCCACCCTGCTCGCTTGCCTTACTATTGGCTAGACTGTGTAGTACCAGAACAAGAACATAATCCTGCACAACAGAAAGCGTGGGACAACTATCAGCTTATTACTGGGCTGACAAAAAAGCCTACAGAATTTAACGACAATTTTTAATATGACACTTATTAACGCAACAACAGATCATTATTTAAACTTTATCAAAGACGATCCAGTGCGTCCGCACTTACCAATGGTGTGGCGTATTAGCAACGGTCGTGAAGTGTACGCACTTGAAGATGAAGAAGGTGACATGCGAGCAATGATCTGTGTTGCGTATACTAATGAAGTTCCTAAAGACGAAGGCGAATTAGATCGTTTAAGTTGCGTCGACGGTGATATTGCTATCTTCTACACTGTTTGGAGTTATGCCAAAGGCGCAGGACGTGATATGGTGCTAACTGTAGCAAAGCATATCAAAAAAACTAAACCTGTTAATCGTTATGTAACATTAAGCCCACAAACTGAAATGGCTCGTAAGTTTCATTTAGCAAATGGTGCAACTGTGTTACAGGTTAACTCGACTTCCGTAAATTACGAGTATGCGGGTGAAATTATATGACATTACCACATGAACGCTATAATGCTGTAATACGTACAGAAGAGTTCTTAAAAGATCTACTAGATCCTAAAAAAACTCCCCGTGTGCCTAAAAAGATACGAAAGCAAGCATACTACTGTTTGCGTCATTATCCTGGCGGATACAATTTAGATGTGTTAGCAACAAAATGTCCTGAAGTTTTAGAAACTCAAAATCCAATTGACGATTTAAGTATGTTAATGCATAATTACGAGGCAAAGAAAAAATGAAAAAGTACGCAGTTATGATTCAATTTGAAAAAGGCTCCGATGACTGGATTTACGTTACACAAGAAAATAAAGGTAACATGTATGATTTAAAACCTATATTGTATGATACGTTTGCTGAAGCTGTACAAGCAAAGAATATCTGGAAAAATGCAAAGGTGGTAGAATATGAAGGTTAAGATTGGACCTTATAAAAACTGGTACGGGCCTTATCAGTTAGCCGAAACACTTTGCTTCTGGGCAAAGGAAACTGTTGTAGATGAGTACGGTATGAAAAGTAAGCCAGACTATGTACACAACTTTGGCGAATGGCTTGCTCACGGTAGCGTAGAGCCCGAAGCACAAGTTGGCGAAATCCGTAGCTGGGATCGCGAACATCATAATACATTACTTTACAAGTTTCTGCTTTGGGTTGAGAGTAAGAGAAAACGTAAGATTCAAGTACACATTGATCGTTGGGATACTTGGAGCATGGATCATACTCTTGCTCATATTATCCTACCTATGCTTAAACAGTTAAAAGCAACTAAACACGGTGCTCCGCAAGTAGATCTTGCTGACGTCCCTAAACACTTGCAGCCAACTAAGAAAGCACTAAAAGCCTACGAAAAAGACGGCACTACAGATGAACAGTTCTTTGATCGTTGGGATTGGGTGCTAGACGAAATGATCTTTGCGTTTGAAACTAAAGTAGGTGACGGACGCTGGGAAGAACAGTTTGAGTCAGGCGAAAGCGATCTACAGTGGAAGAAACTAGAAAATGGCAACAGTGAAATGATTCGCGGACCTAACGATACCAAGGAGTACGACTGGGAAGGCCGCAAGAAGTATCAAGAGCGTATCTCTAACGGTTTTAGACTATTCGGAAAGTACTATGAAAATCTTTGGGATTAGTCTACTAACATTAGTACTAGCAGGATGTTCAACAGCAGTAGCAATAGTTGACGTAACTGCTAGTACAGTAATTTATGCAGGCAAAACAGTAGTTAATACTGTTGATGCCATTACACCCGATATTGTAAACGATTAAGCACTATTTTAATTTAGGCACACTCCTAGATATATACTACGCTAAGGCATTCCACAGGCAGAATAGAACCCCGTTTGGTCGAGATAGCTCGACTCGCTAAAATCCTGCCGAGGTAAAGCTCGTCGCCGGTGGAGTAGCGTGTTCACCCCTTTGCGAAAGCAAACATCTCCTAAACACTATAACACTAGGAACGAGGTTATAGATAGCGTAAGCTATGTCAGTGCAGGTAAGGAAAAGACTAGAGTCCTTGGAGATGCATCAAAATACCTGTTTCCAAAGTCTCGGCTGGATACGACTCACATGAAGTATTGCCAAAAGATTAGGTGGAACCTGTAAAGGTTCCGTCTGACTGAAATGATCTACATGAAATGTAATAATTATTATCAAATAGAAATAATATACGAAATGGCGATTAGCCATAGAGTTGTTTCGTGTAAGCGAAACATTAATAGTTGACTTTGATATTACTTGAATGTATACTATACAGTAATGAATAACTATGGAGTTAGGAGAAATTAATGAGTGACATGTTTGAACCAACTAATCCAGAAATTAAACTGATTGTAGAACTTGCCAAAGAAGCAAGTGTTACAGATCCAATTGATTGGAAAGAACTAAACATTTCGGAAGAACAAGCATACGTAATGATGGCTGCACATGTTCTTGAAATGGAAAGAAATCACTTGACAGATACTGCAATTATTGTTAAACTGTTAGTAGAGAATTTTGTTTTAAATCTAAAACTGCAAGGAAAAACATGAACACAGTATATGGCGATAGAGCAATGCTAACTAACACTCGCAATGAACAAAGTGTTGAAGCAGAAGTTGATAATGTTCGAGAAAATCAATCATTAGATGCTTTTGTAGCAAACACTAAAATTCATATGCGTTGGAACGGCAAAACTTACGTAGGAAATATGGCAGGTATGGAATTTACTACACCTGGACCAACACAACACACAACTAAACAAGGAAGATATTAATATGCCTTTAGTACCAATGGTAGTCGAACAAGAAGCTCGCGGCGAACGTTCATACGATATTTACAGCCGCTTGATGAAAGACCGTATTGTTATGCTTAACGGTCCAGTAGAAGACAACATGGCTAACTTGATTGTTGCACAGTTGTTGTTTCTAGAGTCAGATAATCCTGACAAAGATATTAACTTGTACATTAACAGCCCAGGCGGCGCTGTAACAGCAGGACTTGCTATCTACGACACTATGCAATACATCAAATGCGATGTGCGTACTATTGTAATGGGTCAAGCATGTTCAATGGGATCGTTCCTTGCACAAGCAGGCACAGCAGGCAAGCGAGTAGTGTTGCCAGAAAGCCGCACAATGATTCACCGTGTAAGTTCAGGCACACGTGGTACATCAGGTAGTGTACACGTACAAGAGCTTGAAATGGAAGATGCTATTCGTTCGTTTGAAGAGTCAAAGAAGATCAACAAGCGTTTGACAGAGCTTTATGTACGTCATAACTCAGCTGGCAAGCAGTATGAAGAACTGTTTGAAACTATGAAGTTTGATACATTCCTTACAGCGGCAGAAGCAGTCGAGTATGGTCTTGCTGATATGGTCGTGGAGAAACGATAATGCAAGTGCAACCTAAAGATACAAGCAAGGGTCACTTTTATGTGAGTCTTGCAAAGAGTGCGCTACGATTAATTGGATCAGCGTGTTTTATTAGTCTAGGATACAGTTTAGGAATGCCCTTAATGTTAGCCGGCGGCGTATTATGGTTTGCCGCTGAAGTATTAGGTGTAGTTGAGGAGATGGTATGAGCGATGGAGGTAAAGGTGATAAACGAAGAAAAGGTGCAGACGATGACAAATACAGAGACGGTTGGGACAGAATCTTTGGTAAGCGAGACAGTAGCGAATCTAAAGGGGATTCCGACAAAGGAGGAACTCAAACTCCTACTGAGCCAAAACGTACTAACGGTTGACTTTACTAAACTTGATGGCGACAAGCGTGTAATGACTTGCACGTTGCGTGAAGATATCAAACCAGCCGCAACCAAATCTGATCCTATGAGCCAAAAGAAAGTTCGTGAAGTGTCAGATGCTGTTGTAAGCGTTTGGGACGTAAACGCAAAAGGCTGGCGCAGTTTTCGATACGATCGTATTAATGCAGTAGACGTTGTAGAAGAATACGAGCAAGATTGGTATAATAAAGGTTGACAACTTGCCTTTCCGGTGCTATAATATAAACATAATAAGGCAAATAGGAAAGGCAAGATATGAAAAATAAATGTATTTTAACTGATGCAGATGGCGTACTCTTTGATTGGGAATATGCTTTTGATCAGTGGATGAAACGCCATGGTTACAAAGTTGTAGAAACTGGTAACTATCAAATGAACATCAAGTACGGTTTACCAAAAGATGAAACAATGCGTCTAGTACGCATGTTCAACGAAAGTGCTTGGATTCGAAAACTTCCTCCACTACGTGATGCAATTCATTACGTTAAGAAACTGCATAGTGAACACGGATTTATTTTCCACTGTATCACTAGTCTAAGCAACGATGATTACTCACAACACCTGCGTACTAAGAACTTGCGTGAGATGTTTGGAGATAGTGTATTTGAAAAATACATCTACTTGGATACAGGTGCTGATAAAGACGAAGTGCTTGAACAGTATCGTGACACTGGCTGTTACTGGATTGAAGACAAACCACAGAACGTTGATTGCGGTATTGATATGGGACTAGATGGTATTCTAGTTGCACACGATCACAACACAGACTATACTGGTAAAGCACGCCAAGTTAAGAATTGGAAAGAAATTTACGAGATTGTGACAAAGGGTTAAATAAACGATGAAACATTTACTAATCACATCAAGTCTTCTTGTAGCAATGGCGTCACCCGCTCTTGCTAACAAGACAGCAGTAAGCGAAGCACGTATTAACGATCACTATAAGACAGTGATTGAACAGACACCTTATAATGTAGAAATTTGTAAAATTGTACAAGTACCTACAAAAGGTGCAGATACGCTTAATACAGAAGGTGCAATCATCGGCGGTATTATCGGCGGCGTAATTGGTAACCAGTTTGGTAAAGGTAATGGTAAAGATGCAATGACAGGCATCGGAGCATTGTCAGGTGCTATTATTGGTGGCAAGAAAGAAGGACAAACGACCTACACTGAACAACGCAGATGCGAAATTCAAACTCGTTACAGAGAAACAGAAAAACAAGTGTACAGTCACAGCACAGTAACTTTTATCTTCGAAGGTCAACGCTACGAACTAAAGTTCAGCAAATAAGTCTATTATGTGCGTATATTTTATCAAGATGATAAATAAAGTATAAGAAAAGGAAAGTAAGTTCAATGAAACTCACACTAACATCAGTAGAATATTCGACACTAGGATCAAGTAATCCAGGTGCGGATGTCTGCGGGGTTTGTGAGAGTTAGTTAGAAAATACTAATAAATTTTACAAGCCCTTAGCAGAAATGTTAGGGGCTTTTTTTATGACTAAAGCAAAATAATAGTTGACAGGCACCAAGTAAGACACTATAATTAATACATAGGCAGCAGAAACTAGTAACATAGATTGAAGCACTTATAAAAGATTAAACAAACAGGTTGACAAGTACAAGATTATTTGTTACACTGTATAAACAGTAAGCAGCAATGTTTACACGCTCTTTGACAATTTAGATACAATATTTTAGCTTTAGGCGCAAGCCGATAATAAGCTGTAAGTAGAGCGATGTATGCTACCAACATACATCATTAAAACTCTACTTACACATGCTAATGTAATAGAAGTAAACACGGTTCGAGTCCGTGGTCCGTTGGGTTGCGGTGTGCTGTTCGAGTCAGCTTAACTACGTGGGTAGCAAATAGGATGACGGTCCGCTCGTAGGTGCAAATCCTACACGTTAGCAGTTGTAAGTAGAGTTTATTCCTCGATAGCTCAGTTGGTAGAGCAACAGACTGTTAATCTGTGGGTCACTGGTTCGAGCCCAGTTCGAGGAGCCAAAATACGGAGCGTGGGCAGGACGGTAATGCAGCAGATTGCTAATCTGTAGACCGTGCAAACGGTCACAGGGTTCGACTCCCTGACGCTCCGCCAAGTTTAAGCGGGTGTAACTCAGTGGTAGAGTGTCAGCCTTCCAAGCTGTTCGTCGCAAGTTCGATCCTTGTCACCCGCTCCATAGTTTTAACAAAAGTAACGCAGGAAAGGTTACACAAATGGGAAGAGTCTTTATTGAAGAAGCAATGGAAACGTCAGGAGTTAATAGAACTGACCTAATAGGATTGCTAGCATTTATTAAGCGTTCAGGTAGGGCAAGTAGTCCAGCTGACGCAATTCGAAGACTCGAAGCAGGAGAATTTGATGTTGCTGAATTGCAAGAATTAATGATTCAGCAACATCAGGTAAAACGTCCAGATCCGGAAACGGGTATAATGGACGAAGATAAGTAAATTAACGCCGGAGTAGCTCAGTTGGTAGAGCATCTGATTTGTAATCAGGCGGTCGAGGGTTCGAATCCTTTCTCCGGCACCATAAATTGCCCAATTGGCGGAATTGGTAGACGCACTGGTTTTAGGTACCAGCGAGCAATCGTGGGGGTTCGAGTCCCTCATTGGGCACCACAAATATAAGGAATGTATGAATCCATCATTAAGTAGAACACCAGAAGTTGATATTGAAAAATGCGTAGAGCTAATTGGAGATAGAAACTTAATGGTAGTCATTGCTACTGCTCGAGCAAGAGAATTGCAACGAGCAGCAAGGTATCGAGAAGATCAAGTATATCGTAGTGCAGCAATTGATGCGCTGTTAGATATTCAAAACGGTGTAATTGATATTGAATATATTCGAAAGATGAAGTTTTAATATACTATCATGCAGACTGTATAGCAGTCAGCGCCGCACTGATAAAGCGGGATATAGGGTTTTGTTCCCCTTGTAAAATAATCGAGCAAATGGTGCCCAGGAGAACTGGCCGTCCTAAGCAGGACGCAAAACTGCTTTACTAATTTTACGGAGTATAGCACAGCCTGGTAGTGCGCTTGGTTTGGGACCAAGAGGTCCAAGGTTCGAATCCTTGTACTCCGACCAATAATGGGGGTTTAGCTCAGTTGGGAGAGCGATTGCTTTGCAAGCAATAGGTCATCGGTTCGATCCCGGTAACCTCCACCATATATGTCAATGCAGGTTTGCTAACGGAGAGATATCAAGGCGTCATGTCATTCCGTGGCAAGGTTCAACTCCTTGATTGACTCCAAATAAGCGGGTGTAGCTCAGTGGTAGAGCGTCACGTTGCCAACGTGAATGTCACGAGTTCGACCCTCGTTACCCGCTCCATAGCATCTAGCAGAGAAGGAAAAAGATTAGATGGCATACTGGGGTTATCATGCAATGTTTGATTGCGCCGCATGTGATATTGATAGTATCACAAGCAAAGATAATGTTTATAATTTTATTAAAGAATTGGTTCCAGCAATTGATATGGTTGCATTTGGCGAACCAATGATTGAGCATTTTGCTACTCATGCCCCTGATAAGGCTGGTATCAGTTTTGTTCAAATGATTGAGACTAGCAATATAAGCGGACACTTAGTAGATTTAAACGGTGATGCTTATATTGATATTTTCTCGTGCAAGCCAGTTGACATTGGCATTGCACAAGATGTTATTGAAAAATATTTTAAGCCTACGAAAACTCGTGTAAACTTTATTACACGTAGCGCAGGCTAATGGTTGTCGCAGAGTAGTAGCAGTCCGGTCAGCTCACTTGGCTCATAACCAAGAGGTCGGTGGTTCGAATCCACCCTCTGCAACCAACAAGGAAAGGTGGCCGAGTGGTCGATGGCTCTAGTCTTGAAAACTAGCGAGCGGGAAACCGTTCCGTGGGTTCGAATCCCACCCTTTCCGCCATAAACAAACACATGGATGTGTAGGAAAATTGGTAACCCCAGTGGACTGTAAATCCGCCGCTGCAAAGCACTGCTGGTTCAACTCCAGCCGCATCCACCAAATATGCATCCTTAGCTCAGGGGTAGAGCGTCTCCTTTACACGGAGAGGGTCCGCGGTTCGAAACCGTGAGGATGCACCATAAATACATGACATTCGAAAGGATATTATGTTGAATGTATTTAAACGCAAACCCGCTACACCGCACGTGGTATTCATTCACGGTGCAAATGCTTCACCTAGAAGCTTTAACTATATAAAAGAACACTGTGGTATTGATAACTTTACTGATTTAAGTTATAATAGTGCAGACGGCTTTAATCACAACCTTGCAGCAATGCGAGAAGATCTAAATGGCAAACAAGACTTTTATATTGTTTCACATAGTTTAGGCGGTATATATTCAATGTACCTGCAGAATGAATTTAAAGTTAAAGGTGTTGTTAGTATTAGCACACCATTTAAAGGTAGTAGAACAGCAGACTGGGCTAAGATGTTTGTACCTATGTACAAACTGTTTTATGATGTTGGTCCTCGTTCTACTCCTATAGTTGATAGTTTAAAGATTAAGGTTAGATGTCCTTGGTTGCAAGTAGTAAGTACGTCAGGGAATGTTCCGTGGCACTTTGGTGAGAACGACGGGGTTGTTACACTAAAGAGTATGACTTGCAGACAGGACATAGATTACGAATACGTAAGCTACACACACTACGAGGTTTTGATTTCAAAAGAAGTTGCAGACCTTGTATGTGAAAGAACAAAGCCAATTTAGGTCCGATAGTATATCGGTTAGTATACCGGCCTGTCACGCCGGTGAGACGGGTTCGATTCCCGTTCGGACCGCCATAATAATAGTTGACAAAGCTGTAAAAGACAGTACAATATACACATACACAAAGGAAACAAAATGAATATCACACTACGCAAAGCAAACGCAGTTCAACTCAGCATTAACGAAATGGTTAGAGGTTTGTCGTTTGACACTTCAGTTTCGCTGAATGAGTTTGAAGATGCAACAGCACAGATTACTGCTGTTCGCGATGTGTTTGATACCCATCGTGCAACTCGCACCAAGTTGGTAAGTGCGTTGTATGAGATTCGCAAAGCAGTTGCAGGTGCAAATGCTGATGCAGGCATTAATGATATGCTTGCAGAAGTTGCACAGCTGGAGAAAGAAATTCAGTTCTACAACATCTTTGCTACAAAGACACCCCGTCTAAGCGATGCAGTTATTGCAGGCAAGATGGACAAGATTAAGAACACTTCAGAAGAAAGCCGTATGTACGGTCGTTCTGACACTGTAGACACAAGCATCTTCACTAAACAAGAAGTTGAAGAGTTCAAGCGTACTGTCGCTGATCTAAAGCGTCAGAAGCAAAAGTTGCAGGATACTCTGCTAGAGCTTAACGTCCAAACTGAAATCCAGTTGGATGAGGAAACAGCACGTTTCCTAGAGCGAGCAGACATCCTCTAAGAGTTTTGGTAGTTTAGTAAAACTACCCAGAAGTGAGTGAAAGATTAGGATGGACACCCGTGTTGTTACGGATTTCTAGTTTACTAGATATCAAACAACAACTAAAGCTCAAGACACTTGAAATGTCTCCGTGCTTGTATGCTCCAGCTTATTATAGAACACTTGCACTTTGAACCTGGAAATGAACAAGTCTTCTGCACTTTGCGAATTGCGGATTGCTTGTGAGGCGAAGCGTATGCAAACCTCAACTGCACATTGCATAGTTCATTACTTGTTCACTTGCTTCTGCTTTTTCGGAGCGTTCGTCTATCGGTTAGGACACTAGGTTTTCATCCTGGCAAGAGGGGTTCGATTCCCCTACGCTCTTCCAATTTAAAATATTGTATCTAAATTGTCAATTAGTGGTTGACAAATGATAAATAAAGTAGTATATTAAGTTATACAAAGAATTAAACAAAGAGAAATAGAAATGACTACAATGATGAAACATATTCAACAAATTTGTATTCGCTGGTTTAGCGAAGGCAGGAGTGTGTCTTGACGTAGTAGTCAAAAGTTATTTTAACACACCCCTGCTAGTAGAGATATTAGCAGGGGTTTTTTATTGTGTAAAGGAAAAGTAAAGTTTTATATGGGTGTGGTGTAATGGCAACACAGCGGTCTCCAAAACCGTCGATCGGGGTTCGAATCCCTGCACCTGTGCCAAGTTTAATGCTGTGTAGCTCAGTGGTAGAGCAAACCCCTGATAAGGGTTAGGTCGGTAGTTCAATCCTACCCACAGCAACCATGGACCCTTAGCTCAGTTGGTTAGAGCACCTGACTTTTAATCAGGGTGTCCTGCGTTCGAATCGCAGAGGGTTCACCAAATTTTGGGGAGTAGCCAAGTGGTAAGGCAACGGATTTTGATTCCGTGTACCGAAGGTTCGAATCCTTCCTCCCCAGCCAGTTTTATGTGCGTGTGTCGCTGAATGGTTAGGCTCCGGATTGCAAATCCGTTTTATGCTGGTTCGAGTCCAGTCACGCACTCCAAATAACGATGTGGTAGCTCAGTGGTAGAGCACCGGTCTCATACGCCGAGGGTCGCTGGTTCAAATCCAGCTCACATCACCAAATATACTTCCGTAGCTCAACTGGAAGAGCACAACGCTACGAACGTTAAGGTTAGGGGTTCGAGTCCCTTCGGGAGTACCAAAAAGGAGAATTGTATGTATAGAGATCCAAGAATACCAGATATAGGAGTTGAGGTTTTTTCAGTTGCACATCTTCCAAAATGTGCTCGTTGCTACAAACATCTAGAAGGAGTTGATTCTGATCCTGTGTTTGCAATGACCTGCCATGGGTGTGCATCAGTAATGCATACATTTTTTTACGACATTGAGCATGGATATCACCAACGGCTTCCGATCAACATGACTAGAGATGTTGATGAATTCATTCAAACATACGTCAGACCAGAGTTGAGAAATTTGACCTGGACATTGATTGATGAAAAGTTTAAGGATTATGCAATACCAAACCATTATAGACTATAACTAAGCAAGGCGTGGGGGTTCGAATCCTCCTTGGGGCTCCATATGCTAGAGTAGCTCAGTTGGTAGAGCAGTTGGTTGAAGCCCAACGTGTCGGCGGTTCGATTCCGTCCTCTAGCACCATTCTGTTTTAGTGTTAGTGGTTAGCACGTTAGATTGTGGATCTAAAAGGGTTGGTTCGAATCCAACAAACAGGACCATTATAGGTTGACAACAGCACATAATGTGCTATAATAATATAAACAATGAGGGAAATGTTATGGCTAGAGATATTTGGGTAATCAGTGATACACACTTTGATCACGCTAACATCTTGACCTTTACTGACAAGATTGGCAAACCTACTCGTGGCGATCGTTTTACTGATGTAGAAGATATGAACGAGCAGATGATTGCCAACTGGAACAGTGTTGTAAAGCCTGGCGACAAAGTGTACCACTTGGGCGATGTATTGTTTGGTACTCGCAAGCAAGAGTGGATGGACAAGAACTTTCCTCGCTTGAACGGACAGAAGCGTTTGATTGTTGGCAACCACGACAACATCAAGTTCATGGCTGCTGGCGGTTGGTGGGGCAAGATTGACTTGTGGAGAATGTTTCCTGAGTTTGGCTTGCTGTTAACTCACGTTCCTGTACACAACAGTACATTAGGTGAAGGACACAGATTTGGTGACGGTCCAATGACAAACGTACACGGACACATTCACCAAAATCCTCCGCCGTCAGCTAACCACAGATGTGTAAGCGTTGAGCAAATCAACTACACACCCATCAACCTAGAGGAGTTACGTGTGAGATGATCGAAATAACTGAAAAGGAATATGAACTATTCCAAAAGTTAAAAACTATTTTGAAACATAGCAAAGCGGAACAACTTGCAGGTGTTTACTTTATCTGTGGTGAAGGTGGAGAAAAAGATGAAATGGGCTTACCGGAATTTATTTCGGTTTGCCCTGCCTTCGGGCTAGACGGCTTTGCTTATTATAAAAAACATACTGAATATTCAGCACCAGGGTGGTAAAATGAGAACACAACCAGATAGTATTATTCGAGCACTAGAAATTCATCCTAGTCGTCTAGATAAAGAAGCAATCATCCAAGCAGCACACGAAGAAGGACTTTCAGAGTTTTTCGAAGGTGTAACAATGGCACTAGATGCTATGGTTACATTTGGTGTTAAGCAAGTACCAGAAGCAACTGTAGATGGACAAGGTCTTGCTTGGACTGTATTTAAAGATCTAGCAGATAAACTACAATCACGCAAACTAACTGGTAATGCGGCACGTGACGCTATTGACTTGTGTATGCAGATTGCAACAAAGAGCCAATGGAATGATTGGTACCGTCGTATCCTTATCAAGGACCTGCGATGCGGCGTAAGTGAAAAGACTGTAAACAAAGTAGTACCAGGATGTGTTCCTGTGTTCACTTGTCAACTTGCACACGACAGCGCCAATCATGAAAAGAAAATGGCTGGTGTAAAGCAGATTGAAATTAAATTGGATGGTGTGCGTGTTATTACAATTATCCAAGGTAATAAAGTAGAAATGTTTAGCCGCAATGGAAAACAATTTCATAACTTTGGACACATCATTGCAGAACTTGAAGCAGTGATCAAAGACTATCCTGTACCTTATCCGCTGGTT
>Ga0181556_1003014_pt1 | contig 14913 bp, 16 predicted proteins | sample 011ome_14_FD_148651 | JGI IMG/M metagenome (GOLD analysis project Ga0181556, IMG submission 148651) | Coastal salt marsh microbial communities from the Groves Creek Marsh, Skidaway Island, Georgia - 011505AT metaG (spades assembly) | ecosystem: Environmental > Aquatic > Marine > Intertidal zone... | reverse complement strand
CGCTAAGCCATCGGGATTTCTCGTAATTGACATTGACCCTAGAAACAATGGCGATGAAGCAATCATCAAGCTCGAAGAAAGAGCTGAAGGAAACCTCCCCCCTACAGTAGAAGCAATAACTGGAGAGTATTACACCCGAAAGGGAGTCCAAAGAGGTAGACACCTCTACTATAAGTGCAGCCCTGACGAAAAGTTTTTAGGCAACTTCAAGTCCCAAGGGCTTGATGGAATTGACATCAAGCACAACGGATACATACTGGTTCCTCCGTCAAGGCACGCTTCAGGATATTGCTACGAATGGAAGAGCGGCCACGCTCCTTGGGAAATAGAGATGGCTGAAGCTCCTGAAGAACTGCTAAACGTAATTAGGGCAAAGAGCCTCAAAAAGACTTCAGGCGGAACTTCAGGAAACTATTATGCGTCTTCCGACTGGGAATTCCTTAGGGACCTAAAGTTTGGCGACACAGGTGACAGCCTCGACATTGACAAGATTCTTGAAGAGGGAATTGACGAAGGCGGTAGAGCCGTAGGTCTTTACCAGTTAGCGTGTGCACTGGCAAACAAGTTTGGTACCGACACTGCTGGAAGAACTTCAGTAGAAGCAATGATGCTTAAGTTCAATGCGGAAATGGTGCGCCCTCCCATGGACGTAGAAGGCTCGAATGGCGTTCTTATGCACACTAGGAACGCCATTGAGTTTGTTGCAAACAATCCGATATGGGCAAAGTGGTGGGATGGAATTAAAGACTATGTTCCAGACAACGGGATGGATTGGGCAAAGGCAGCCTCCGAAAATTTTATAAAAGCCCCGTCCCCCACTAGCTCTTTTAACTACGTCCCAGAGGTTGTGTCGGATGACTCTGTCAACGTAGAGGGAGATTACGCGAACTCTGTAGGAGACCAAGTTGCATCTTTGGCTTCTACAGGACGCTCCCTTCGAGACATAACTTCAGGCGGAAATCTGGACCTTCCTAAAGACGTAGACGCCCTTAGTGCAGAGAGCGGAGGTCGCCCGGGGTCTCGAAGCTTGTCTGATATCGGTAACGGTAGAAGGCTTATAGATGCCTTTGGCTCTACTGTTAGATTCACTCCTCAGGTGGGCTGGTTTGTTTGGAATGGAACCTACTGGAAGCCAGACACCAGTATGAATCAGATAAAAGAACTTGGTAAGAGTGTTTCCACCCTAATAGCTAGAGAAGCAGCAACTCTAAAGTCTCTTGATGACCCTAGAGGGGCCGAGATTGTGAAGTGGGCAAATTCTGCAAAGTCAAATGCACGCATCAATGCAATGATTGACCAAGCTACTTCAGACCCTAGAGTTGATATGGATATTTCTGACTGGGATAAGGACCCTCACCTTCTTGGAGTTAAAAATGGAGTTGTTGACCTAAAAACAGGAGAACTGAGTCCCGGAAATATAGAGGCTCACATCACTAGAATCTCCCCTATCTCATACACTCAGGGGCTTCGAAATGTCCGCTGGGAAACTTTTGTTAACGAGGCCTTCGGAGGGGATAAAGAACTAATAGATTGGGCCCAGAAGGCTGTGGGCTACACAGCAACGGGGCTAAATAATCAAGACGTAGTTTTTGTTATCTACGGACCTCCGGGGTCAGGTAAAAATACTTTCATTGAGACAATATTCGAGGCTCTTGGAGCCGCACAGCACGCATGGGCACTGGACTCTAATGTGCTGGCACTAGGGGACAAGGTGAGCTCTAGCGACGAGTATCACATGGCCGAGCTTCGTGGACGCCGTATGATTTGGGTAGACGAGCTGCCAGAGTCTGAGCGTATTAAAGAAAACCAAGTAAAGAAGCTAACTGGTTCTGGAACTATTCAGGGACGTTCTCCGGGAGAAAAGCCCATCCAGTTTACGTCTACAGGAAAGCTTTGGATTTCAACTAACCACAGGCCAATTATTACCGATGAAGCTATGTGGCGTCGATTGCTCCCGATACCACTGACTAATAAGCCAGCAAAGCCAGACCCAAGCCTAAAAAAGTATCTAGCGGACCCAGAGGGAGCTCTACCAGCCGTATTAGCTTGGATTGTCGAAGGAGCAGTTAAGTACCTATCTTCTAGCGAGACAAACCCATTAGAGATGTGCACTGCCGTAAAGGAAGCCCACGAAATCTACAGAAAGAACGAAGATAGAATTGGCTCCTTCCTAGAAGAAGAGACTATTACAGGTGAAGAGGCTTCTGTGAACGTAAATGCTCTGTATAGGCGTTATAAGGGATGGTCTGATTCTCGAGGTGAGAGGCCAGTCACCCAGATTGCCTTCCACAGGAAGTTGGCAGATAGAGGACTAGATGTAATTGGCAATGGAAACCGAGCCGTCCTAAAGGGAGTTGGGTTGGCTCCATATGAGGTGGAGTCAGCTCAGCAGACAGATTTTGCCAATCTAGCAAGGTTTAGTTTCTAGTAGGATTAAAGAATTATGAAGATATTTATTGCAACTCCTATGTATGGCGGAATCGCTAAAACTCAGTACACAATCAGTATGCAAAACATGATAGTAAAGCTCTCTCAGAGGGGTCACTCTATCTCTACCACAACTATTGGCAACGAGAGTCTTATAACTAGAGCAAGAAACACGCTGGCTCACAAGTTTATAAAGAGTGATTGCGACGCTTTGCTTTTTGTAGATGCCGACCACGGCTGGGACGCAGATGATGTAGTGCGTATGGTGGAGTCTGGTAAAGATTTTATTGGGGCCATCTACCCAATGAAGGGTATCAACTGGGAAAATGTTAGACTTGCTGCACTGGCAGGTAGGCAAAATCTAGAAGCATATTCAGGATATTTTGCAATAAATCTAAATAAAGAAGACCAGACTTTTGATGAAAACGAGCCATTTAAAGTAAAAGATATCGGCACTGGAATGCTTTTTATTACCAGAAAAGTTTTTGAAACAGTGGCTCCCCTATGTAAGCAGTACAAAAACAATAATGTAGGAAACACAGGCGTAGACTTTGGAGAAATGATAACCGAGTACTTCACTACATTTATTGATGAAGGGGATATTCTTCTCTCGGAAGACTACGCATTTTGCAGGCTTTGGCAGCAAACGGGAGGTGAGGTTTGGTCCGCCCCTTGGGTAAAAATTACCCACGCTGGAGATTACAATTTCGCTGGTAATTTTGCAAGAATGCTGGAGATACAAGAAGTAAGAAAAGCCATGATTGCTGCCAGACAGGCCGAGCAAGACAAAGAAGCAGTAGAAATAGTCGAAAACCCAGTGTCTACCGAATCTACACAAGCAGAAGAAAAAGAACCTTCTGAGTAGTGGGAAAATAGTATCTAAGGGAAATTCCCTTAGATTGAGGTAACTGAATATTGGCTAATGTAAAAGACTATCTGTGTGCAGTCTGCTCGAAACAATACGTTGTCCCAAGTTTGGCAAGGGAATGTGAAGAGAAACACGAAGTAGCAATTTTACGAAAAGCTAGTTAGAACTACATCGTTGTAGTACTATACTTTCAAGTAATAGTTTAAGGAGAGAAAACTATGGCTTTAGCAGAGCGACTCCGCAATGCCAACGAGAATTACCAAAAAACTTTTGTCTGCAAGCTTATGCAGGTCACCCTTGACCCCAAGCTATCGGAGAGCGATGTTGAAGCTGTCCTGACTATTATTAATAGCCGTCCCGGTGACGAGGCTCATGTGCCGAACATACGACTAGCGTATGCACTCCGTGAAGAAGGCTATGACGTAAGTCCAAGCGCAGTTGACAGGCACCGTCGCCGCATCTGTGCTTGCTATAGGTTGGTCAAGGGAGAGTAATGAGCTTATCTGACAAGCTAGAAAAGCTACGTAATCCGGGGCCTAGTGGCTCTGATACGCGACCGATGAAGCAGCCAGAAGAGTGGCGTGCTCGGATGGACATCGACACGGCTAAAGGTGGCTATGTCGTCGGCATCCCTAGGAGCGAAGGCGAAGAAGTAGATGCCGATACGGTTCTCTCAGAATTTGGCCTAAACCCGAATGAGTGGACAGTGACGTCCATGCGTAGGGGTAAATGGCAGAGATATGACGGCGACTGGCTTGAGTCAGTAAGGGTCAATGTTGTCCCAGCTATTGCTTCCGTGTCTGACTTAGTAGACATAGAACAACTCGTAGACCACATCAAGAAATGGCGTCCAGCTAAGGGAACTAAAAAGTCCACTGGCTCGGGCGCTTTTTTGGTTGCCCCTAGCGACCAGCAAATTGGTAAGAAGGCAAATGGTCAAGGGACGGGGCAGTCAGTAGACCGAATCCTGTCTCTTACAGAAAAAGCTGTACATCGCTTCCAGCAAAACCTGAAAGCTGGAATTAACCCGGGGACTATATGTATGGCCCTCTTGGGGGACCACGTAGAAGGCACAACCAGCCAGAACGGACGTCTTCAGGGTCAGGCAGCGTCAGACCTAGGCATCACAGAACAAACGCGTGTGGCACGTAGGTTGCTGTTGGCTCAGGTAAAAGCTTTTGCCCCGCTGGTAGATAAGCTAGTTATTCCAGTCATCAACGGAAACCACGACGAAGCAACTCGTCAGGTTGTCACGGACCCTGCGGACGGATGGAACGTTGAAATTGCATCCGCTGTTCAAGACATCTGTGCAGAGAACCCAGAGCTTTCTCACGTAGAGTTCCGCTACCCAAGTTCAGGACACCAAACACTTACCGTTGACATTGAGGGCACAATGCTCGGCATGTTCCACGGCCATCAGGCTAACCAAAATAGCACAATGAAGTTCCTATCTCAGCATGCTGCAGGACAGACCGCCTTGGGTCAGGCGGATATGTGGATTTCTGGACACTTCCACAACTTTAAGAGCATGGACATTGGAGAGCGCCTCTGGGTGCAAGCTCCAACCACAGACCCCGGCAGCGAGTGGTTCCGTGACCGAGCTGGCGTCGAATCAAAGCCCGGACTTCTAACAATGATGATTGGTGGGGAGTACGAGCCTCGCGAGCACATTAGCGTATTGGCACTTAACTAATGGCCGAAGGGTACCCTAACTGGTTTGAGAAAACCACCGCAAAAACCTATTTCATAAGAAATTTGATGCCGCTAGCAGGTCAACAGATAGATTGTCTTCAGATTGGTGCTTACACAGGCGATGCAACACAGTGGCTTTTTGACAATGTCCTTACCCACCCCGAATCAACTTTGACAGACGTAGACCCTTGGACAGGGTCGGACGAGCCAGTACACAAAACTTTAGACTGGACGTCAGTAGAAGAAACTTACTTAAATCGTCACAAAGAAAAAATTGAGTCAGGTAGACTCAAGGTCTTTAAAGGCACTAGCGACGAGTTCTTTAGTTCGGAAGATGGTAAGCGAGGATTTCATTTTATTTACATTGATGGAAACCACGAAGCAGCACAAGTTTTAAAAGATGGCTTAAATTCAATTTATAGAACTGGCATCGGAAGTATTGTAGCTTTTGATGACTATCTTTGGACTCTAGGAAAAGGCCTCTGGGCAGACCCAAAGCCAGCGGTGGATGCCATCTACTACTGCCATTCAAATAAATTTGAAATTATAGATAAAGGGACTCAAGTATGGCTAAAAAGGACCAGTCTTTAAAAGTTGCCGTTTACTGCATTGCTCTTAACGAAGAGCAATTTGTCGAAAGATGGTACAAAAGTGCAAAAGAGGCAGATTACCTCTTAATTGCAGATACAGGTAGTACGGATGGTACCCGTGAAACTGCAATAAAGCTCGGAATCAACGTAATTGACGTAAAAGTGCGTCCTTGGCGTTTTGACGATGCCCGCAATGCATCGCTCGTGGCCATCCCAGAGGACATTGACTACTGTATTGCCTTAGATATGGATGAAATCCTTCTTCCTGGTTGGAAGGAGCATTTGGTAGACGCCCTTAAGAATGGCTGGACACGTCCTAGGTATCAATACACATGGAATTGGCTGGATGAGGCGGAAACTGTGCCAAGTCTTCAGTATGGCGGTGACAAGATACACGCACGTAAGGGCTACAGGTGGACACACCCCGTCCACGAGGTCCTAAGAGCCTATGGTGACACAAAAGAGACTCAGGGGTGGGTTGGCTTAGAGATTCACCATCACCCAGACAACACAAAGTCACGTGGACAGTACTTTCCACTGCTAAAAATGGCTGTAGACGAGCAGCCAGACGACGACAGAAACGCTTATTACTACGCTAGAGAGCTTTTCTTCCACGGTATGTATGACCAAGCAATTGTCGAGTTTAAACGCCACCTGAGCCTTCCTAGAGCCACTTGGGCCCCAGAGAGAGCCGCTTCCATGAGGTATTTAGCCAAGATGGTGCCTGCCGAGCGTGAAAAATGGATTCTAGACGCAATTGCTCAAGCTCCAGGGCGTAGAGAGGCTTTAGTCGAATTGGCTCAGCACTACTATGAGGAGCAAAATTGGGCTAAATGCTTGGAATATGCCAAAAAGGCTCTAGACATCAAAGAAAAGCCACTTGACTTCCTTTGCGAAGCTTTTGCTTGGGGCTACCTCCCATGGGATTTGGCCGCAATCTCGTCGTATTACGTCGGAGACAGGGAAAACGCCCTTATTTACGGAACTAAGGCTTTGGAGCTAGAACCTGAAAATGAACGACTTCAGGCAAATATGAGGTATTACGAACAAAAAGATTAATTTTTCTCTTTTTGCGTGTGATAGGCATCTACAGCATTTGCACTAGTTCTACTCTGCCAAGTAAAATGGCAATCGTCACAGCGTACAATACGCATTGTTGCCCATCTTCCTCCGTCTGGGCGCTCAACAGTTGCTGTCTTTAGTTTGTCAGTTTTTGCTCGGCAATAGGGACATAAAGGGAAACGCTTGTATCGCATTTCTTGTCCGTCCCAATTTACAGACAGAGTATTTCTAATTTGTTTGTAATCAAGACCGCCCCAGATGCCCCAAAGTTGCTTATTGTCCAGTGCCCATTTGGCGCAATCCTTACGCACAGGACAAGAGCCGCAAAGTTTCTTTGCTTCATATTGCTGAGAAGGTTTGTTGGCAAAAAAGTTGTCTATTTTGTCAGCGTTTTCTGGCTTTCCGCACTCTGCATCTTCATGCCAGTCAGGACTATTAAGAAACAAAAGGAACCTCCACAAATGTGGCATCCCAGTCGTATAGCTCGTTGTCTAGCTCGCAGTAGACGGGGTATCTTTCATCGTCATCCTCAAAGTAATACCCGCCTTTGCTAATCCAACCTGAGTCAATAAGCCGAAAGGCCTCGCCAAGCGAGTCTGCCACACCTTCGAGGCGGAGCTGCTTAGCGAGGGCCTTCTTGGCAATCTCATCTTGGTCAAGATAGATGTGCTCCGTGAGGTAGAAAACTACGGAATCGGAGTGTATTTTTCTGGGAAAATCATCGCCTTCCCATATAAGCCATACTGGCTCTGCGATTGTCTTCTTACGTCTCACATATAAAACTTATATGTGACTTAAGATAACTTTACCGTAAATTACAAAATTAGTTTACTGGCCAAACGTAGTCGTATGTATCTGGTCTAGCACCAGTGTCTTCTGGCCACCCGAACTGCGAATACCACTCGTAGTCTTTGTTAAGTAGTGCCATACGGTGGCTAGATGCTATTTGGTCAAAAAGCTCTTTGTCTTTCATCCATGCAGGTAGGCGGTGACTGTCTTGGGTGATGCGACCCAGCTTGACAGCTTGGATGTATGTCGTGACAGCTTTCTTGCCAATCGTAGACTTATAGCCGCGCTTCTCCCACTCCATGACCATCTTGACGATGTAGACAGTGAGAGCGCCTTCATGCCCGCGCCACATCTTAACAGCGGGGTGGTTACGCCAGCCTTTAGCTGTGCGGTGGTTGCCCTGTGGGTCCAGTTCCACAAGGTTCATTAGGATTTGCCAGCCTTCTAGGGCCTGCTTGTTTAGTCGTGCTCGGTCTAGGACCTGTGCAGTATCCGCCGAGCCAAATAGCGGTACAAATGTTTGCATAGCTACAAGGTAGCAGTAACTTAAATATTTGTCAACTAAAAACCAAAAGGCTTTGCAACACTCTGCTTTACAGAACCAAACACGGTTACCACAAATGTAGTACCGTCCATGTTCTGTGCAATGTCTGCAAGGTTTTTAGCTTCTGGGTAAGAGACTTTTAGCTCTAGATTTACGCTATCTTCTACAGAATCTTCAGGAAGGTTTAGGAAACTAGCTATACGCTTTATTGCTTCCTGCTTAGCTTCCGTGACATCGTCTGCGGAAATTTTAAACTCAAAAGAAGTTCTAACCACGCTCATTATCCCTTCCTAACTCGCTTCTCTAGCTTGTAGGGAGAATAGGGGGTGCCGTCTATTTCTGGCAACTTTCCGTCTGTGCTCTTGACGTAGATTTCTCCATAACGAACTCCAACCACCTTGCCGCGGCGACCATTGTGGATGGGTCCTGCGTCACCCGAATAAGCATCTGACTTAACTCTGACTTCGTCTGTGACGACAATTTGCCCGGGTTGTACTGGAATCCATACGTAGTCGTCATCATTCTCCTCTACTGTAAGCTGGTGACCCTTTATTAGCTTAGGAAGAATGTCGGCAATCTCGTCAATCATCCCGTCGCTAAGCTTAGGCAGGTCCTTCCAAGTCTCTAAAAGCTTTAGGATAGCCTTACCTGAACCAACTTTAACCTTAGCGGCTTGCAGCTGTTCTTTAATCCACTCGTCATTAATTTCTGGCATTTATACTCTCTCCTTACTAGAGTCTAGCATTTGTTCAATTAATTGTTCCTTGGCTTCTGATGAACTAGGGAAATAATCCATGTAAGAGTTCCTCTGAGTAGAGGCTAAGGTCTGCCTCTGAGCAGGGGACATATCTTCTACTTGATAGCCCAGCATTGCCCAAGAAGAGCTGAAGTCTCTAGTTTCGGGCCAATATGTCACTATAGGCGTAGAAGTATTTAAGGCCTGAGATATTCGGTAATTCCACCAAATAATGTCGTTTCTTTCTTGAGGGGGTAGGAGCAGACCTACGCTGTTTTCAATAACTTCTTTTGCATATTCGTCATTTGTTTTACGACCAATCTTTGTGTTCTCTTGCGGAAAAGACAAAGTTTTGCTTATCGAGCTAATCCAAGAATTTTTTGGACTTTCTACGGCCCAAATATCTTTTCTACCGATTCTTGCTGGCTCAGGGTCAATCAGAAAAGAATCTAAATATATGGGCGTAAGATTTTCTGCAGAGGAGAAAGAAAGTATAGACGCAATCTTTTCTTCAGAGTTCCACGGCAAATAGGGATAAAGAATTTCTGGCCACTCGGAAACCATCATGTGGGCCGTGGCTTTTTCTACGAAAGTTTTATTTCTTTTGGCTGCCTCAAAGCCCTCTCTCCGAGAGTAAAAGTCTCCAAGAAGTATCGAGGGATTTTTAATGACAGCATTAATACTATTTTTGTATTGCCAAATCTGGGGACTGTCCACGACCAGTTTAAGTTTTGGAGAATCAAACATCAAAGAAAGAACGTTTAACGCACCATAAATTTTGTTTGCACTTAGTGCAGTGGGAGGCATGAATCCAAAAATAATTAAATCAAAGTTTTCTAAATCTCCCCTCTTCCAGTTAACGCTGGGGGAAGACCAAGTAATCTCGGCATTAGCCGACAGGGCATCCTCAAGGATGCTAAAGATTGTCACGTTTTCAGGTCTCTTACAGTGATGAGACCCCATTCCAGTGAACAGTATTTTCATGTTTGCCTCGATTAATTTAAGCGGGGCACCCGAAGATGCCCCGCTTTAATCAACTAGAAAGGAGCGTCCTCGCTAGCACTTACAGGAGATGCAGGTGCTGGAGCGGGGGCTGGGGCAGCCGCAGCAGGTGCAGGTGCAGGTGCTGGAGCTGGTGCAGCAGCAGCAGCTGTTGTTGCAGCAGCTGGAGCTGAAGTGGACGGGTAGTAGCTCTTAATTTCGTTGCTTGGCTTACCCTGATAAGTGCGAATTGCGACCTTACCGCGGAAAGTCCTTCCAACAAGAGCCTGCTCCACCTGAGCTGGTGAAGGGTTTGCCATCCAGTATTCCTTGCTGAGCCCTAGTGCAGAGCCCTTTGCAAAGAAGATGTTCATTGCAGTTTCGTTGTCTGGTGTGACAACCCACTGGTCCCAAACGCGGCGGCTAGAGTGTGGACCACCCTGAACCTCGTTAGTGAGCTTGAACATTAGCTTCCCTGTGGAAGCAGTAGTAGCGTTGGCCTCTAGGACCTTGAACTCGTAGTCACCCTCTGGGAGTGGCTCGTAGTTTGTCTTTGCAGCAGCATCGCCAGCCTTCTGGACGAGTGCAGCAAAATCAACTGTATTACTCATTGGTATTAACCTGCCTTCTTAGTTGTTGTTTCAGCCTTCTTCTCTCCGAAGACCATGTCCAGCATGCGTTCGACCCCAAGGTCTTGCTGCTGTACTACCTTACCTAGACGCCCTTGAACGCGCTCGCCAGCCTCGTACTCTGGAGTACGCTCGACGTACATGCGGCGTACCTTGAACGGTGCCTGTAGGGGGTCTGGATTTGGTTCCGTCTCCACCACAATTGCTCCAAGGATGTCATAGAAATATGGGGCCTGAATTGCTAGCTGGCCCTGAAGGTAAGGACGGTAAACGCCATCCTGACCCTTACGTGCCATAGCAGTCAGAATCACAGCTTCTAGGGGCTGCGTTGGGTGCATCGTTAGGTCTCGGAGGTCACGAAGTAGTGCACCCATGTGGCGAAGTAGCTCGCCCCACTGCTGCATCTTCATCTGCTCTGTACCTGCGATATTGTCCATGCACTTGACCTGAAGCTCCGAGATGGAGTCAATAATCAAGGACTTGAACTGGTGCTTACCTGACTGTAACCACTGGAAAGTCTTCATGACAACGTCGTATTCGTTTACCTTGACTACGACAGTGTCCCAAGTCCCGTCCGCTAGTGGCGGTTCCTCAGTCATGGGGTCCCAATACTTGATGTTGATTGGCAGGAAGCGGTGCCCACCTTCAACGTCGAGCATTAGGCGTGGGTAAGGTGCCGTGACTGCAAAGCTGGACTTACCAACCTTGGACTCGCCATAAACCATAATTGTTAAACTGCGTTCCACGTCTGACATATTTACTCACTTCCCTTCTGTTCTTCGATTCCGTAATATCCGTAAGGGTCGGCGACCGCAAACGCATCGCTAAGTGCTGCTTCGGCGGCGGAACCGTCGTCGAATAGCGGGCAAATAGCGAAGAATTGACACTTCCACTTGCAGTCCCTGCTTGGCTTAGGGTATGCATGGCGGAAGTGACTCTCTCCTTCATCCAACGCCTCGCGGACGTCGAGCATGTCAGAGAGCACTCCTTCTAGCTGGTCTAGAAATGCACGGAGTGTAAACCTGTTGTGTCGAACTTCAATCTGGTCATAGAACGGTGGCTTCGCATAAGCACCACGCTTAACCTTTCGGAGCATCGTAAAGATAGCACCGTCAGTGCGCTCCCCTGTTTCGCCTTCTTGGACTTCGTCTAGAAGCATATAAGTCTTTACCTGCTCGTTCATATGTGCCTGAGCACCAAAGTCAGCAAAAGACCCGCCGACTGTCTTAAAGTCACGAATCATACGAGCACCGTCAATCTTACGGCGAACACGCATATCAATCTTTCCCTGAAGGATTACCTTGCCATCCATCATTGGACGCTCAAGAATTTCCTCGGTAGAAATCAAGTCAAGCTCGGCGTCAATGCCCTCCTGCTCTACCCACTCTAGGTAGCCTTCCAGCATCACGCGACCGAGGTCTGCATCTGCCTCTAGAGAAGAAGTGTCTCTAAACTCTGCTTGCATCTTGTTCATATCTTCTTTGACAAGGTCTGCATGAGCTTCTAGCAAGTCCTGTCCAGTTGAATAGTGCCTGTCAAGTGCTTCGTGTATGCGGGAGCCTAGAGCTAAGGCACCAGTAAATTCTGTAACCTTTGGCTTTAGACGGCGGTAGTAGGTCAACCACCAACGCCTGCGGCAATCTTTAAATGTTTGAATCTCGGAGTTAGAGATTCTTACAGGGGTTGTCTGTACATCTGTCATTAGCTATCCTTAAGGATTTTTAGTAGCTGCTCTTTATCACGAACAATCTGTTGGAAATTGTAGTCTTTAGCTCCCAAGGTCTCAATAACTTTTTCCTCTACAGTTCCTTCGGTCACGTAGTCAGTAATGAGGATTGAATCGTGAATCTCAGAGCCAATGCGGTGAACGCGGTCCAGAGCCTGCTTGTAGTCAACAAGAGACCATGGCCTCTGAAGCATAACAAGTCGGCGTGCTGCTGTCAAGGTGACACCAACACCGCCAGCCTGAGCAGTGAATAGAATCCACTTAGTCTTACCAGACTGGAAATTATCGATTGCCTGCTGTCGCTCCATTTCATTCTGAGCACCAGTAATCAATCCATGGCTAATGTTTTCCTTCTCCATACGAGCACTAAGAAGCTCTATGAGCTGTCTAGACACTGCACAGACAGCGACAGAGTCGTTTCCAAAGTCGCCGTTCTTGATGTCATCCATTAGAGCATCGACCTTACAGGAGGGGTCCGACAATAACATTTTTTCTTCGCCATCTAAAAGTTCAATCTGGCCGTAAGCACTGGCAAACTGAATCAGCCTGCCCATCTGCACCATAGGGTTGGGTGCCACTATCATGTCTCCAGATAGAGCGCCTGCATCCATTTCTCTCTGAAGCTCTTCTTCAGAAGTGTCTTCCAACATAGACATCATATTTTCCAACATCTGCTTGTAAGCCTTGGCCTGCTTGGCACCCATTTCGACATCTCTTCTGTCAGTCATAACTTCTGGCAACCAAGGAAGCACCTTAGCCTTAAGCATTCTTCGCATACGAGGGTTAATCCCAGCAAAAAATTCTGACTCCATAGCAGGCTTAAGCCCGAGGACCATCATGGCACCAAATGCATTTTGATAGGTGTCCACATATCGGTCAATAAACTTTGTCTTACTTGGCCACTCCCTGTCGTCTAGCCAGTGAAGAATTGGCCAGAGGTCTACAACGTTGTTAGCTATGGGAGTTCCTGTTAAAGCAAATCTAATATCTGCATTCCCAGAGGCTGCCCACAAAGCGCGAGTCTGCTTAGACTTTGGTTCCTTGGAGCGGTGAATTTCGTCAGCTACAACAGACTTAAAGTTAATTTCATTTAGCTCTCTCGAGTGAACCTCACATCGGGAAGGGGTTACCTTAGTGTCATGACCTCCGCAGTCAACACAGCGGGCAAGTGCAACAGAGCCGTACGGTGCCAACCTTGAGTGAGTTCTTAGGGACTCCCAGTTAATTACGTAGACCTGAGCTTCGTGGTCAAACGCCTTGCGACGCTGAGTTGCCGTGCCCTTGACTACCTGAACATCAACTCCCGGCCACCAACGGTCAAATTCTCTTTCCCAGTTTGTCTTTAGCGTGTTGGGGCAAACTATCAAAGCAGGGAAAACTTCTTCGCCACTGTCATGGAACTGCTTTAGTGCTCTAATCGCCTGAGCAGTCTTGCCTAAACCAGGTTCGTCGGCCAGTAGTCCTCGTCTAGCTTTAACCATCCACTCAACGCCAGACCTTTGATGCGGAAATAAGTCTTCATCGCCGCTTTCAGACGACTCTAGCTCTCGTAGTACGTTGCAAGGGTCAATTCTGTTGGCTTTTTCCTCTACAGCCCACTTTGCCAGCTCGGGACCAATCTCTAGCTGTTCGCCAAAGGTCGAGCGGAGAGATAGGCAACCAGTCCAAGAGACTGGAATACGCCAAACATTCTTATTGCTGTCCCACTTGGCACCCGGGAGAGCTCTACATACCTCTTTTAAACGCCATTCAGCATTTATAATGATGTGGTTGTCTTCTAATTCCACAAAAACGCCCAACAGGGCCTCCATTCCGTCACTACGTATATATTATCACAGAAAATGTCTGTTTGTGTGATTTTTTCTGATAATAACTAACTTTCTAGAAGTTTTATTGGCTTCCAGCCCGTTTTTACAAGCCTAAGTAGGCCATGTCTAATGGCATCTAGGGCGTGTCCGCCCCCTCCAACGTGCCAATATTCAAGTTTTTTAAGCTTTTTATTGTCAAACATACTCATTGCATCCGCAGGAGCTTGAAAGTAGACATCATCTATAGGCCTACCATTGTCGTATAAGCACTGCTTAACAATTCCAATCACCTCTAGAGAAAAAGGCGCTTGAGAATTGCGAACAGTCTGAGCATTGATAATAAATCGTTCACAGACTACATCTACGTGATGTCGCTTTTCAGGAGACCACAGGACGCTCCGTACGGTCTCAGCGACTTCATGCTGCTCTAGCTCTTTGGACCACTCTAAAACAGGCTCAGAGGCGTCCTGACGGCTAAATAGGGCCATCCCTGTAGTCTTACCGGGGTCAATTGCTAAAACATATGTAGTCATTTTTAGCCTTTCTACGCATACTTCGAACCCCAATTCTCTAGAGGGCCATCAGCATCCGCGGTGAGCGGCACTGCCCACCCTTCAGTTGTAGTCATGCACTTCTTAACTAGCTCTTTAATTTCTTCAGCGTCCTCGCGAGGTGCATTAAGAACTATCTCATCATGAACAGGGACAATTAGCAAATCGGTAAGGTCTGCTTGGTCTAGCTTCACAAGGTTGGACTTAAAAATTTCTGCAGCTCCGCCCTGAATCAGATAGTTAACTAGCGTATACACGCGGTCTTCATCGCAAGGGAGCCTTCTGCCAGTCCATGTATTAACGTATCCCTGACCCTCAGTTTGTAGTCTTTCAAGACCCTTCTTCTCTACGGCCTTCTGGAATAGTTGCATGCCCGGATAGCTGTCATCAAAAGCGTTAGATACTGCACGCATCTGCTCTTCAGGAACACCAGCAGTAAGAGCCTGCTTAGCAACACCTGCACCATATAGACGCCCATACACAACGCCCTTAATCAAGTTACGTCTCTTA
>Ga0181556_1003010_pt1 | contig 14919 bp, 16 predicted proteins | sample 011ome_14_FD_148651 | JGI IMG/M metagenome (GOLD analysis project Ga0181556, IMG submission 148651) | Coastal salt marsh microbial communities from the Groves Creek Marsh, Skidaway Island, Georgia - 011505AT metaG (spades assembly) | ecosystem: Environmental > Aquatic > Marine > Intertidal zone... | reverse complement strand
GCTACGTTACCAGAGGCTGAAATACCACCACTGAGGAACAAATCCTGAAAGCGGGTGCTGTTATTACCCAAGTCCACAGTATCAGTGGCTGCGGGTAGGATAGCTGTACCAGAATTGACTTGTACCAGTTCACGCCATACGGCTGCACCAGTGCTGTTTCCTACACAAATGTATATACGACCAGTAGTGGTATCTTCCCACAAAGACCCCGGAGCATAGCCTTCTGAGTTATCATTAGTTACGATAGGCGTGGTTGTGGCATCCAGTTTATTCTTACCGCCAATACCGCCGTGTACGGCTGGCAGGTAACCAGACACAGAAGTAGCCAAATTAATTTTAGGAGAATTACCCGTAGACCCGTCATGCGAGTGGCCTGAAGTAGCATTAAATGCAGCCGCTACTTGGTTGAACTCTGAGTTTAGCGGGGGTGCAGTAATCGGTGATCCGTTAATAATCGAACCAGTAGACTGCCGTGTGTAACCTGCCATCTGTTATCTTCTCCCTGCCGTGGTAAATTCAAAGACCATTCCTTGGATAGAAAACGGTTCTGTCTGCCCAACAGTCACAAAAGTGGCCTGTGCAGCAAAACCTGACCCTTGAATATCACTGGTCATAATCGGCTTTGATGAGCCGCCATAAAGTACGTTGGTTGCGTTATAAGAAATGTTTCTACCGCCGTAGCGTGTAGGTGCGCCTGTCGATGATTGTGAGTAAGTTGCTGGAGTTGGTGTTGCCCCGTCACCCCAATCGTATGTCATGGACAGAAGCATCTCAAACGGACCTTCGCCACGAATAAAGGTATTAATCTTACGCATTACTTTGCGCTGCTCTGTCTCTCCGAAGTCTAGATAAGGTGTGGCGTATATCGATACGATATCCCCGCCGTTAAAGCTTGTGCCGTGTTCTTGCTTGTATACTTTACCATCATAGTCTGCGTGAAGAATTAACTCAGATGTACCTATGTACCCGCTAGTACAGCACGATGCTCTGATACCTAATAACTCACCAAATTCCCAACCAATCGATCCTGAGTTATTTGTCAGGCCACCAATAATACCGATACTGTCTGAGGCATCTTTTGATGTATCGCCAATGAAGTAACGTATCTGAGACTTTGACCTGATAACAACGCCGTTAAGCGTATCCATATCTTCGTTAGCAATAATGTCTACAAGTGTGGCTTGGATTGGCTTACTAACGGTTTCAAGTTCCACGTCACCAATTCTAGATGTACCTGCCACGGGTCTGAAACCATCTGGTGCAAGGAACATAAGATCCCCGCCGATTTCAAGTACACTGTCACGGGCAACGCAACCCACGTTAGCTGTAACCTGAGTTAGAGCAAACTCATTAGAAGGATTTACATTAATCTTCTTAATTGAGTTGTCGCCAAATACGAATAAGTCATCACGAAACGGTTTGATTTGAACAACATCAAAGCCCGCCGCTATCTGACCGCCGCCAGCCGCTACAGTCCATGTATAAGCATCATTAGGTGCGCTATGGGCTACAGCCGCTCTAGTAGCTTCATGCCCTGATAGGAACACATGGTTCTCAAATACGTCTACAAGCGCAGGAGCATTAAGTGCCTGATCTCCACCAGCCGTATTGTTAGCTGCGTCATACCCACCCGCATGTGAAGACTTAATCTCTTTCCAATTTGCACCATTAAATACAATGGCAGGATTAACTCCGTCAGCAAATATAATATGATTGCCTGTACCAAAGTTAAATACGGCGTGACGTAGTTTGCTTACCGTAAGCCCGTTGAGGGTCATGGGTCTGGTGACGGAATGATCTAGAGTAAACTTACGCCAGCCAATGTAAGCAGTGTAGTAATAAAAGCTATAGTCTGTACCGCCAGCATCTTGCCGTGCTGCAATAATCTTAGTGGAATTAGTTACATCATCTTTGAAAATTGCTAGGCCAAGTACTTTACCCTGACCTGTTGTCTGACCGGCTACAGTTACCTCGCCATAGTCGCTGTCGTAATCATCATAGCCTTCAATACGTCTATAGCCGCCAAACAATGACGGCTCGTAGTTAACTAATCTGGTAGCAGCGCCCGGACTGTTGTCCGATAAGTCTAAGTGATTTTCGTTACTATTTAGACCGCCGCTACAGACTAATTTAAAGGACTGTATTTGATCTGGCATTAATATCTAATCCGCGTATCGCGTATATATATTTCGTTATTTATGTAGAGGGTCTGTAGGTCTTTAATCCCCTTCTCAAAGGCTGCAAACGCAGCCTGAGCAGCCTCCAGATTGTCCTTAAACATATTCATGTGGTAAAGCGCACCGTCGATTAAAACGGTGTCGTAGCTCTCTGGTATACGGGTGACATCAGTTGCATTTGTGATATCAGAATAATTCATAAAGTATCGGAATTTTAGAGTGTATGCTTTGTTGGGTGATGGACTAACCCCATAGCCGTTACCGTGACCCTGAAAGACGAAGTCAGGAATGTTGCGTCCTGAAGATCCAGCGGCATAATCATCATCCCGATAAGAAGAATACCACTCATCAGTATCGATTACCTTTAGCGCTTTAAAGCTAGAGCCAAGGCTACTATCTTCTTGAATTTGGAAGCTGTTCCAGTCAGCTACTTTGTAGTATTGCGGCCAAGTGTATTCTTCCTGACCCACTACTAATGTCTGAGTATGCTCTGCCGCATTAAAAGGCCAACCAAACTCAGCCTGATTGATTTTTGCAACCGCAGCTTTAACCGCATCCTTAACAAGCGCCTGAACGCCACGTACCGACCCGAAGTCGGCCTCAGCAATCTCCACCTCATTTAAGCGGCGAAGAGTCTGGTTACATAGATCAATATAAGTAGTTGGCATGAAACACCCTCAATGGAGTGAGGGGCCAGTATATGACCAGCCCCTCAGTAGTCTTATGCGAGGTTGTAGTTCGCTGTGAACAACGCTTCTGGGCGAAGAATCTTGCGCCCATAGAGACTCATGCCGCGCACGATGTCTGCAAAGGTAGTAGGCGAACGGAAAGTCTCAGTCTTAGCAATCTGTTGAGCCGTAGCTACCGCAGATGCGTGACCAGCAACCATCACACCGAAGTTGGTTTCAGAACCCGCAGAAGCGGCTGTTCCAGCACCAGTACCTAAGTATGGAAGGTTGTTAGACTTGTAGATTGAGAACCCACGAAGCGTTCCGGGCAAGCGTCCGTTACGCAACTCATCACCGCCACCGAAGTCAGCGTTAATAAGCTTACTAGACTCGTCCATTAACACTTCAGCGAATACCGGATCGATTACTACCCAGCGTCCATCTGTGTCTACGTTAGCCTGATCCATCTGCCGTGCAATACGGTTTAGGATTGCCAATGGAGAAGTGATACCACCAGCACCACCGCCAACAGCAATTGGGATAGATGTAACTTCACCGTCTACACCAAGATCGCTACCACCGAATGTTGTGATGTCCAGCTTGTTAGCTGCCAACATTTCGTCATTACCAGCGTTGGTATCTGCTTTAGTACCGTTGATATCGCCAGATGCTGAACGCCGCGCCCATGAGGATGGTGTCTTCCAACCTGATAGGTAGCCAAGTACTTCTGCATCAAATGTATCACGCAGTTTGTATCCAGCACGGTCACTTGCAAGATCACCGAATGAAACATGCGAGTGCGCCTCTTCAATATCGTCGATAGCGAACTGGAAGTAGTTGGCCTGATCAACAACCATAGTGAAGTCAACGTCTGTAAGATCCTGAGTAGCCAGTGTCGTACCACGTTCATATGTAGTGATAGTGATATCTGGTTCTTTAATGATTTTTACAGAGTCACCGAAGTTAGCGATTTCTCCAGCGTAGTCAGTGTTAGTTACTGACTCTACTACAGACGCCTTCCTCAGAGCCTTCTGGACCTTTTTCGAGTAGATTACTGGGCTGAAATTGCCCGAATTGAGGTTAGAATAACCTGATGCCTTTGGAAATGCCATTGCTTTAAAATCCTTGTATGAAATGGCTTAAAATAAACTTCTAGGCACACGTAATTGTGTGATTAATAAAATGATTAAATAATTCTAGAAGCAGCTAGATCAGACAATTAAACAACAGTGTCAGCTTGATTAGAGTATCGCTAATAGCGGGTCTAACGCACTGGTAGACTTTGTATCTATTATCTGGGAGGGAGATGCGGGGTATACTCTCTAAGAGTGGCCTACATCTATGAAATCAATGGTTTCATTATAACACATTGACGTAGTTATTACAATAGTTAATTACTATGGTACTGCACCCTCAAGGGCGCAGCCGTAGGCTATAGTTAAGTGGCTTAGTTGTCAACCCAAGCCTACGGCTTTTTTTATCTGGCAGCGCCAGAAATGTCGTATGCGAATGTTCCAGAGGAGATAGACGCATTGATAGCTTCTTCATTAGCCTCGTACTCGCGGTCAGACATTGCCTGTACCATGCTTTCTGAGAAGGTGGCTTTACCGCCTGTAGCTGGTGCAGAGGACGATGTACGTCCAACAGCCTGAGCAGCCGACTTAGAAGACCGCCGCTTACCTGTATCGGCCTTGTACAAATCAATTGTACGGGAGGCCCAAGTAGCGTCAGTATTATTCTTATATACACTGTCCTGCATGGCAGACGGCTGTAGAGCCACCCACTCATGGAACTTAGGATCAGACCGGATCTGAGCAAAGTCAGGGTGTAATTGCATAAGCTGTTGCTCTGCGGTCTGGCGGTGGAGAGACTTCTCAAAGTTCTCTACCTTTTTAAGACGCTGCTCACCTTGCTGTAAGGCCTCGTTAGCTCGCTTACGAGCAATGGTATCGACTATCTTAGCGACATCTGGGTAGCGGTTAGACCATGCCTCTACTTCCGCATCAGTCTTAGGGAAGCGTATCTGCTTACGGGTGGCATCATCTAGCTGCTTTTTAACTGCGGCTAATTCTTGATCCTTCTGATCACGCACCGTCTGAATATGACGTTGTATGTCCTGATAGCGTTTCTTGTAGCTTTCCTCTTCAGCATTCAATTGCTCAGTAGGTTGCTGTTGTGCCATCTCTTGGCTGTATGTTAATTCATCTTCCGCTTCAGGTGTGCGACTATACTTTTGCTTCTGCATAATGTTTCCTTATGGGTCCGATAATATTCGGGTATCCAGATTAAATTGCGAATGCATATTTCTGTTTTTTCAGCATTCCGGGGAGTTTAGATGTTGAGGAGGCTTCCTTTTCGTAGGCCTCTTCGTCATCAAGAAGGTCATCCACCTCAACGGTAGCTACCTCAATATCGATATCCTCTTCGGATTCATCGATTTCTTCGTCTTCCACTACTTCAGCTTCAGACATTTCTGCGTGTTGGATTAGTCCAGACATCTGCATAGACATCAGACCCATCTCTGCTTCGGACTGCATCATTTGAATGTGCTTCAGCCCGTGCCACTTAACTACGTGAGCCGGTAAGACGTATTCGTCTGTACTCAGCTTGGCGTCTATATCGTCGCGTACATTCTCTGCGTGAGAGCCAATAGGAATAGGATTACCAGAGACTTCGTCATAGCCCATGATGCCGTCCATCATACCGCCACAAGAGCCGTCACAGTCTCCCTCGCAGCCACAAGCCATACCGCCGTGGTACATCTCTACCAGTTCGTTTTTCTGTACAGCTTCGGCCACTTCCTTCTCACGGGTAGATAGTTCGCCGTCTTCGTTGGTGTCTGCCTTAGCGTCATCCCTTTGAAATTTCTTAGCTGCCATGTCTTTTCCCTCTTGTGTGGTAATTCCTTTAGTGGCGGTAGCTAAGCCGCCTAGTGCAAAGCCCTTGCCCTTAATCGACTCCCAGACCGGACCCATGTTGAATCCTAGCTTCTGACCGCCTAGCATCACGCCCATGAGACCTAGCTTCGCAACATCTCTAAAGGTTACGTTGCCGTCTTCATCTCTAGCGTCCTCTAAGGCATCCAGCCGGTCCTGTTCCTCAAAGTCTTCGGGGTAGCGTTCTCGTAAGTACTTCTGCTCCATCTCAAAAAGGTCACCTAAGTACTTTTCGTATTCAGCTTGTTCGCTCATAAAATTTCCTTGCAAGCGGTTAGTAAATGTAATAGCTAGGTGCTATGAGTGATGTAATTGATTTAGAAAACAAAGAGCGTCTACTGGATGAAATCTACAAGGCTGTTAAATACGCCTTACCAAAAAACTCTGATATTCCAGCTAAGTCCGAGTTGCACATAGAATTACTCAGCAAAATGCTTGATAATGCGCTGGGAACTAACGCCACAGGTAAGAAAAGGTTTTATGATTACGATCTTAGTGTAGAGCCGTAACCAAGCCACCTCTGTTAAACTTATATCTAACTTCGCTTGGAAGTTCTGTACCGTCAGAAGCAGCTTTAGGCTTTGGGGCATTAGCTTTTTTCATATACGTCACTCCTTTAGCAAAAGCTCTATCCCCAATAACGGTAGCTATCTCTGCGCTCTCTACTGCCTGTCCTGTAGCCATATCTACAAATAGGTGTAAGTTCATAGGATTAGTTCCTATTTGTACTACGGTATCGTCCATTTCATTAAGAACATTTCTGTCTGGAACGTAATTTCCATCTACAGACATCGCGGGGAATTTATTTTTAGCTTCTGGAGTATCTGGGGCGTATTTTTTAGCTGCAATTCCCGCTCTACCCGACTGGCTTACATTAAATGTAACATTCTCAACGGTAGCAGTAGGTAGATAAGATAGCGCCGTGCCATTATAATTTTTATTATGTAGGGTCTGTAATTTATTCATACCCTGCGGAGCATCCGGTATGTTGGAGTTTAAGTTAAGACGTATTCCTACTTTAGTACCCGCTTTTACTGGGCTATTTATTAGCGCATCTGCTTTGCGTGTACCCGCAGTAGCACCTTCCGCGAGTTGCTCCAACATCTGAACATCCTCACTTGTGTAGGGCTTCAAGAATGCCCCGTTAGCAGCTTCTGGATTTACACCAATCTCTAGAGGAAGCACCCCGTCCATTTGTTCACCAATGCTGTAGGTTTTTCTTTCTTGACGTTGCTCTGACAGGTTTCTTAAATACGCATCCCTTTCAGCTTGCTCCATAAGGCTTAAATATTGATTAACCTCTTCAACCATCTGATCGTCTACTTTGGAAGTCACTGCTCCCATTTGAAGTGATCTCTGGTCATTACCTGCGCTAGTGTTTGCGGCTCTACGGGCTTCAAAAAAATCTCGCATTAATATCTGATAAGGAACTGCTTCAAGCTCTCCCCGATAACCGGCTTCTCCTGTTGGCCCTATCTGGCTATTATAAGACTTATTATTACGCACTGGACCCGTTATAAGCTGACCTCTATCATCAAAGTTGGCTACAGAGGTTCCTTCAAGGTTTGGCGTGGTAAGAAGCCTTGGGTCCGTAATTGAAACACGGGCATCTCCCATAGTAGGAAATCCTGCCTCAACATAAGGCGCTTTGTCTAATTCTTTCCAAATAAGTTGTCTGCGAGTTCCGGGTACTTGGGTAGCTAAATAATCTTTAGCCGCAGGGTCACGCAGCCCCGGAAAATCTCTATCTACATTCTCTCTAATCCAGCTATCTAATTTATTTATATCTCTAGCCGCAATGTCTGATTGGTTCATCATTTCCATGACAGTGTCGCTCATCATTACGCTGAAGTCTCCACCTTCAGGACTCATACCCATATGAATGCCTTTAGGTTTATTACCTCTCTTTGCAATCTCTTCTGCACGTTCAGATTGTGGACCCATGACACTTTCCATAGAAGCAAACGCACCGGTGTCAGGATAGCGCATAAATCCTCTACCGCCCTGTAAGTCTACGGGATTGGAAAAGGTGTAATCTTTATCTCCTCCTTTAAGACCTGTTAGAGTTTTTCCCGCTGCGGTTCTATCTGCTATAAGGGGAATTAACTCTGTATCTTCTGCTTGAAGCTCATCAATTGTAACGGAACGCTCTGGTATAAGTATACCTTGATCCGTGGTTTGAGCTTCAATATCTGGAACATAGTTAGGAGCTTTATTTTTATAAAATCCTTTAGAGCTACCCGTCTGACGTACAGGGTCTAAATCTTCGACGGTTGGTTTTCTACCAGCAAATAAATTGCCGCCCATAGACCCTACCGTGTTGGGGTCATATTCAGGCATAGCGTCCACAACTTTGTTGGCTTTCTCAGCCATCATTTCAGCGCCACGCATGATAGCTTTCTGTGCGGCGTCACCAGCCCCCGGAATTAACCCCAATACAGTGCCGACTGCCCCTAGACCGCCCATAGCGCCTATCAGATAGTAGTTAGGGTTTTCCTGCTCTAGCTCCTCACCAATCATCTGAACGGTCTCATAGCCGCCCTTGATGTCTCCTATGATGGGGGTAAAGTCTAAGGCTACGTTGCCTACGTCTTTCCAAGTAATCTCTGGAACGTCTACTGCAAGATTTTCTGCTTCCTGTGATGCACCTTCTTCGGTAAAGCCAAACATAGTCTCAGTCTCTTTGGAGACCTCATCGCCGCCAAATATGCTCTCGAATAAACCCATTATTCGGCTCCCTTAATTACTTCATCCCGAAGAGTTTCAATCCGCTTTAATTCAGCGATAGCACCTTGAATTTCCAACATACGGTGGTGGTCCTTAGTGGTTTCCAGAAGCCCGTGGTAATGCCAGATACGTGCATTGGCGTAGTCCTTCAGAGAGGCGTACTGATCCTTGTCATTGACCAAGGGTAGGAGACCCTTGAAGAACTGCTTATCCATCACTGTACTGGACCCTGTGGCGCTTGCTGAGGAGCTTGCTGAGGTTGTGGTGCATTACCCCCATTGGCTCCCCCACCGCCGCCTGTGAAACCGGCTGCGTCAGGCTCTGGGGCTGCTCCTGCCGCTATGTTACCGCCGCCATTACCGGTAGGATCATTGGGAGAGGGTGGCCCACCTTCTGGTGCTGCTCCTTGCGGTGGAACTGGAGGTTGCGGCATTAATTGCTGTATCTCAGCCATCATCTTCTGTTGGATAGCTGCTTCACGCGGATCGTTGAGTATCTTGTCCTCATCCAAGTCCATAGAAGCTGCAATCTCTCTCAAGATGTAGTCATACTTAACAAACGGCTGCATCGAAGGATTGGCAGTCATCTGCATAAACTGTAGTAGCCTCTGGCTGCGAACTTCATTCCGCATCAGACTTTCTGTTCCGCGAGCCTTAACGTCTAAGTCTCCGATAAACTCCTTGTCGAAGTTAAACTGCATATTGAATGCGAAGAGGCTCTTGCCTAGTGGAGACAGCAAGTAGTCATCAATATTCCTGACTACAGCCTTAATGTTCTGAGCGGCTGCTCCCATTAGCATACTCATACCACTAGCAGTTCTTCCAACACCACCTACGGCTCCAGAACCGTGCGAATAGCTAGGTATACCAGTAGCCTCATCCGCAAGCTGACGGCTCTTGTCGAACATCATCAGTAGCTCTTGAGATACGTTAGGGAACTTAGTACCGAAGATGGCCTGACCCGGAGCGCCCGCCTGTCTGCGAAACACTTTGCCCGGATACACAGACATATCCTGCCCCGGAACTAAGTTAGTCTCATCTACCTCTATTAATAGGTTTCCTGATAGAGCGCCGTTATCTACGGCCATCCGCATAAAGCCGTTCATTAGCAATTGCGTGTCTGTCATATTCTCAGCTACGCCAATTCCAAAGAAGCTGTATGGATTAAGCTCATAAGGTACGGATAAGTAGGGAATACGTGTAGGAGTAAACGGATTAAGTACTAGGCGCAGTATTTGGCCGTTACATACCCATATGTTGACCTGTATTTCGTCTTCATCGGCTAATTCTTTAGGTATATCTATATCAGCATCTTCGGCCAGTTCTGCGTCTAAAATGCCCCAATATTCGAGTACTTCGTAACGCTCCATAGTGGAAGACATTGAATCATCTTCTAAAGCGTCTTCCCAATACTCCCGCTGGTAGTCTGCGCCGTATTCTACCGCTAATTCTATGCTCTCTTCGCGGAAGTGTGGGCGTTTCTTTAGTGTACGCATTTGTGTACGGTTTAGGCGGTGTCTCTGTACGGTAAACTCAGCCTCTGCCATATTGCGGGCGTCTGGATCAGGGTAAAAATCCCAAATGCTGACGTATTCCATCTTAGGGATGGTTTCATACAGGGGATCGTAGTTACCTTCCTCATCCCAGCGCGGATATTCCTTATCCATAGCAAATGGACCCTTAAATACGCCGGTTCCGAAGAGTGTTGTCTCAAATGCTACTGATCTTAGGTGCTTAGGGGCGTCAGTCTCTTCCAACTGATCGTGCATAAGCTTTTCCATCTTCTGGGCGGCGCGTTTAGCTGGTTCAAATGTAATAGAACCCGGAGATGTGTTAACTCCTACCTCTAAATCGTCTTTAATTGGCTCTAGACGCTCTTTGTAGATGCCTAAGTCCTTGGCAATGTCTGGACGGGCAATTGATGTGGGTACATTGTAGTCTACGTCTACCTTTTCCTTAACTTTTTCGTCTGTAATCTCATTTGGATTGTAAGAAACGGCTCCAGCTACGTTACTTGGGAACTGTCTGGACTCAATGCCGATAGGAAACTTCGATCCAGCGAATAATACGTCTACGACTTGTGCGTAGGCAGCTAGTACTTTGGTTTTTGTTATCTTTACAAAGGTTTTTGACTTCTCTGTGTCGGTAAATTGTACCTCACTGGAGTATAATCCTCTGTAATTACGATAAGAGTCTAGCCAACGCTCCTCATCCTTGTATCTAGCGTCCTTTGAGCGGTTGTATTGGCTATTTACGAAGGCCACTGCACCAGAAAAATTAATATTTTCCTCTACTACGTCACCGTCTTCTTCAAGCGGTACAATAATATCCGTATCGGTAACGTCTTCCGGTAGTGGTTTGTCCATCAATGCCATGTTTAGTATCCAAATGTTGCGTCTGCGGGTCGCCAGACTTGTTGTGGAATGCCTTGGCCCATATCAAAGGGCGAAAATGCTTTAGGTCGGCTCATAACTGCGTACCGGACGCTGTCGTATGCGTGGTCTGATGCGTAGCGAGGGTCTATATCGTCCGAACCTCTAGGGTCTGCCGGTATGACGGGTAGATCAGCTATGATTTGTCGGCACGTATTGAAGAATTGTATCCCCGGAATGCCTGTGTCCTCGTCTATTTTAAGGACTTCGTGCAGCCTGTTCTTGCCAGCTACTCTTGCGCCGTTGGTTCTGTCGCTAGGACGCCACCGTGTACCCTGTGAAATCATCTCTTCAGCTATAGATGGACCCAGTTGGCCCCGCTGATGCCAGCAACTGGAGTCTAGAACTCCGTAGTCAATACGGTCAGAGCCTTCTGCCTCTAGCACAGCCCTAGCTAAGTCTCTTCCGGTATGCTTACTCAGGTATAATTCCCTGTAGCAGACTAATGTATTATAGCTTGGGTCAATAGCAAACCAATGCACAGCGCTATAAGAAGAATATCCGTAGTCGCAGGACCGAAACCTACGCCAATCAGTTGGTATTTCATACGGCTCAATAACGTGAACCTTTGACCTGAACTCTGAGAATGCTGCTCCGTCTGCAACTGACCAGTCTCCTTCTAGTAATTGACGCCGCTGCATCTCAGGGAGAGATAGCAGGTTAGCCTCGTACTGACCGCCATCCATTAGGTAGGGGTTATCCTTGAGGCTTGCCGGTATAAACCGACGATAGAACAGTGGCTCTCCAGCCTTCTCATGGCCGTCTGGGAAGACCATGTCCTCGCCGGTCTCTATGTCCTTAGCTACGAACTTTGAGTTAGCTGGGGCAGGGTCTATGAAGGTACGCTTTACCCAGCCATGTCCACTACCGCCCGGATTGGTAGTCGCTCTCATGTAGATAGGTAGAGTAGGGTCTGTAGTTCTAAGCCGTGAGCGCATGTAGTTCCACGCGAAGGGGGTAGGGTACTGAGTTAACTCATCGAAGGCCACGTAACTAAAGGCCTGACCCTGATAGCGTAGTACGTCTTGATCTCTTTCTAAGTACGTTAGCCAGAGCTTGGCTCCGCTAGGAAACGTCCACTGAGACTTCTTCTCAGCCCACTTAGCTCCTTGGAATGCCTTGGGGTATAACTCCTGCGACTTCCATATAAGCTCTCTAAGCTCGTCGTTGGTTCGACGTAGTATAAGGCCGTTGAAGTTTGGGTTGCTGAAGTAGCGCATCGGGTCAGCCAATAAGCCAAACGACTTCCCACCACCGGCTGCACCGCCATAGAGTACCTCACGCTCAGAGGCAGCTAGAAACTCTGTCTGTGGACCCTCGTTAGGTGCGAAGACTACTTCCTGCTTCTGCTTCTCGCTCTCAATCACAGAGAAGTCTAAGTTAGAGGTGTCTAACTCCTCGTTAGGCTGTAACTCTTCTAACTGCTTCTTAGCGATAGTCAGTCGGCGCTTTGCATCTGACTGCCTTCTCTTTGCAGTTGCTAAGACCTTTTCTTCCTTAGTCTTAGGCTTTCTCTTGCGGTTATCCTTGGCAAGTTCTTTTAGCCGCTTTGAGGGCTTGTCACTCTTCGGTCCTCTATGCGCCCGCCATATACCAATAAGACCCTGATGTGATATTCTATCTCCGGTCTTGGAAGTTAACCACTCAGCGGTTTTACGGCTTGAGTGACCCTCATCCAAATAGTCCATAGCCTCTTCTACAAGGGTAGCCTTCTCCATGTCAGCCACTGCAACCAAGGGATCATGTTCTGACTCCTTGTAGGCGTATGGTAGTTTGGCTGTCTTGTTAGGTCTTGGCTTATCTAACCAAATACTCAATCTTCGCTCTTCGGTGGCAGAATAAACATTGCCCCGCCTGTGTTCTTAACTTCTAGATGTTCTTTCTTAATCAGGCCGGTGCGGTCTAATAACTGAGAGGCGGCTGCAATTGAGTTACGTGCGCCCATAGCCCCCGGATCGTCTAGTACGTCCACCATGCTCCACGCTGCTTTAGTGGAGTTCATAGCAAGCACCATAGAGGCCCGCTCGTTAATCTCATCCTTCAAGGCAGATACAACTATGCGGCTGTGGGTACTGTCTGCGTAGCCAGCTACCTTCATAGCCTTCTTTATATTACCCTTACACTCATCAGACATCAGGGCGTCCAAGAAGAGCAACTGCTTGTCCGTGTATTCCTTCTCAGTCTTCATCCAATAGTCCTCATATATACAAAAGCTGCTCCCACAGTAGCCGTGAACACGATCCACCAAATACGCTCAAAGAATTGCAGCTTCTGACCTCTGGAAGCAGTAATCTGGTCCAGTTTCACAATACGATCCCACATAGCCTTTTGCTGATCGTCGATGTTGTCCATACGCTTAAACACGGTAATCATACGCTCTTCCATTCGGGCTAGAGTTACGACTGCGTGTGAGAGTTTATCCAATTTGTCCTCAATTCTAGTGAGGCGTTCATCAGTCATTTTCGTTTAGCCTTTTTAGCCAAACCACCTTTAGCCATCTTACCGGCCTGAAGGTCTTTGTAGGTTTTATCGCTGATAGTACTCTTAGACTTTGAACGGCTTGTGCCAGCCTTCTTACGGGCATTCATATTTTTAACTAAGGACATAGGATCACCAATTCTTGCAAGACCAGTAACGGGCTGTGAGTTTAGATTTTGCCGTGCTGCACTTATGTCTGGCACGAAAGGATTTACGGCGCTTAGGGTTGCTCTTCTTGATAGTCATCTTGGGGTCGCCGTAGCGAATAATCTTTTCCGTACCGTTCTCACACGCCTTAACAACAAACTTCTTAGGGCCGTCTGGTGTGCGGCGGGGCTTGTTGCACTTCATCTTAGATTTATCTATTGCCATCTATGCCACCACAAAATCTACTATCTGACCGTCAGGCATCCGAAGCTTATTCGGGTCAGGATTATAGGCATACCGTTGATCAACTAACTTCAAGTTCTCTACTGGAGTATGCTCATCTATCGGCTCTACTGATCCAGCTTCTCCAGCCCGTACCTTCTTCTCTACTTGCTCACCTACGCCATTCTCAAAGACAACATTCACATGAGTTTGAAACGGCATACTAGGAAGCGGGAAGTGGCTTATGAGAGTTTCACCGGCCACTGGTCACCCAAGCCCACCAAATTAAACCTGCACACCCACCAACAACTATTACAACCACTACGCACCACTGAAAGACTTCGACTAGGAATGCTCTGGCTTTGGCTTGCTCCTCAGCTTCTTCCCGCTTACGGACACGCTCTTGAGCCTGAAACTTTACCCAGTCATCATAGAGTCCGGGTCTTCCATACAAGCGCATGTGAGACTCAATCTCCTTACGGGCTTGCTTGAGCTTGTCCAAGTGCAGGAACTCCTCGAAGCTGCTCTCATCCTTACCCATAGCGGAAGAGAATAAGCTTCTCTTCTTACGTTCACCCTGCGCCTTTAACGTCTCTTCAGCGGTAAGGATTGCCCCTAGCTGTCGCCCCATAGCAGATATGTCTTGTCCATGCCCGATCAGTTGTTTTACCTGACCGATAGCGGCATTGGCGGCTCCTATAACCGCCAGTGTCTCTGCTATCATCTCTCCCCCCGAAGAATTAGCTAAGTTTTATTTAAGTTGTTCCCTGCATTTGATAGCACTTGTAACGGGCGTAGAAGTTCATGCCGTTCTTCATTTTGGTAACGTCTTCTCTAACCTGAGCCGCACAAGCCTCCTGACTGAAAAATCCCTGATCAGTGCGAACCAATACGTCACAGGTTCTCACATCCATTGGAGAAGCGCAGATCATTACAACCGCAATCCACATTACTTTTTCTTTTTAGCCATGCCGCCGTACATCATCTTAGGCTTCTTATTAGCCATACCGCCGTAGCTCATAGCTGGCTTCTTATGCGCCATACCGCCCATAGCAAACTTAGGCATGGTACGCTGCTTTGCAGGGGGTACGTCTGCCCCACACTTCTTACCCATCATCGTCAAAGTCCTTTTC
>Ga0181556_1002983_pt1 | contig 15002 bp, 10 predicted proteins | sample 011ome_14_FD_148651 | JGI IMG/M metagenome (GOLD analysis project Ga0181556, IMG submission 148651) | Coastal salt marsh microbial communities from the Groves Creek Marsh, Skidaway Island, Georgia - 011505AT metaG (spades assembly) | ecosystem: Environmental > Aquatic > Marine > Intertidal zone... | reverse complement strand
AGAAGAAGAAGAAGAAGAATCGAAGAGCGAGACGGACGAATACGAGATTGAAGAAGAAGAAGAAGAAGAAGAAGAAGAACAAGAACAAAATACGCACAAGCAAAGGCTCGCGCAGTCATCCGCAAACGACGAGAAGAACGACGACGAAAAAGAAAAAGAAGACAAAGAAGAAACCAAAACGACGACGACGACGACGAAGCTCCTCTCTCTAAAGGAAGCGACGATAAAGGAAGAAGAAGAAGAAGAAAAAAACCATCCTCGAAAATCATCTTTGTTGTCGTCGTCGTTAATAAAGGAGAAAGACGAAGCGATATCTCGTTTGACCGTCAAAGTCGACGCGTTGACCGCCAAGTGCGCCAAGCTCGAACAGTTGCTCGAACTGACGAAAAGGAAAGCAATACTTTGATTTAGGGTTTCACAAGGCCGCGCCCCAAGAAAGGGAAAAATTCTTTCTTTTCCCTCAGAGAAGAACGAGAATAAGGACGCGTATTATCACATAATAGTATTAAAAGATGAAGGCAGCATCCACGACTTCAATGGTCTGGTCCATCGTCTTTTACGGCGCGGGTTACTTAGCCTCCGCGGCTGGGATTATCATGTTGAACAAATACATTTTATCGGTCACGCCGTTCCATTTTCCAATCGTCCTCTCGTCCTTAGGAGTCGCGTTTGGATGGGTGATGACGGCGTTGCTGTATAAATTTAACGTCATCGAGTTAGGAAAAGATAAGTTTGAGATGGGTTTGAAAGAATACGTGATGGTGGTGTCACCGATTGGGTTTTTCCAAGCGACGACGTTAGCGGCTGGGAATACCGCGTACTTTTATCTCTCGCTGAGTTTTTTGCAGATGTGTAAAGCGATGGGACCGGTGGTGTTGTTCGCGTTATTAACTGGCATGGGATTGGATAGGTTCAACACTCGGGTATTCTTATCGATTTTGGTCATCGTCGTTGGGACGTTAATGGCTGCCTGGGGAGATGTTTCTTTCACCGCGGTTGGTTTTACGTGCATTCTCGTCGCCGAGTTGAGCGAAGCCGCGAAGAGCGCGTGGATGCAGTTTTTGTTGGCCAATAAATCTTTTTCCATGTGGGAAGGTTTATATTTCATCTCCCCGGCGTCTTTGTTCTTCTTATTCGTGGCGAGCGCGGCTTTGGAGTTTCAAGATATGGTAGATAAAGACGCGTGGGGAATGGTGAAAGGTCAACCGCACCTCTTCGCTTTGGCCGGCTGTCTCGGTTTCTTCACCAACCTGTGTTCCTTGGGGGTCATCAAAGCCGCCGGGTCGTTGACTTTGAAAGTTCTCTCCATGTCTCGATCTGTGCTGTTGATTTTATACGGCATGGCGGTGTATCACGACGTCGTCACGGTCGTCGAAGCGATCGGGTACGGGATCGTCTTAGTCGGCTTCTTTTGGTACAACTTTGCGAAAATCGCGCAAAAAGAGCAAGAAGCGAAAGAGAGGGGGCGTTGGAGAAGGAACCGTTGTTATCGGGGTCCTCCTCGGAGAAGTCTGCCGCGTAATTATTAAACAATGATTGTAACACTTAATATATATTTATTTCACGCCTAATTAAAAGAAAGTTGCTCGGTACGCTATTACATTATGAACACACGCACAGTAGACACTCGAGACACACACACTACGTACGAAGAATGTGTGTGATTTGTCTGTTCTTTGCAGAGAAAAATTATTCAAAAAATCGTCAGAATCCTGTTTGGTAAACATCTTTTCGCTCACGCTTTTCGGACTTCTTTCACGCACACACACACACACACACATAGAGAGAGAGAGAGAGAGAGAGAGAATATATATACATCTACGACGGCTTTTTGCGTTTTTGTTTATTTTTATGAGATAAAGAAGACAAATGTCATCCACATCTTTCGGGAAAAAAGCCACGGAGTTGGTGAAAGAAATCGCCTCGTCCGTGGAATCGAGCGCGAGTCCGTCCTCGATTCCACCGTATAACGACGAGCTCGTGCGGTCGATACTAGAGGAAGTGAAAGCGCATTATCAGGAAAACAGATCTTTAGCGGAAAAGTTGAAGCAAGTCACAGGAAAAGAAGAACAAGAAGGAATAACAGCGGCGATACAAACGCACCATCACTCGATTTTACGCAACAAGAAAGCACTGATGATTTATCTCAACGAACGCGTGAAACGAATCCAGAGTTTACGATGGACGTTAGGCGTCGGCTTACCGGATTCGATCTCGGAAAATTTATCGCACTCGGAACGAGATTATTTCACGGAGTATTCGAAAATTCTGAACAAATACATGGGGAAGAAGGAAGGTATTAACATGAACTTGATTTTAGACCGGGATCCGCCCAAGGAGCATAAAGTGCAAGTGCGGTGTACGAAAGATCACGGCGTGATTTATTTCAAAGACGGCGTCGTCGATTTGAAGAAGGACTCCGTGCACTTGTTGAGGAGAGAAGAAGCGCAGCCGTTGATTAGCGAGGGGGTGTTGGAGAAGTTGGACGATACTTAGTTGTTGTTAGTATTCGTATTATGTCTCTCGCATGTCATATCCGTGTTTGTAACGAACAACTCCTCATTATCCAAAACTTTTAATGCGAATACACATGTCTTTTGAACCACCATTACCACCACCACCACCCAATGATGATGATGATGACGACGATTCAGACGACGACGATAATTACTTCTATCTCGGCGACGCCGCTTTATACATGCAAACGACCACGTTCAATACGACTGGACAGAAGAGATGGGACGCCGCCGTCGCTCTGAAAGATTTTCTCTGTTCAAAATCAGAAGAGTTGTTTAGTAGCGGCACAAAAAAGAGAGTGAGAGTTTTAGAGCTCGGAAGTGGAAACGGGTGGCTGGCGATGACGATCGTGAGGAAATTTTGCGACTCCATCGATGCTTTTCACGCGACAGAGATGGAAGCGGGAGGTGCTCTGGATTGGTTAAATTTGATACTCGATTCGAACAGAGAGAAGAGAAAATTATCGTCGAAGGAACGAGAGAAGATTTACGCGACGTCGTTGGATTGGAACGAAGTTATACTATCAGATAAAGAAGAAGAAGAAGTAAAAGACGATTACGATGCTCAAATGATTGACGTTGATTTTCTCCTCGGCTCGGACCTCGTGTACGACGAATCTGGAGTGAAAATATTACCGCGAGTCATCGCAAAACTGTTGCGAACCAGATGCCGAAAGACAAAAAGCGGTTTCATGCTCTACGCGCACACGAAACACAGATACGATGGGATGGACGTGGATTTCTTTGAGAATTTAGAAAAAGAAGGGTTAGTTTGTGAAGAAGTTCGAAAAAGTGGCACGAAAACGCCGCCACCGAGTCCCCCGCCGTTTGAGAGTTTGTTTCCTGACCAGAGAATCGCCGTGTTTCGAATTTCTCCTTCAGAAGAGTAGTTATTAATCTAGCACTAAGTAGTAATAGCAGTTATAGTAGCAGTTATAGTTATGTATTGAACATGGAATAGGTAGTTTACAACAAAAACAATAGTACAGGTATTAAAACAAAAGTATTATCATACTTATGAAACCACGCACGAACATCCGGGTTGATCAATCACTTCGAAATGCGCCAAGTTGATATCGACGACTATAACCGTAATATCGTCCGGAGGGTAACTTCGATACAATCTTCTCTGCTTCGCCGCTTTCGCGAGTTTCTTAGCCGCTTGGGCGGCAGGTATACCTGGCGCAGACTCTTGAAACGAGGAGTTTTGGCCAAATCGAACGCTTAAATCTGCGTACATTCCGCTCCCATCTTTCCCGGAGCTCATGTTATTCCCGCTGTGATTGCTTCCGCCTCGGACCGAGGCGTCCACGGTTGCCGTGTTGTGGAAACCTCCCCCTCTCGTAGAAATATCGCTCGTTCGCGTGTGATCGGCGTCACGCAAGGATTCAATGTGTAACGTCGCTTCGTCGCTCGTAAACACATCCCAACACCCGTCTGAGGCTAAAACTATCCGAGCCGGTTCTCCGCAGGCGATGGTGAAATCTCTGAACTCTGGCGTACATATGACGGCGCGAGCGACGCCGGAATCACCAATCGACCGCGAGAATGCGCAGGATACGCCAGTTCGGGCGACAATTCTTGGTGCGGACAAACCGCCAGTTTCTTCGTGTTCTATTCTTGCTAAGAACGACGTTCTTCTCGAGTGCATCGAGGAAACTAGACCGGAACGATCGATGTGCACTCGAGGTATGTCTTCAATTTTGAATGGAAACAAAGTCGCGTAGATGTCGTCGTCGTCGTCCTCGTTCTCTTCTCCGCCAAAATTCTGCGTTGTGGACGGTTCTAGACGCGAATCTTCCAACTCTTCGCTCGAGGAGCTGTACGGTAAGGAAGAACTCTTCCTCCCTGAGCTGCTCCCGTTGGTGCTCGAATCTTCGCCACTATGATTGTTATTCAAAAAAGCAGAATCGTCTTGAGTGACTCCCGCCGCGAGCGATCGTATCGTTTTCTTAATTTCTTTCTCCTCGAATTTAGCATGCATCTTTTTTAACTCTTTTCTGGCATCTTCTCTTGGTAATTTCAAAGATAAATCCGCGAGTTTTGCCGCGGCGTTTCCGGCACCTTGGGCTTGGGTTAAATCGCTCCCCGAAGTCGATTTTACGACACTTTTTACTACTATATTGTTTAGGTTTGTGCCACTATTGCTCTTTGGAATTTTTATTGTATCTCTCCCGGTAGAACTCGTCGTTATCGGTGGCGGCGTGTTCCTGCCCTCGTGTTCTCTTTCTCTCACCGCTTCCGAGGTTTGCGTAAAGCTATCGTTGCGAGATTTGAGCACCTCCGAAGCTCTTCTTCCACCGGCAAATCGCGTGAGCATTTCTGATCCACCTCTGATTGATTTTTCTTTTTCTGCTTGCGACTTCTCTTGCCACTCTTTAAAGGCTAAACCGCCTTCGATGGACGGATTATCCGAATCCGTGAGAAGATCATCCACACTCGCGTTTCGGTTTCGTCTGCTCTTAGGTGATTTCAACTCGTCCGCTTTTTGCTTCAAAACGCGACTTTTTCTCGCGCGAGCTCTGTAATACTGCCCCATCCTCGAGCGTTCGTTTAAATTCATCGCCGTGTGATCTTCGCTCAAATTGAACGTTCTGTTTTTATATCGAATCACCGCTCGCGTATCCCCCACCCAGGCTGTTTTCACGTACGCGATGTTTGTGTCTAATGCTCTTTTAATCATAACAACCAACGCGGTCGTTCCATCTCTTCCAGTTACTCGCATGTCGTGGTTAATCTTCGCCGCTGCGTCTCTCGTCGCCTGCTCTAACGATTTCGGCCACACTCGTTTGGCGTTTTCTCTATCGTCCAATAAAATATCGTGATATCTTAGATTATCCGCGCTGCTCCTTCTTCTATTATTATTATTATTATTATTGCTCTCTTTTCTTTTACCGCTACTCGTGCTCGGCTTCTCGTCTTCTGGCAAAGCGTCGCATATTCGCTGTAAAAATTCTTCCGCGCACTTTGTCGCGCTCAGCTTCCCGGCGTGGCCGTCGAATATGCAAAACACCGCATCCGCAAACTTCCCGGGAACCGCATCGTCCACGAACACGCAGTACGCGTCCTCATCTTTCGTTGATTTTTCTTGGAATATGCCTTTTCATTTGTACGACGACATAGGATGATGTGAGAAGAAAAAGAGAGAGACAAAAGAGAGAAAAGATGTCAGCGAATTGGGTATTCAATCGGAAAGTTTGTTTGTTCACTTTTAACTGCTTCTACGGAAAAAGTGTCTCTCTCTCTCGTCTTCTTTTTTTATGTGGAATCATCATCGCACGCGCAGGAAAGAGGACTATAAACACACATACACAGAGAGAGAAGGGAGAGAGAGAGAGAGAGGAAAACGAAAGCAGCAAAACACTGCTTTTGTTCGTCTGTAAAGATACGACGACAAAAGCCGCAGACGATGATTTTTGCGGAAGTAAGAAAAGTGCGGGTAAAAAAAAACGAACCGAGAGATATAATTAATTAAACAACAACACACAAAACAACGCACCGTATTCACACCCGGAGTGTAAAAACGCGTTGACTGCTCCACCAACTGCGGGTGCTTTCACGTTGAGAGCGCTCTCCGATCGTCTCATTTCCTTCAGAGGTCTTCTTCTTTCTCTTTATTATTAAACGCTCTCATTCTTTTTGTAAGTACCAATTTTGAAGGGAAAAAAGGGAAAAAGGCATAAACGAGAAAAAGAGAGCAAAAAAAAATGTTTAGGGTTCCTAACCCTAAAATAAGTAAACGTGCCACCTTCTTTTGTGGGACAGAGAGATCACCATCTCTTCTTCAAAAGAGAGACACACAAACCACGAGAAGCGCTTTTGCTGCTTTCGCTGTTTTCGCTGTCACGCTCCTTCTCTCGTTGAAAGCGACGACGAGAAGAGTGGACCACACGTATATATCAAAGAGCTTTTTCTCTGCTGTTGGAGTATTGAGGAATAAAGATCGCAAAAACAAAAGAAGGTAATTTCTCTTTTGTTCGTCCCGGGGGATTAGTGATCGTTTGAAAGAAGATTCGATTCTTCCCAATACTCTAATTAGAAGAAGAAGAAGAAGAAGTTAAAGTTAAGAAGTTAAGAAGAAGATGAGCGGTCACGCGAGAGCCTTATTAGCAGATCTCGGTAAAGGCGTGAAAGTGGAAACCGGAGAAATCATTTTCATCTGCTTCGGCGTTATTTTATTCGTCGGTATAATGATCGGCGTCGGATGTTGCTTAGCCGATGCCGCTCAACACAGACGAAGGAAATTGACCTTCCCGGGCGCGGAAGATTACGTCTCGCACGGACGCATGTCGGTGAGAAAATGGATCAAAACAATCAGTGCACCAGATATGATTGCAGAGCAATACGATATTGCCTACGCGGGAGGGGAATTACCGAAAGATCGGTACCAACGATTAGCGTTGCCGATGTACGCGGATGGCGGGAAGAAGTTTGACCCGTGCGCGTTGCCGAAGAAGTGGCTGGCGCCGCTCGGCGCGCCGTTGCGTAAACTTTATTTGTGTTTCTTTTGGAACGATATATGTAAGGTTATGTACAAGGATTGCTATTGGGGAACGAAAAGATTGAGAGATTGGAATCAAGAAACGGAAGCGAACGAGGAAACGCCGGCGAGATGGTTGGGCGAGTGCAAGCCGTGTTGCTACGCCGCGGATTCGTTCAACTCGTGCGCGAACTGGATGTGCTGCGGGTGCTGCGGGATGGAGTGTAAAACGTTGCAAGATTCGACGACGAACTGCGTCAAGTCGCTTGGGGATCCGAACTGTTGCGTGATTGAGGATGGGAAGGTGACCGGAACACCAAACATGCCGACGATACCGTCGTGTAAGGTGAACAACTGTGGAGGTTGCGAGGGGTGCAATGTGTCGTGCGCGAAACCAGAAGAAACAATGATAGCACCGGGGGAGAATGATTCTCCGGAAGCGCACGCGGCGTATAACGCCTACTTGGAGAGAGCTGCGAAAGAGAATTCGGAGAAGAAAGCGGCAGAGGCGAAGGAAAGAGCGAAGAAGGCTATCCAAGCCGCTTCGATGAAAGCGCAGATGGAGGAGGAGAGAAGCTCGTAAACGCTTTTATCTGCTCCTCTGCGTCTCAACAAACAACAACAAAACACGAACAACAAACGACAAACAACAACTATATTGTAATTTTATCACACATTCATCAAAGAGTACGAAACGTATACAATCAAATTAAATCATCAATTTTACATCTCTCTCACGAATCCTTGCGCGTTGGTGAGAAACTGCAACAATCCAAACACCAACAAACCGCCGGGAAAGACCTTCGGTCCCGGCCAATCTAACGGATCGTCTTTCGTTTCGTTCAATCTATCAAACTCAATTTTAATCACGTATAAACACGCCAACGCGCCAACCGCTAACCCAATTGGCGTGACGACGTCGTTATCGCTGTTAATCAACGCGAACGCCGTAGCGCACCCGGCGATACCTGGCGCGAGTTTTGGCAAATCCGGTCGTCCGATAAAATCAGAAGGCATGCGCTGGGAATTCAGAACGCCTTCCGCGCCTAAAACTAAAGCCAAGGAGAGGTTTTGTTGCGCCACCGCGAGCGCGACTTGCGGGTCGATCGCTTTTGTTCGCATCGACGACGACGACGACGCTCTCCCTCCTCTCGTCGGAAAGAAAGAAGAAGTTAAAGAAGAAGAAGTGTTTGGTTCTCTCGTTTTCATCGTCTTGGATTTTGTCGTCATCATCATTCTCGCGGGAGTAGTACTACTCGGAGTATAAATCGTCGACGACATCGCTTTTTATTATTAAAGGGGTGCGTGGTTTCTATTTCTTGCGTCGTGTTTTGCGCGTTTCTTTTCTCTCTACTCGTGTGTTGTTATTCTTAGCGCGCGTGCTGGGGAAGTGATGTTTGAAGACGATGAAGATGTTCCACGAGAGATATCTCTCTCCAAAAATCTGTAAAACTCATCCTTTTTTGTCTCTTCTCCAAAAAAACACACCAGAAGAGTCTCCTCCCTCTTTTGCCGTTTGCTCTGTCCGAAAAAAAAAATTCAAACTCTTCTCTCTTCTCTCTCTCGCAAAAAATATTCCTCTCCTCGTTCTCGCCTTTTCTCTGTCTGTACGAAAAGTCTCTCTTTTTCGGCGTGTGGCGGCACACTCAAAGTTGTTGGTGTTGGTGGTGTCTGTGTTCCAAAATCAACGCTCTCACACTCTCACTCTCTCTAACTCTAACTCTGTAACTCTCTCTCTCTGAAGAAGAAGAATAAAAGAGCGCAACAAAACGAAGAGGAGGAAGAGCAGAGGAGGACTGATGAGTCGCGTTAAGATGGAAGACAACGAAGAAGAAGAAGACAAAGAAGGAGAAGAATTGGACCGAACGGTCGTCGTGAACGATTCTCCGACGAAAAGTTTGAGTAAAGCTGATTATGCTGATGAAGAAAACGCGACGACGAAGAAGAAGAGCTTTACACCCATAAACGCGACGATGAACGAACGAATGAAGAAACTCTTCTCGAAAGAAAACAGAGAGATTTTTGCAAAGAACGCGAAAGAGACGACGTTTAAAGCGGGCACTTTGTTGCAAGACGTGTCGAGTAAATCGTTCGTGAAGATGAAAGAAAGCGTGCAGAAAATGAAAGAGTTGAGCGTTACTAAGAAGAATGCAGACGAGAACGAAAACGACGACGACGCGAAAGCGAAGAAACGCGTGGAACGAGGGATACGCGCGAGCACGACGGAAACGAACAACAACGCTGATATATTCTTGGACGTGGAGGACGACTTGCGGTTTCTCGGGTACGCGGACGGCGACCACGCGACGTTGGCGAAAGTTACGGTGATGAAATGGAGCGTGATGTTTCCTAGGTGTTTAGCAGTTGGAAGAGAAGATGGAACAATACGAGTGATTGTGTTTGGGAGTAAGAATGGTATGGATAATAGGGCAAAAAATAAGAAGAAGGAGAAGAACAAAGAGGCGAAAGAAGCGACGAGCGAGAAGCGCGCCGCTACGAATGATATTAGCCAGCAGCAAAAAGAAGAGGAAGAAGAAGGAAACGAGAAAAAACAACACAAGAAAGGAGGATCCGTGGCAGATAGAGTAGCGAGCATTGAAAAAGAACAAAAACAAGAAGAGGGACGAGATGGTGCATCAACGCCACCTCCGCCTACGACTGAAATCATTCTCTCGGACGACGAAGACGAAGAGAAAATGGACGAGTACAACGCGCACGGTGTCTCGTACGTGTTTGAGCTCGAAGATGTGTTCACCGAAGCCGTTTCGGATTTAGATTGGTCGTTAGATGGTTCAGCTTTGCTCGCGTGTTCCGCGAAAGGTAAAGAAATTCGCATGTATAAGCTCAACGATAACAATTCTGGGAACACAAACAACGCGACGAAATATTTTCGCTCGGGCACTCTCGAAGCTGTCGTACAAATATCAGAAAATCCAACGAGCGTAAAGATACATCCGGTGAGAACGAACTTGGCGCTAATCACTACGAAACAGCGAAGCGTAATGTTAGCGGATGTGAACTCTTCGCAACCGCCGGACAGAGTTCGCGTGCAAGGTGATCCCGAAGCTGGATTGAAAGAAATTTGTTTCAACACGTCTGGGAGACTCGCGTATTTCGGCGACGACACCGGAAGAGTCTTTACGCTTTCCTGCATAGAACGGAAAGACTTTACGAAGAAGTTATCCATCTCGAAACTTCTGAATAAAGGTAAGAAAAGCAGTAACAACTCGTCGTTAGCGAAACAAACTGATCCAACTTCTCGACGGATAAAAGAAGAGAAGAACAAAAACGATATGCGTAGAAGTAATAGCAGTAGCGGCGATATGGCTTCAAAAGGCGGCGAAGGCGATGACAGCGGGGGAGGTGATCACGCCGCTGAAAATAACGATAATGCTAATAACGATAATAACAACAACGGAATTAACGGTGAAGCCTCTGAAAGTCCTACCGCTCCTGCCGCTAAAAAGTCTTTGATGTCCGCGTTAAAACCGGAAGAGATTAAAGAAAAAGCGAAAGAGAAGGCGAATTTGATGGCGAAGCGCATGAAGGACGACGTGAAAGTGGCCATGAACAGAGTGAAGACTTACGCGAAAGAAAAAGCGACGAAGCCTTCCCAAGGATTTTCGCTCACGGTTTTGCACGTGAATAGTTTAGGCCAAGAGCGATCGCCCGTGTGCGCTTTATTTTGGTGCGCGTACGTTGCTTCGATCAACGCGCCCGTCCTCGCCGTGGCTACGGCAAACGGGAAAATTCGATTACTCAGAATTGTCGATTTAGGAACGTCTGGCGACCATTTAGTGCCAATTGCGACGGCATCTATGCCGTCGCAACGCGGTGGTTTTTCTTTTTGTCCGGCTAAAGTCTCCACCGCACCGCCGATGGTCGCCTCTCCGCGCGATAAAGTCACCGGTCTGGTGTGCGAAATTTTGCAAACGAAAAATTCGCTCTCGCAAAACGAGGAAGGCCAGGACGAGCGGAATTACGAGATCAAGCAAGTCCTCGAAACGCGAGAGGACGACACGTTCTTCAGCGATGGCGAAGATGAGACCAAGCAAGATAAACCAAAAACGCCCGCGCTCGCGTTTTGTGCGGATTCGTTCTCCTTTTCGAGCGACGGATTAAGATTAGCCGGTAGCAACGCGAACGGAAAAGTAGCGATTTGGACCAGTTTTGCGATGTAGTAGTCGCGAGCGCGTGTAAATTATGTTCAGAAGGTTTAGATTTGACTTAATAATAAATAAAGCTCGCGGTGTGAGAAACCACCCCGCTCGCCTCTAATTGTTCAAGTAGCGAAATATATACAACAACAACAATAAAGCCTTGTTCTTCGCAACAAACACCACTCTCTCTTTTGCTCTCTTTTTTTTATCAAACGCCGTACGTTTGTTTCAGTTTTTGCGCCACCGCCGGCTCTAAATGATTCCTCTCCAGTTGCGCCCATTGCTCCGCGCCGATGTGATTCTTGTACCCTTGCAAAACGTCGCGCATGGCCGAGGATACTTCTTGGCTTCTGCACTGTCTCCAAGACGCGATGGCTTCACAAATCTCTTTCAAGCAGTTCACGCCTCCGTTTGGATTCACTTTGATCAACTCGCACAAACCTTTGAACGCGTGTTCCTTCTCGACACCGTCTCGTAATCTTCGCATCGCAACGCACCACGTCGGAGCGATATTTTGCAAAGCCGACGCCAACTCTTCCGCGCACTGCATAGAGATTCTTCCTAGCGTAATCGCCGCGTTTTCACCCAAACTTCGATTGACCATTCGCATCTCGAGAATTCCCGCCAAAGATTCCGCAAACGCGCGAGCGTGAGGTTGCAACGCGCTCGGCTCGCATCGAATGGCTAACTCACCAGCTGCCCAGCACGCGTTGTTACAACAGGACACCGTCGCCGCAGTAATCATATCCGGAGCCAAGTTTTGCTTGGCCAAATCGAGAAACTCTCTCAACGATGGACTGACGTGTTGAGGGCACGCCTTGGAGACGTCCCCTAAAAGCGCAAACGCCGATCGTCTAATCGAGGGCGTATCATCCGCACACGTCGCCAGCAAGATCTCTCGCGTATGCGAATTCATCAACAGCGGTTCGCATTGTTGACCTAAACCTTCAGCTAACCCGGAAAGTAAATCTAAACCGACGAGGAGATGCTCGTGTATGTGCGCGTCGTGAGGAAGCTCATTTCTTCGCACCGCTTCTTTCTTCTGCAGTTCCGTCGTGCACAGTTGCGAGGCAGCCGCGAAAATATCCGGCGCATACTTCATGCATCCACTACCAGTACCGGCTACGACTGCTGTGATGCACTCTAAGAGGTGATAAGTTTCTGGATCGCCTTCTTGCGCGTTTTTCCATTTCTCCAACATTCTCGGAAGCAACTGATCGGCGTATTTTGGATCGGAAATCGAAGGACCGATGTACTCCGCCATGGTCTGTAAAGCGTCGTATAAGTTTCTCTGATTCTTTCTCTGATACCTCTCTAACGCCGCACTCAACGCTTGGACAATCTGTTCCGTCCATGGCGCGAGAAGTTCTCGACCTTCTTGTAAAGAGTTTGCCAAAGCGCCGCAGGCGCCCGCCTGAACTTTCTTGTTCTTGTCGACAATCTTGTTCAAAATTCCCATCAACACCGTTTGTAACTGTTGCAAACCAGCCGCGGAAGCTTCCGCGGTCGTTCCTGGAACGGCGTTAGGGTGATCAGCAGGCATGGCGGATCGACATAACCACGGAGAAAATCGAGACAATGTCCAACACGTCGTCGATCTCACCAAAGGTCTCGCGTCGTCCAACATCGGGTACAGGAAACCAACGAGCTGAGGCAGGTACTGCGCGAGACCGTTCGTGCACCCTTCCGCGACTGCACCCAACGCCAAAATCGCAGATTCTCGAATTCTCCAATTCTGATCCGCCAAACGTTGCTCAACTACTGGCAACATGATTTGCAAAAGCTCGTCGCCAAAGTGTAAAGAAAGCGTGTCTAAACCGCTCGCCGAAGATTTCCTTAAATTCCACGTCCCCCAATCGTCGTCGTCGTCGTCGTCGTATTCCTCGTCGCCGTCTTTGCCGCCTTCACCGAACGATTTATCCTTTTGCGCACGAAACGTCGGTTTGATATCTTGATCTCGATCTGGTCTGTCTGCGTTCAACTCGTCCTCCTCGGCTTGCAACACTTCCTCGTCGTCTTCTTCGTACGCCATGTTTGTCAACAACACCGGGATTAAGTGCGGAGTGAACTCTCTCAAAATGTTCACAGACTCGGGTTCTAAATCTGCCTCAACGAACGCCGCCCAAAACTCGCACGATTCTACCGCCACGTCCGGGTCCGGATCCGTCTGCCTCTCCAACATGAAAGTAATAATCTCTCTTAAATTCGGCGTCATTTTTTCCGGCGCGATGTGAAGCAATTGCACTAAACCTTGACAGACGTATTTCCTCGCCACGTCGTCCGGGTCGTGCGCTAACGCGAACAAACCTCGTAAATAATCGTCCAACACGTCTCGTTTTTCCCTCGGCCAGGACGGCGCAATCATATTCAAAATCGCAATCGCGGATTGTCTCACCTTCCCGTCCGGATGTCCAAACAGTTGCAACGTTTTCGGAATGACTAAACTCGCCGGGCACTCTGGCAAACCAACTTGGTTCGCCGTGGCCACGTCGCTTTCTAAATACCCGTTCGTCTCTTCGCAAATTTTATACAACGCGTCCAACGCGCCGTCTAACGAATTTGGATCCTTCGAAGCGTCCAAATTTTCCGCAATCAATTGCCACAACTGCGGCGCCGATTGCCACCCTTTCTGTCGAACACATATCGCCAACGACGTCCCGACGACTCGTCTGACAATTCTCGACGGGTGCGTCATGCTCCCAGTCAGCGCGTCTCTGATGAACGACTCGTGCGGTTCCTCCGAAAACTGCCAAGTTGTCTTCAAGTTGTTCTTCAGCAAAAGACCGGCGGTTTGCCGAACGTCGTCCCCGTACGTCCCGTCTCCTTTACACAAAATCAACGCCAAATACGAGTTGAAATCCGGGAATTTCGAGCACTCCTGCAGTCTTTGGTACATCAACTGTTGGTTCGCGTTCGGTTGGATGTACTCTTGCAAGAGTTGTCCAACCTGTTGCACGCCTTCTTGCGCCGGTTGCCACGACGACGATGATGCCATTTTTCCTTTCCCGTTAATATTATTTACTTTTGTCTTCTTCTTCTACTTCCTTCCTATTTTCACGCCGCCCTCTACTGCTTTGCTTATTATTCTTAATTATTACTCTCTACTGTTGTTACTCCCTGTTTCTCTCTCTCTAATTCTCACTCCCACCTTCTGTCGTTATTCCTCGTTTCGTGTTCTTCTTCTTCTTCTTCTTCTTCTTTTCTCGTAAAAGCAGCACGCGCGCACCCACTTCCTCTCTTCTCGCGTAACGCGTAAATGCTTTTTATAATCCACGCGCGTAAAATGAGCAAACTCTTCTTTCGCTCTCACTCAAACTTCTCCTCTCTCTTTCTCTTACACACACACACACTTTCTCTCTCTCTCCCTGTGTGAAATCGCAAAAAGTCGCGTAAAAGGAGTGGTAGTGTAACAGTAGTGCGGTGTGTTTTTGTTGGTGTTGGTGGTGTGACGACGCGAGAAGAGATGAAAAAATGTGATGATGATGAGTGATGATGATGAGATTGAGATCGTGTGTGTTCGTGTCCTTTTCCTCTTCTTTTGCTCCTTTTTTGTGCTTGCAAAAAAAACAAAAAAATTCTCATCAAAACGCTGTTGTTGCTGGATTTTAATGACAGGACGAGGAATAAATTTTTGCCTGACAGAGAGACAAAAAGAGTGAAAAAAGAAGAGAGATTCTCTCATGAGAGAGAGAAAGAGAGAAAAGAAGAGAGACGAGAGCCTTTTGTCGCACTACGCGACAAAAAAAATTGGTATATAGAACTCTCATCAACATCATCATCATCATCATCATCATGAGAATACTGTTATCATGTCGCGCGAATAACAACATTTCTGCGAGTGCTACG